>Ga0207714_1000303_pt1 | contig 34027 bp, 27 predicted proteins | sample PonA232FremontCA_2_FD_187270 | JGI IMG/M metagenome (GOLD analysis project Ga0207714, IMG submission 187270) | Marine sediment microbial community from Fremont, CA, USA - Pond A23 Sediment 2 (SPAdes) | ecosystem: Environmental > Aquatic > Marine > Unclassified | place: USA: Fremont, California...
TCAGTCCATATTCTAATCTTTTGGATCTGTGATGGATCCCATCAGTCCATATTTTAATCTCTTGGATCTGTGATGGATCCCCATCAGTCCATATTTTAATCTCTTGGATCTGTGATGGATCCCGTCAGTCCATATTTTTGATTTCGTTGAGCACCTGTTGAAGGCTCTCCTTGGCATTTCCAAAAAGCATCCGGGTTTTATCGTTGTAAAAGAGTTTGTTTTCAATCCCGGCGTAACCCAGTCCCATTCCCCGTTTCATAACGATGATGTTTTTGGCTTTGTAGGCCTGCAGGATGGGCATTCCGGCAATGGGACTGGAAGGATCCTCTTCCGCGGCGGGATTGACCACATCATTGGCACCGATCACCACCGCTAGGTCAACATCCTGCATTTGTTCATTGGCTTCCTCACTCTCCAGAAGCTTATCATAAGGGATATCGGCTTCGGCCAGCAGCACGTTCATATGCCCGGGCATTCTACCGGCCACCGGATGGATGGCATAGTGAACCTCCACCCCGTTTTGCCCCAGTTTATGATCCACCTCCCGGGTAAGCATCTGAGCCTGGGCCACTGCAAGGCCATAGCCGGGAATAATCAAAACCTTAGGGGAATAATTGAGCAGGACGGCGGCATCGCTGATGCCGATCTCCTTGATCTGGCCTGCTTCACCGGAATCATCGGCCTTGCTTCCCCCGAAAGCACCCAGGATGACATTGGACAACGACCGGTTCATCGCCTTACACATCAGGATGGTCAGGATGGTACCGGCCGATCCCACCAAAATACCCCCGGTAAGCATCACCTGGTTGTTGTAAAGAAATCCGCCCATGGCAGCTGCCACCCCTGTAAAGGAGTTCAGCAGGGAAATCACCACCGGCATATCGGCCCCGCCAATGGGCATCACAAAAGAAATTCCATATAAAAGGGAAATGGCAAGAAAAGCATAAAGCAAAGGCATCACACTGGCTGGCTCAACCGCTCCCAGGCTCATAATGTAAACAATGAAAGCCACCAGCAAAACCAACAAAGCCATATTGACGATGCGCAGCAAACCCGAACGGATATCAGAAATTTTCCCGTCCAGCTTGCCATAAGCGATCATCGAACCTGAAAAGGAGACGCTGCCGATCATCAGGCCCAGCAAAATGACCAGTACCTGGCCGTTGAACATCCCATGAGCCCGGATCAGATCCGGGCTGATATGGGGAAATTCCATCAAAGAAATCAGGGCAGCGGCTGCTCCGCCCATTCCATTAAAAAACGAGACCAACTGGGGCATGGCGGTCATCTGAACCCGCCGGGCAATCAATGTCCCGATCAGCGTGCCGGTTGCAATGGCAGCTACAATCCACCCAATATTGTGGATGTGCTCGCCATCCTGTTTGTGAAAAACCAGGGTTGAAACAATGGCCAGGGCCATTCCCGTTGCAGCCCATATATTACCGCGACGCGCCGTATCGGGGTGACTGAGCTTTTTCAGTCCTACAATAAACAGAACCGAAGCAATGATATAGGTGATCTCCAGGATGGATTCACCCAGGGTAAAAGAAAACAATTCCTCGGCTTTAATCACTTCATCCATATTGAAAGGCTATTGTTTTTGTTTTTTGTTAAACATACTTAACATCCTGTCGGTCACCACAAAGCCCCCGACTACGTTCAGGGTGCCAAGCACCACCGCAACGAAACCCAGTATCAGGGCAAGGGTGGTTTCGGCATGGCCCATCACAATAATGGCACCAATAATAACCACCCCGTGTATGGCGTTGGCACCCGACATCAGTGGGGTGTGCAGCACGGAAGGGACGTTGGATATGACTTCAACGCCCAAAAAGACCGAAAGAATCAAAATGAAAATGATTTCACGGTGCAGGTAAATAAATTCCAGTATGCTTTCCATAAGCTCCAAATTGTATGGCATTCGACATTTTTTCGACCCCGCTTTTTTCGACCCCGCTTAGCGGGGTTCAAGAAATCTGACCCCGAACCTGACCCCGCTAAGCGGGGGTATAAAAAATCGGACCCCGCTAAGCGGGGGTTGGGCAAGCGGGGGTTGGGCCGGGGAGACCCCGCTAAGCGGGGTTATGATTTAAACCGGTCGTTGATGATATCATGGTTATGGGTGATGGTGGCATTTTTGACAATATCATCATCAAAGTTCAAATTCATATTTCCCTGTGAATCAATGATCAGTTTGAGAAAATTCACCAAATTGTTGCCGAACATTTTACTGGCATCGGCCGGCAATTCGGAGGGGTAATTGGAATTACCGATGATGGTGATTCCCTGATGGTTGATTATGCGGCTGTTTTCGGTAAGCTCACAGTTTCCGCCCGAAGCAGCCGCCAGGTCAACAACCACACTTCCGGCCCGCATTTGCTCTACCGTCTCTTTCTTCAGCAACAGTGGGGCTTTTTTGCCTGGAATCTGGGCGGTGGTAATGATCACGTCCGATTTAAGGGCATGATCATGAATCAACTGCTGCTGTTTCCTTTTGTAATCATCACTCTGTTCAGTGGCGTATCCACTGCTGTCCTGGGCATCAGCGGCCCCTTCCACCTCAATGAATTTACCCCCCAGGCTCTCCACCTCTTCTTTGACGGCAGTGCGGACATCAAAAGCCTCGACTACCCCACCCAGCTTACGGGCCGTGGCAATCGCCTGCAAACCGGCAACCCCGGCACCCAACACAAGCACTTTGGCCGGTCGAATGGTCCCGGCAGCGGTCATGAACATGGGGAAAAAGCTGGGCAGGTTGTTGGCTGCCTCCAAAACTGCCTTATACCCCGCAGTAGTAGCCATGGACGAGAGCACATCCATCGCCTGTGCCCGGGTGCTCCGCGGGATCATATCCAGGCTGATGGTGGTCACCCCCTGCCTGGCCGCTCCCTCAACAACTTGTTTGTTGCTCAGGGGATTGATCAGCGAAAGCAATACCTTCCCCTCACCCAGTTGCTGAAGCTCTTCCCGGGTGAAGGGATTGATGCGAATCAACAAATCCGCTTCCTGCCTGATCTTTTCTGCCTGCCTGATCTCAGCCCCGGCTTCCTGATAATACCGGTCAGCAATGTAGGCTTGCCAACCGGCCCCCTGCTCAACCAATACCGTGACCTGCATCTTGCGCAATGTCTCAACATTGGCTGGCAAAACAGCCACCCGCTTGTCACCATTGTTTTCCTTCAGTATACCGATTTTCATAACAGTTGTTTTTGGTTGAATGAAACCCCACCCAGGAACCTAAAACAATCAATAAAACATCTGGGTTCCATCGTGAGCGTTTCCGATAATTAATAGATCTTGATTGAGTAAACGACCTGATTAACAAACTTTAATAAATCTTTGACAATCAACAAGATATTACACACGTCAACAATGCATGGTTCTCCCTCTCCGGTCTGCAAAATCATTTGTTGCCACAATCAATTTTCTCTCAACCGGGAAACATTTCATTTTTAGATTTTGTTCAAGCTTATATCCTATATACCTTTATACCTGGGTTGGAAACCAAAGGATGATTAAACAAAGGCCATTCTGTTTTGTCATTACTAAAGCACATGCTTTATGCGTTATGCTGATGATTCCCGGATGAAGAAAGCCCGAAGGCAGAATGACCACTAAGCAAAAGAAATCAGGATCGCTGAAGGCAACGGCTTCAACATCAGGCGATTGTACAGGGAAGTAACATCAAATTAGCCGAGGTCTTGAGTTAAACCACTTTTTGTCGATCATTTAAACAGGAGCAGTTCAAATGAACCGGTTCGAATTTTTAGGCAACACCGACATAGAAACCATTGAAGCACTTTACGGTCAATATCTCAAGGATCCGGATTCGGTGGAGGAGACATGGCGAAACTTCTTTAAGGGTTTTGAGTTTGCCCAGCAGCATTATGGGGAAGAACAGGGCTCTGGGGTTTTAGACAAGGAATTTCGGGTGATTAACCTGATCGAGGGATACCGACGGCGGGGGCATCTTTTCACCAAGACCAATCCGGTGCGAAGCAGGCGGGAATATCGGCCAACCCTGGATCTTGAAAACTACGGGCTTTCTGAGGAAGATCTGGATCAGGTGTTTCAGGCGGGTAACCGGATCGGTTTGGGAGCCGCCCCGTTGAGGGATATCCTACAACACCTTCAGCAAACCTACACCCGGTCAATCGGGGCGGAATACATGTTCATCCGCAATCCTGATATTCTGGGATGGCTGCAGGAAAAGATGGAATCCACCCGCAACACACCCGATTTCTCATCGGAACAACGCCGCCACATTTACCATCACCTCAAACATGCTGTCGGCTTTGAAAGCTTCATCCACAAAAAATTCATCGGACAAAAGCGTTTCTCCCTGGAAGGGGCCGAATCGCTGATACCGGCCCTGGATGCCGTCATTGAGCGGGGCGCCGAGTTGGGGATCGAAGAGTTCATCATCGGCATGTCGCACCGCGGGCGGCTCAATGTGCTGGCCAATATATTGGAAAAGCCGGTGGAAGATATCTTCTCGGAATTTTTGGGTGAACATTATGATGAGCGCATTGCCCTGGGAGACGTCAAGTACCATCTGGGCTACGGCAATCAAATCCACACCGACACGGGCAAGCCGGTGATGTTGAACCTGGCCCCCAACCCTTCCCACCTGGAAACGGTAAATCCTGTGGTAGAGGGCATCTCCAAAGCCAAAATCTACCATAAGTATCAGCACGATTACAACAAACTGGCACCGATACTCATTCACGGTGATGCTGCCATTGCCTCGCAGGGGGTGGTATACGAAACCATCCAGATGTCTGAGTTGCCAGGCTATAAGACGGGTGGCACCATCCACCTGGTAATCAACAACCAGGTGGGGTTCACCACCAATTACCTGGAAGGCCGATCCAGTACGTATTCGACCGATGTGGCGAAAGTCACCCGATCGCCTGTCTTTCATGTCAACGGCGATGATGTGGAAGCCTTGATCTTTACCATCCGCCTGGCGATGGAATACCGCCAGCAATTCCATACCGATGTATTCATTGACCTGCTGTGCTACCGCAAGCATGGCCACAATGAGGGGGATGAGCCCCGCTTCACCCAACCCCTCCTTTACAAGGCCATCAGCAAACACCCCAACCCGCGGGATATATACAGCAATTACCTGGTCCGCGAAGGCCTCTTGCAGAAAGAACAAATCAAACAGGCAGAACAACAATACAATCAATGGCTTGAGGGACAACTCGCCCGGGCCAAAGAAAGCAATCAGGTGCACATCAAGCAGTTCCTGGCTGAAGACTGGGAAGATTACATTAGACCTGAATACAAGGATTTTACAGTAGCTCCCGATACCAACATTGGTCTGCAGCGGCTTACGAAACTGGCCAACACGATCAATCAGCTTCCCGCGGAGATGAAATTTTTTAAAAAAGTCCACAAGCTGATCGATGAACGCAAAAAGATGGTTGAGCAAGACCGGCTTGACTGGGGGATGGCTGAACTGCTTGCCTATGCATCTTTGGTGGACGAGGGCTTTCCGGTGCGCATCAGTGGTCAGGACAGCGAAAGGGGCACGTTTTCCCACCGCCATTCCAGCCTTACACTGGAAGACAAGGACCACAAATACATTCCCCTCAAGCATGTAAGCCAGGACCAGGCGGAATTTCACATTTTTAACTCGCCCCTTTCGGAGTTCGGTGTAATGGGGTTTGAATACGGCTACGCCATGGCGACCCCGCAGGGACTAACCATTTGGGAAGCCCAGTTTGGCGATTTCAACAACATGGCCCAGGTGATCATTGACCAGTACATCACTTCGGCCGAGGAAAAGTGGGGGCTGATGAACGGGCTTACCCTGCTGTTGCCCCATGGCTATGAAGGCCAGGGACCGGAGCATTCAAGTGCCCGGATGGAAAGGTTTCTGACCCTGAGCGTGAACAACAACATGCAGGTGGTGAACCCAACCACCCCGGCCAATTTCTACCATGTATTGCGCAGGCAGGTACACCATAATTTCCGGGTGCCCCTGGTTATTTTCAGCCCCAAAAGCCTGCTGCGCCACAGCAAAGCCGTCTCGACCATGGAAGAACTGGCCGGCAATAAATTTCAGGAGGTCATCGATGATCCCAATGCAGATACCCCCCGGGTCAAAAGGGTGGTCTTCTGCAGTGGCAAGATATACTATGATCTGTTGGAGCGCAAGGAACATTTTAATGCCACCGACATTGCCCTGATCCGGATCGAACAGCTCTATCCGTTTCCCCATGAGCAGGTACAGGCCCTGATCTCAAAATACAGCAATGCCATCAGGTGGTTATGGGTACAGGAAGAACCCGAAAACATGGGGGCCTGGAAATACATCCGCGAGCAGATGAGCCAGGTAGATCTTCAGGGAGTGGCCCGACAGCCCAGTGCCAGCCCGGCAGTTGGACTTTACAGCCTGCACCAGGTAGAACAAAATGAGATCATTGGAAAGGTCTTCCGCAAGTGTACCTGCGAGCGCAACTACAAGTACTGCAATCTGGATTGTGAAGTGGGCAGCCACAGGAAGCAAGTCAAACAACAAAATTATATTAAATCCTAAGCTATGGTTGAAGTCAAGATACCCAGTCCGGGCGAATCCATCACGGAAGTAGAAATTGCCGATTGGCTGGTGGAAAACGGCGATTATGTAGAAAAAGACCAGGAAATAGCTGAAATAGAATCCGATAAAGCCACGCTTCCCCTGGTAGCCGAGGCAAGTGGCACCATTGAGATACTGGCTCAGGAAGGGGCCTCCATCAAGGTAGGTGAAGTGGCCTGCAAGATTGATGCTTCTGCCGGGGCCTCGGAAAAAGCGCAGGCGCCAACGCAAGCCCCGGCCGCTGAGACAAGCAGCAAAAAAGCAGGGTCAACCTCCGGTGCAGCAACTCCAGGGGCGAAAAAAAAGGAGCAGGCCCAACAGACCACCGGCAGTTCAGGCGAAGCTTCTAAGCCGGATTCAGATAAGCCTTCGCAGAAGCCTTCGGAGAAGTCTTCGGAGAAGTCTTCGGAGAAGCCAGCGGCTGCATCCACTTCTGAGGAATCCAGCCCCTCGGGGCAATCGGGTGAGCCATCGTCCGGTGGTTCATCGCCTTCATCCAGGCCAGAAGAAACCTCCAAACGGGTGAAAGCAACCCCCTTGGCCCGCAAAATGATGGAAGCACACGGTGTTTCCGTCGATCAAATACTCCAGGGGTTAAGACGAATCACCAAAGAAGATGTCAACCTGGCCCTTCAGGGGCTCACCAAAGAAAAAGCCCAACAAGGTCAACCCTCGCCGGGAAAGGAAAAAACCGAACCCGGAACAACCTCATCCGGAACAACCTCATCCGGAACAGCTTCACCCGGAACAGCTTCACCCGGAACAGCTTCACCCGGAACAGGCTCACCCGGAACAGGCTCATCCCAGGCCTCTATGTCCGGAGACGCTAAATCCAGTGGCCCAGATTCCCAAACGTCTGAATCCAAAGGCCATAAGGCGGGAGGCGTTTCTTCCGGACCCGCTTCACCCGGCCCCCCTTCCTCAGAACCCAACCGGCAGGTGCACCGCGAAAAGATGAGCCGCCTGCGAAGAAAACTCAGCGAGAGGCTGGTTTCGGTCAAAAACGAAACAGCCATGCTCACCACCTTCAACGAGGTGGACATGTCGGAAGTGATGGCCCTGAGAAAACGCCACCAAAAAGCCTTCCAGGAAAAACACGGCATCAAGCTCGGGCTGATGTCATTTTTCATCAAAGCCTCCGCCCAGGCCCTGCAAGCCTACCCCAACGTCAATTCCATGATCGAAGGCGATCAGGTGGTCTATCCCCAATATGCCGACATCGGCGTTGCCGTTCAAACCCCTAAGGGACTGATGGTTCCGGTTATAAGAAATGCAGAAAATCGCTCCTTGGCCGACCTGGAAAAACAAGTCAAGCACTTCGGCGAAAAGGGCCAGAAAAACCGCATCACCATCGATGAAATGGAAGGAGGTACCTTCAGCATCACCAACGGCGGGGTATTTGGATCATTGCTGTCCACCCCCATCATCAATCCCCCGCAATCGGCTATACTTGGTATGCACACCATCCAGGAGCGACCGGTGGCCGTGGAGGGTCAAGTCGAAATCCGCCCGATGATGTACATCGCCCTCTCCTACGACCACCGCACCATCGATGGCAAAGACTCGGTCAGCTTTCTGATGAAAATCAAAGAACTGGTGGAAAAACCGCAAAATCTACTTATCCCGGGAGGCAATGCCGACAAGCAACTGCTTGGGCTGGCTTGATCAAACCGCTAGCAAATCTTTGGAAGATTTAGTCAATGCTACTGTAAATATAACAATTAATTTTTCGTTTTCATTCTGACTCCGACCTGTTTAACAAAATGCACCACCCGCTTCTACTTCCATTATGCAACATAAAGGATCTAAAAAAGAATTTTCAGCTTTATTGAAAAATTTACTTTTTCATTTTTATCTTTGAAGGCCTTATAATCAGGAACCATCTGCACTGTGGATGAGATTTTTTGATTGTTCACAGAAAATCATCGATGGTTTCCACGGAAAAAACAAGCCTAACACAAAAAAAACGATCTTATGAAAAAGCTCAGCCATTTAGAACCCAAGCCCATATGGGAATATTTCGAAGAGATTTGCCAGGTACCGAGGCCTTCCAAGAAGGAAGAACAGATTCTGCAGTTTTTGGAAAACTTTGCCAAGAAGCATGATCTGGAATACCGGAAAGATTCGGCGGGCAACATGGTTATTGATAAGCCTGCATCTGCGGGCATGCAGCATCTCAAGAAGGTTGTTCTTCAGAGTCACATCGACATGGTCGGAGAGAAGAACAAAGGCACCGAGCATGATTTTGAGAAAGATCCGATTCAACCCTATATTGACGGCGACTGGGTCAAAGCCGACGGCACCACCCTGGGGGCCGATGATGGCATTGGCATGGCGGCTCAGCTGGCCATTCTTGCCTCGGATGAAATATCGCACGGGCCCCTGGAATGTTTGTTCACGGTCGACGAAGAATCGGGGCTGACCGGAGCCCAGGCCCTGGAAAGCGGCCTTTTTGACGGAAAGATTCTGCTCAACCTGGATTCAGAAGATTGGGGAGAGTTGTTCATCGGTTGTGCCGGTGGAACGGACACCACCGCCATATTTGATTTTGACCGGGAAAATGTACCCGATGAACACCAGGGCTACCACATTCAGGTAACCGGTTTGAATGGTGGTCATTCCGGGGATGAGATCCACAAAGGCCTGGGCAACGCCATCAAGATCGTCAACCGTTTTCTGTGGAACATCACCGACCATTACGATGTACGCATCTCACGCTTTGAGGGGGGCCGCGCCCACAATGCCATACCCCGGGAAGCGGAAGCCCACATCACCATTCACAGCGAAGATGTAGAAAACATCAAGAAGTATTTCAATGCGTTTGAAGCCGCGGTCAAAAATGAACTAAAAGTAACCGAACCCGGGCTGAAGCTGACCCTTGAAGAAGCCAATATGCCCGAATATGTGATCGATGAAGACACCCAGCACGACATGGTCAATGCCCTGTATGGCTGCCCACACGGGGTTCATGCCTGGAGCCAGGAAATAGAGGATCTGGTGGAAACATCGACCAACCTGGCAGCGATCAAACTTCAGGATAACGATGCTTTCCAGGTGACGACCAGTCAGAGGAGTTCGGTAGACAGTGCCAAAGACGACATCGCCAGTATGGTCGAGAGCGTTTTCCGGCTGGGCAACGCCAAAGTAGATCATTCCACCGGATATCCCGGATGGCAACCCAACACCGATTCAGAGATCATGAAGATCACCCGCGACTCCTACCAGCGGCTTTTCGATCAGGAGCCCGAGGTCAAGGCCATCCACGCCGGCCTCGAATGTGGCCTTTTCCTTCAGAAATATCCCCATCTGGACATGATATCGGTCGGGCCTACCATCAAGGGTGCCCATACCCCGGAAGAAGCCATCAGCATCGAGACCACCCAGAAGTTCTGGGATCTGCTGCTGGAAGTTCTCTTGAGCATCCCGGGTGAAGAAGCCCCCGCTTAGCGGGGTGCTTCGAAGGCGGAATTTCGACCCCGCTTAGCGGGGTCGGATTGTAGCTGCACCCGATAAATCGAACCTGACAGCCCTTACTTGACAGACCCCGCTAAGCGGGGTCTTTTGAATTTTCTTTGACCCCGCTAAGCGGGGTTTATAAATCAACCGCGCCATGGGTGAGATGGCCTTTCTCTCAGACCTGAGCCTTTATTCCTGGCAAATGATGGCCCTGCTGGTCGGGGCCGGCTTCATGGTGGGTTTCATCAACACCATTGCCGGCAGCGGGACGGTCATCACCTACTCCCTGTTTATGATGATGGGCCTTCCGGCGGGTGTGGCCAACGGCACCATACGCCTGGGTGTCGTCCTGCAAACCCTCATTGCAGGACTGAATTTCAAACGCAACAAATTCCTGGACCTGAAAAAGGGCCTGAAGCTGGCCCTGCCCGTGGTGATTGGCTCGGTGGTGGGTGCCCAGATTGCCGTGGCCATCAACGAGGAAGTATTTCGGCTGATCCTGGCCGGGGTTCTGCTGATCATGCTGGTTTTTATCTTTCTGAACCCCAACCGCTGGCTGGAAGACCAGGCCCACCTGATCAACAAGAAACCCGATGCCATTCAAATCCTTATATTCCTGGGTATAGGTCTATACGGGGGATTCATTCACATCGGGGTCGGCATCCTTTTGCTTTCGGCCATCGTGCTGAACGCCGGTTACGACCTGGTTAAAGCCAATGCCATCAAAATTATGGTGGTTTTCCTCTACAGCCCCTTTGCCCTGGCGGTATTCATGCTTAACGACCACATCCACTACGAGGCCGGTCTGATCGCCGCCGCAGGCAATATCCTGGGCGGACTGGTCGGCTCCAACCTGGCCATTTCCAAGGGAAACAATTTCGTCCGGTGGATCCTGATGGTCGTCATCCTGCTTTTCGCCGGCTACCTGATCGACCTGCCCCAAATCATCATGAACAAAGCCGCATGACCATCACCCCCTTACAGCTTATCGCTCTTGACAATGAAGTAGGGATTGGTCAACTCCTGTTTGTTGTATTCCAGGGGCGTTCGCCCGTCCCGGGTGGTAACGGGATAACCGGCGGCCAGGGCTACAGCATGACCGGCAGCTGTATCCCATTCCATGGTCGGGGCAAAACGGGGGTAGACATCGGCACTGCCCTCGGCCACCATGCAGATCTTCAGGGAACTGCCCTTGGAGACAAATTCCGCATCCCCGTATTTTTCCATTAAACCGTCAATGTATTGCTGGGTTTCATCGTTCATATGCGAACGACTGGCCACAACCACCAAACTTTCCCTTTCAACGGCCAAAGGAAGCATTTGTCCGGCTTTCATCAGCTCATTGAGGTCGTCAAAATCCATCAATCCCTCATCCAACTTGTCAACCTTGTAGGCTCCAAATTGAGAAGCCGCAAAGTAAAGTTCCCGCACGTAGGGTGCAAAAACCACCCCCATCACCGGAGTTCCTTTATGAATCAGGGCGATGTTCACGGTAAATTCGCCATTCTTCTTGATGAATTCTTTGGTCCCATCCAGGGGATCGACCAACCAGAAATATTCCCACTGGCTGCGTTGGGCATAGGGTATGTCTTTGCCCTCTTCACTCAAAACGGGATATTCTGTTTGCTCAAGGTATTCAGCAATGATTTGGTGGGATTTACGATCGGCCAAAGTTAAAGGGGTTTCATCCTGCTTGGTCTCGACCTCAAAATCCTTGTTTTGGTAGACTTCATTCACGGCCCGGCCGGCATCCAGGGCAGCCTGAACGGCCGTGGTCAATAGGGTTTTCATTTTTTGGTTGTCCATGTTCATCGTGTTTATACAAAATACATTAAACTCAGTATCGAAACGGTAGCGATCATATAGAGCACGGTCAGGGGCATGCCCAGCCTGAAAAAGTCCTTGAATGAATATCCCCCGGGGCCATAAACCATCAGGTTGGTTTGATAACCGATGGGGGTGATGAAGTTGGCAGCCGCAGCAAAGGATACCACAAGGATAAAGGGCATGGGCGGCAAATCAAGGTTGCTGGCCATGGTCAGGGAAATGGGAAAAATCAGGGCCACAGCCGCCTTGTTGCCTATATAGGCCCCCAAAAAGGCAGTAATCAGGTATATGCCCACCAGCAACCCCACCTTTCCGAACGGCAAAAAGCCGGTGATGATCATATCGGCCACCAACTCAGCCGCGCCGGATTTGCGCATGGCAATCCCCAGGGCCAGCGATAAAACAATGATCAAAGCCAGGTCATAGTCTATGGCCTTGGGCAAATCCTTCGGATTGGCAAGGCCCAAAACAAAAGCCGCTATGATGATCACCACCAGCCCCATGAAAAGCGATATCACATGAAAAGCAGAGAGGATGATCGCGGCAAACAATCCGCCAAAGATGATGGCCACCTTGTAGCCTTCCACTTTCTGAAAATCCCGAACCTTCGAAATAAAATAAAAATCGCGGGTATGCAGGGTCCGGTTGAAAAAATCTTCCCCGGTAAACAGCAATAAAACATCGCCGGGTTTCAAGACGATCTCGCCGATCTTTCCGGTGATCTTTTCCCCGTTGCGGTGAACCGCAATCACAGCCCCGTCATAGCGGGCGCGGAAACGCACTTCTTTGACCGTTTTATCAATCAGGCTTGAATTTTGCGAGATCACAATCTCCACCACTTCCGTTTTCTTCTTGCGGTGCATCATCCCAACCGAAGGCAGGGTCAACCCGTTCTTTGAATTGATCATGTCGGCAATGGTATGGGTATCTCCGGCAAAGATCAGTATATCATCCTGCTCCAAAATGACATCGGGCGATACCGCCTTCAGGCGATGGTCGCCGCGAATGATCTCGACCAGAAACAATCCCTTCAGGTTGCGCAAACCAGCCTCTTCAATCGATTTGCCCACCAGGGGTGAATTATGCCTTACCTGGGCTTCTACCAGATATTCGCGCGAATTTTTGCTAAAATCCGAGATCACATCGGATTTTTCCGGTAAAAGCCGATCGCTGAAAAAATACAGAAAAACCAAACCAATCAAGATCATGGGCGCCCCAACCATGGAAAAATCAAAGATATTCAGGGCGCCAATATCTTCCACAATGTTTTGGTCTGCGGCCATACCACTGACGATCAGGTTGGTGGAAGTACCAATCAGGGTGGCACATCCCCCCAGTATCGCAGCAAAACTAAGGGGCATCAACAACTTGGAGGGGGATATCCCGTTTTTCTTGCTCCAGGTGTTGACATAAGGCATCATAATGGCCACCAGGGGGGTATTATTGAGGAAAGCAGAAAATCCGGCAATCAGCATCATCATCCGTGCCATAAAGCCACGCTGGGTTTGGGCTTTTTTAAAAAGGCGGTCAAAAATATTTTCCAGTATACCGGTCCGGCGTACAATATCGCCGATCAGCAACAGCAAGATGATGATGAAGATCTGTTCATTGGCAAAACCACTAAGGATCTCCTTTGGGGTAAGGATGCCAAAAAAACCCAGGGCTGAGACAGCCACCACAAAGGTAAAGGTCGCACCCAGTATCTCTTTGTAGAGAGATATCAGGATGAAGAGCAATACCACAAAAACAACGATAATATCAAATGTGATCTTAGCTTCCATAAAGAATATCAGCCTGGTTCACAATCAGCTGGGCCTGCAATCAAACTCGTTTAGCGCATCTAAAGTAATAAATAATTGAGCACAAACGCATAGGAGCCCTCAATTTTTTAGAAAGACCCCTGCCCTGATCCCATGGAGCCAACCTGATGGGCCAGGGCGAATCGAAAAGCAACCATGCATGAATGGGAAGGTTGAAACAATCAAGGCGATAAAAGATTTGTTGTGGCGAAAAAGAGCTATGTGACGAATTGACTTATAGATCAGAGAAAAGAATCCAAATGGTGAAACAAGTAATGGAACTGGGGGGCAGATCGAAACATGGCAAAACTCGATGCGATAAAGAATTTGAAGGGGTGGAAATTTTGAAATGGTGGAAAATTGGAAATGGTGGAAAATTGGAAGCGATGAAAAATTTCAAGTGGTGAAGAATTTCAAGGTGGCATGAACCGGGAGTGGTTTGGCAATCTGAGCTGGGCTAACCCCATTCAAATAAGGCAAAGCCATTTTGATGATAAGGTATATTTGATGTGGGGAAAAATATCTAGGGATTCAACCGATGCTGCACCTCATGGCCAATCTGGCGGTATAACTTCAAAGGGGTCAAACTTCGCCAGTTATCCCAATGGTCCAGATCTCCGCCAAATACGATATATTCATCCAGGTTTTCCCCGGAAAACTCCTGTTTGACATGTTCGCGGAAATTCAACCCCACAATCCAGCCGTCGCCTAACTCGTCGAACCACTCTTCATAATAGGAATCATCCGCATAATGAAAGTTAAAGACATTCTCCCCGATCAGAATGAACTGGTTGATGCCATTTTCCATCAGCACTTCCAGCACATTCCGCTTAAAAAACATGATGTCATTAAAGAGGCAGTCGTTCCATTCGCCTAACATTTCAATAATTGCAAAACCTCTTTGATAATCGGCATAGATAATTTTAACAAAGAGGGTTTCCGAGCCAAAATCATCCCATTGGGGGTGGATAAAATGATCGTAAATGGCATGGGTAAAATAAAACTCGCTGTATTCCCGCCCGAAGAAGGGAGAACGTTCGTCGGTTTCTGCGCAGTAGTAAACTCGCCAGGAGTAATGCGGTTCTATGGTGTGCATAATTAAGATTTGAGCAAAGGTACGACAAAAATACCCCGAGCGTGCCCATCATTTTATTATAGTATATAATGCATACTCAAACCCATCAAGTATAACATCAACTTCCTGAGTTCACCAATGATTGAATGAATAGGTAACTCATTTCGATGAAAACATCCACCCCTGAGTTCGCTAATCATTTTATTATTTGATGAATAAATGCTGAACTGCACATTTCAATTATTCATAATTTTTGACTATCATTGTAGATAAGACGCAAGGATGCGACCGGAAGAAAAGGATAAAATAAGACGCCGGCATGGCTGTTTTTATTGTGTGGGGGTGGATTTATCTTCGAACCACCGGCCGTTCGGATTTGTATGATGCAATAAAATATAAATTTATGACAAGGCATATTTGTGTAGAACCAATAAAGGGGCTAATGGCAGGGTTATTGCTGTTATTGGCGGGTCATGTTGCCAGTGGCCAGGATGCTAATTCAAACCGGGAAGGCGGGTCTTTTATGGTCCTGGTGGGAAGTTCAGCCACCGATGACGGGTCGGTGATGGTAGCTTACAACCATGAGGATCAACAAGAGCGGGGGTCCTATTTTTTACGTCAATATCCCCGGACAGAGCATGACAGTGGGCAGAGGGTCATTTATTCCAACGGCCTGGCGTTTGCCCAGACCAACATCACTCATCGGTGGATGAGTTTGGAGCATGATGGCGGCTACAAGGAGGATCCCGGGGTAGGGCTCAACGAGCACCAGGTAGCCATTGGGGGCTGGGTTTCTTTGAATCAGGATTTGAACGAGCGTGCGCGCGAGGCCGATCCGCTGGTTGGGTCGGGGGCGCCGGCCGGCATCCTGCCCATTGCCCTTCAAAGGGCCCATTCGGCAAGGAACGGGGTTCAGGTGCTGGGGCGGCTGTTTGAGAGATATGGCATTGCCCGGCCCATGGGGATAGCCATTGCCGACAAGAAAGAGCTCTGGTATATGGAAACCGCCACCGGCCACCACTGGGCTGCCGTTCAAATCCCTTCCGATGCCTTCTGGGTACAGGCCAACACCTTCCGCATCGGCCATATCGACCCGGACGACCCGGAAGTTATGGCTTCACAAGGGTTGGTTGAATTCGCCCAAAGCCATAACCTCTATCAGCCGGAAAAAGAAATTTTCGACTTTTCGGAAGCCTTCGGCGGAGGCGTCGCTGAGGATTCGTCCACTAAATACACAACAACCCGAAGGATCTGGCGGGCCACCTCAATCCTGGCACCCTCCATCGAAGTAAACCCGGACCAGGAAGCATATCCGCTTTTTGTCCGGCCTCAGGAAAAGATCACCCTGCGGAACCTGATTACCACCCTGCGCGATCACTATGAAGGCACCCCTTACGATACAATGAAACAAGATTCCTCGGCACAAAAAGAAAAAGCCATTGCCTCTTCCCAAACCGCCTATACCAGCATCACCCAGCTTACCAACGGACTACCCGCCAACGTGGGTGGGGTGCTCTGGCTCGGACTGGGAAGCCCCAATACCACCCCCTATATCCCCTTTTATTTTGGCCTGAAAGAAATTCCCAAACCCTTTGATGCGGCTACCCCGGATGCACAAAAAGCTTATCAGGTTTTTCACCACTTATCGAGGATGTATTATGATCAGCCGCTTAAATACCGGGATACTTTCCCGGGAGTTTGGGAAGCGTTCCAGGACAAAATCATCCGCGAACAAAAGGAAATCGACCAGGGGGCCATGCGGCTTTACCGGATGGACCTGCGGATGGCCAAACATTTCATCACGGTCAATGTTGAAGGCCTTGGCCAACGGGCCCTGGACCTGGCCCGGGAACAACTCAACCAGGAGCCATGAACCGTGAGGCTGAATCTGTAATCAACCAGCTAAAGGGTCTGGCCAACAATCAAAACCGCTCAGGCATGGGCCGCTTCGGGATCAACACCTGCAGTGCCCTGGGCATCAGCATCAAAACATTGCGCCAGATTGCCCGGAAACACCGGAAGAACCATCCCCTTGCCCTGGAACTTTGGGAAAGCGGAATCCATGAAGCCCGCATCCTGGCTGTACTGATTGAAGACCCAAAACAGCTGGGAGAAAAGCAGATGGACCAATGGGTGGAAGAGATCGATTCATGGGATCTTTGCGATCAGGCCTGCAACAACCTGTTTGACAAATGGCCGGGGGCTTATTCAAAAGCCCGTGAGTGGAGCCACCGCAAAGAAGAATTCGTGAAAAGGGCCGGCTTCGTTTTGATGGTATCCCTGGCGGTTCACGACAAACAAGCTCCCGATGAAAAACTGGCCGTTTTTTTTGCCGACATCCACAGGGAAGCCTGCGACCCCCGCAATTTTGTAAAAAAAGCAGTCAACTGGGCGCTTCGGGCCCTGGGCAAACGCAGTAAAAACCTGCACCAAAAAGCATCTGCCCTCTCCCGGGAACTGGCCAACTCCGACCATAAAACCGCCCGATGGATCGGCTCACATGCACTGCGCGAACTGGAAAGTGAAAAGGTCCGCCAACAATTGGCCGGAAAATGAATGACAGGGCTATCTCAAGGTTACCGCCCGTGCCAGGGATCCAATCAGGCAAACAGTTTCGGTAAAACAACGATGTAGGCAATCAACCATAAATCCATCATTTTACACCCTAAAACTGCCAGGCAAAACGAAAACCACCGGGGCCCAGGGCAAGCTGAAGATCTTCAGAGAAGGCCATTTGCCCCATCTGATGCTCATTGAGCAAGACCAATACCAGATCAAAAGCCAACAGGAAAGCCCCCTGAAGCATCAGGGAATGGCCATAGCCTTTTAGCCTTTTTTGGTGTTTGTTTCCCCGGTTGGATCGCTCTTTCAGATACAAACCTGTCATCACGTAAGCCACATCCAACCCGGTATTCAACAATAAAATCTTACTGAAATTGCTGTATTCCTGGTAAAGATCAAATGAGCCCATGGGCATTTCCAGTTGACTGGCACCCAGATATCCGCCCACTGCTATAGCAGCATTCACCGAATTCCAAAACACGTTCATCTGATGGAAATAATAAGAAGAGCCGCTGGTACGGGTCATCTGATAACCACTAACGGCAAAATTACCGAGGGCCCAGGCGCCCAGTACCATCATGCCATTTTGTTGTAAATCAACCAACTCCTGCCCCCATTTTTCTGCAGAAGGCAGGGTTTCCTGGGCATGAACCTCCTGTATGCCAAGCAGGAGTAAAATCAACAAACCAGTCAAACCCGGTTTTTGATGCCATCGTGTTTTCATAACGTTAATCTTTAAAGTGTTACAAAGTACAGGCTTTCCGAATTGGATATGGGATAAGAACCGTTAATGAACATATTGACCCATGCATTTCTCCATAATTCTATAACAACTCAAAGGGCAAAATGATCAGTCACCCCGCTATGATCCACCCCCACAACAGGATCATAGATAAAAACAAACGGGGGTGTAAACAGTAAAAGGGGCAAAGGGATTCATCTTTTCTATTGACATTGAGGGTCATAATAAAGCAAGGCACTTTTAGAAAGCTTTAAACAAAAGAATGGGGTATTTTATATTTATTTTTCCAGGAAATTTATATTTTTGTACCCCGCAAGCAACGATGCCCAGGTGGCGGAATTGGTAGACGCGCATGGTTGAGGGCCATGTTCTCATTGCGAGAGTGCTGGTTCGATTCCAGTCCTGGGCACAGAAAAAGCCCTCTAACTCACATAAAGTTAGAGGGTTTTTTATTTTTTCCAAACTGGTGAAATCCGATTGCGAAAAATTGGTGGTTCAAAGTTACTGTTTACAGCAATCCGCCGAATAGTACACAGAATTGATTCAATGGCCTAGAAATACCTGATGAGAAAATTTGAAAAGGTCTACGATGAAACAAAAGCCCTGTACAAAGAGAATCAATGGCCTAGAAATACCTGATGAGAAAATTTGGGTGATCTCACCCTAAGTTGTTTTTACCAGTGGGATGGTAAAATGAAAATCACTGCCTTTTCCTTTTTCACTATCTACCCAGATTTTTCCACCCTGTTTCTCCACAAATTCTTTGCAAAGGATCAACCCCAATCCCGTTCCCTTCTCTTTTTCTGTTCCTTCCTGAGAAAGCTTACAATCTATCTCAAAAAGCCCGTCAAGATATTCTGGAGGGATACCCATGCCCGTATCTGATACGGTAAATTGAAGATGTTCTTCATTCTTTTGGTAACTGATTATAACAGTTCCCTCGGGATGGGTATATTTCAAAGCGTTGGTCACCAGATTGCGCAATGTGGTCTTTAGCATTTCCCTGTCAGCTAAAACGCTGTGATTTCCTTCAGAAGCTGTTTGCAAATTGATGTTTTTCGAATTGGCTATGGGTTCACTCTGTTGCGTTACTTCATGGATTACCCCCTTTGGATTGATTTTTTCCAGATCAGGCTCCAGCTCTCCCCTTTGTATTCTTGCCCATTCCAACAAGTTCTCCAGTAAATGGTATGCGTTTTGAGAAGAATCATGCATCTGTTGGGCAAAATGACGAACCTTTTCGGGTGAATATTGTTCGGCTTTGTCGATAAGCAAACTACTCGTGCCAATCAATGAATTGAAAGGGTTTTTCAGGTCATGACTTATAATTGAGAAAAACTTGTCTTTGGTGGCATTGAGTTTTTTCAACTGCTGGTTTGAAACAAGAAGCTGTAAATCGGTCTCTATATGCTGTCTCATTTTATCCATTAAATCCTTATGGAATTCACTGTAGTGGTTCTCTTTGTTATCATGCACACATACAGTACCAAACACTTCCCCGTCGGGATAATTAATGGGAAACCCCAAATAGGAGACCATGTTCAGGTCTACTTCCAGATTATCTTTCCATATAGGAATCTTTCTGGCATCAGGAATCAATAACTTATCTTGTTGACCAATTACGGTTTCACAAAAAACCCCATAAATTAGCTCTACCTTTTTACCTGAATAGAAAGGATTCTCGACATTTTGGTTATTTAAAAACACCTCGACATAATCTTCATGCAGTTTAATAATCGAGGCAGAAGGAACATCAATTATTCTGGCAGTCAAGTCTAAAAGGGATTGCCACTTTTCAATCAGCTCATCGCTGACTTCTGGCTTCAAATCCGAACCAATACGAACCTTTTGGGTTTCGTTGGTTTCTTTGATGGTGACTTTGGAAAATTTCCTTTCTGTCATAAGGACTTATTAGAAGTTCTCTCTCATGATGATTTTACATTGAAAATTCATCAGTTAAGACAATAGATTCTTCTAAGAAATGAAGCTACAAATAGATTATAAATTTTTAAGGAAAACAAAAAATTTCCAGTGATTTAGCTCACTCTATCTATTAAAATCAAATCCTTATGGTAAACCTGGTACCTTCTCCCAACTGACTCGAAACCTTTACTGTTGCATCATTTTTATCAAGAAATTCTTTGCTTAAGAGAAGTCCCAAACCTGAACTTCCTTCTTCTCCATTATCCACGCCCTTGGAATGATTATAAGCAAATAATTTGTTGATCGTATTTTCATCCATGCCAATTCCCGTGTCCTCAATTTCAATTTCTGTTCCTTTTTGTATTTCGAAAACCCCAATGAATACTTTCCCATTAGATTCATTAAACTTTATAGCATTGGAAATAATGTTTCGCAATGCAGTCTCCAGCATATTGGGATCAGCATAAACAAGAATCCGCTCAGAAGGGTAATCCGTGTTCACCTCCAATTCTTTTAATTCAATCTTTGGTTTCAGTAAATCCAAAATCTTCTCTATAAGAGGAATAAGCTCTACCTGTTTCTTTTGGGGTTTTAACTCCAGCAAATCATTCTTTGACCATGTAAGTAAATTTTGAAGGGTCTGATAGATTGAATTGGACGTTACTGACAATGTTTTTGTCTTTTCCTTCAATTCATTTTTATCATATGTATGGAATTTTGAAAGCATTATCTTTAAGAAATTATCCATTGATGAGACTGATCCCCTAATATCGTGAGATATAAGCGACAAAAATTTCGATTTTATCTCGTTGGATCGTTCCAGTTGTTGGTTTTTTTCTTCTAATTCTTGATTGGACAGGAGCAAGCTTAAATCTGTCTCAATATGCTTTTTGACCTTATCCAATAATTCTTCGTACAGTTCACTGTAATGATTTTCCTTATTGTCTAATACGCAAACCGTACCAAATACTTCTCCATCTGGGAAATTTAAAGGCATCCCTAAATAAGAGATCATATTCAAATTTACATCAGGATTGTTGTCCTTCCAGAGTTTGCTTTTGGTTGCATCGGTTACTAAAAGTTTTTGTTGTTTGCCAATAACCGTTTCACAGTATAATCCATAAACAAGTTCTTCTTTACCTCCAACTTTATAGGGATTTCCTTTTGTCTGGCTTTTTAAAAAAACTTCGATGGTCTCCTCATTCAGCTTCATGATAAGAGCAGAAGGAACATTCATCAGTTTCGCAGTTGAATCTAACAATGACTGCCATTTCTCAATTGTTTCATTGCCAATCTCTGGTTTATGATCGGAAGCAATGTTAACTTGTTTGGTGGTATTATTTTCCCTTATATTTACTTTCGAATGCTTCTTTTCCTTCATTTGCCCCATTTATCTGTTGTTTTTAATCTTATAGTCACTTAAATATAAATCAATTGGTTTTTAAACATATTTATTAATAATTTTAATTCTACTTTAACACATTAAAAAATTGGCAAAATCCCTGAAAAAACTAGGCTTTCAGGGCATAGAAAAACACAAATTTTGCATTTTTGATGTATGTTCAATACGTCTACTTTCATCGTTTTTGATCAAATATAAAAATCAGATTATAATATACAAAGCTAGATGTCACGTATTTTCACATATTATAGTTTATAGACAGACTTTAATTATCACCCCAAAAAATTTTTTACTGCACAAGGGGTACTTGCTCGGATGGATACAAATAAACAATTAACATAATCATCTTTATTGCCATTATTATCACTGAGAGAAAAATTTCTGTCAACAACAAGGCAACAGAAATCTATCTGTCACACCTTTGTCACATAACATTTTCCCCAAGTAGCCCGTAAAACCAAACTTTGTAATTTAACCATTTAATTAACAGTTTTTTATGATCTACATCGATATCATCCTATAATCGATATCATCCTATACATCAAAACATATTGATAATGTATTCCCTCTTTGGAGAGATCAATAAGTACCCATTCCCCATCATGATCCTTGATTTAAACCACCGGATCAAATCTTTGAATCCCTGTTTTGAGAAAATTTTTGAAGTAAAAAAGACCCATTTGATTCATAAAACCGCATCCGAATTTTTCGGAGAGGATTCATACAAGAGATCCATCCAACCCCACATCAATACAGTAGGGGAAGGAGGGCTGGTAAGTAATATAGAAATTCTAACAGATCGCAGAGGAAAACCCAACAGTATGTTGCTGGAATATTTTCCTTTGTATACTGAAAAAGGTAAGATTCACGCGGTCTTAATTCTTTTCAGGCAACATCAGAAGAAAAAACAGGGCCAATGCGAAGCTTTTTCCGATATCAATGAATCTCTCGAGGTATTGAATATATGTGAGGATGCCATTTGTATCATCAACAACAATTTTGAGGTCAAATTTTTAAATCAAAAGGGGCATCAGCTCTTTAACAAAAACAATACAGATATACTTGGCAAAAAATGCTATGACATCATCTGTCATGGTAAAATACCTTCCGAAATTTGCCCCTGGACAAAGAACGATGACGGCCAACATGCAAAAATTGAACCGGCCAAATTTTATGGCAAGGACCATTATGTCTCTATCGCACCCATTGCTAATGCTTACGGACACATTTATAGTGCACTATGTAAAATTCAACCTTACAGTGATCTGGGAAAAGATCATGTACCTTCAGAAAAACCCTCCCAGGGGGATACCCTTACGAAACAGTTGTTAGAGCATCAGGAATTCAGAAAAAGACTGCAACAGCAATTTTCGCGACTAACCGCCCATAATTTAATACATTGTACTTTGATCCGGATGAATTATACCACAAAGGAAATTGCAATTTATTTCAACATCAATCCCTCAAGTGTTCAACGCTCACGGGTCAGGCTAAAAAAAAAGCTCGGACTTTCCAGGGAGGATAATTTGTTCGAATACCTAATGCATTTTTAATTATTTACCCATGTCATAGATAAGTCGTAGGGGTATGTTCCATTTAATCATTCCGGATAGTGTAATTTTGTCTTAAAACTTGAAAATCTATTGATTAAATTTTTTGTCCTGACCTTCTTATAAAGTATGAACAAAAGCATTACGTTTCTTGTAGCCGATAACGATACAGCCAGCCGATTATTGACTGAAGAGATTTTACGGTCCGTTTTCAAAGAAGATCAAGCCATTGATATATTGTCCACTGGCAACGGGCAGGATGCGTTTGAGCTATGCAACCGAAGTGAGGTAAAACTCATAATCACCGATATAAAATTAGCCGAAATCAATGGATTCGAATTGACAAAGAGGGTAAAGAAATCTTTCCCGAATATACCGGTTATCATTCAAACAGGTATGATAACTGATGATATAGAGAAACAAATCTACGCTTACGGGGCCGATGCATACATAACCAAACCCGTTAATATTCATCTGTTTTCAAAAAAGATCACCCCTTTCCTATTGAAACTGAACTGATGCAATGATCTGTTTCAGAAAGGAGATGGTATTATCTGGATTCCTGTTTGGGGAGTATTATTCTTTCTTAACCCTTCGCATGATCTGGCCGGCAGTAAGCAGGAAGCCAGGATTCAGGTCCAGGCCGGCCTGCTCCAAAGCTCTGGCGGTCCATACGTTGCAGGTGCGGGTACCCCAGTAGGTGATGCCGGATAGATAGAAATTACTCATGGCCCGGGGGTTTTCCCGCAGGAGAATCAAACGGGAGGCCGAATCCCGTTCAAAGCTTTTCTGGATGAAAACCATCATTGACTGAAAACCCTCAGAAGTCAAATCAATGGCCTGGACACCAGGACTTTTGATATAGGATGAAGGCAGGCGGTCAAGTCCGTCAACATGCACCACCGATTGTGTAGGCAGTAAGGCAGCCCGAAGAGCAAGAATCACAGTACCTTTAGGGGCCATAAAATATTTTTTTTCCCCCCAACTGAAGTTCAGATGGCTGGCTTCCGGAAAATCAGCGTCCATTTCGGGTATGAGGGCTTTGACCTTTTGCTTTGGGATCAATAACCCTGTATGCCAACCTCTTTTGGTAACATAAATGGTAACCGATGAGTCAATAGACGAGTCAATAGATCCGGTCTGCTTTAAGGCTTCCCCTGCCGAAAAGCATCCTGTTAGAAGCACCATCCACAGGCCGGCCAAAAGAGTCCAAATGATGACATCGCGTTTTTTCAATTCATCCATGGCTGCAACCATTATATTCTCTCCTATCTGAAAAGCCGGGGGCGCAAAAATTATTTTGGGATTGATGGGGTTAGTTCCGGATGCTCCTTTTTAAAAGCCGGGTAAAGCTCATCTTTAACCCACTCAAAGCGGGGTTCCTGCTCTAGAATCTTTTGGTAGGTTTGCAGGGCCAGTTCTGGTTCTCCGGCCCTGTCATAGGATTGAGCCAGCCAGGCCAGGGCATTCAGATAACGCCAGTTGCATTGCAGATTTGAACTTTGGTTTTCAAACAGCCGGATGGCTCGGTGGAAATATTTGGCCGCTTTATGGTAACTTCCCCCAAAGATCCGGGGCATATGATACTCGGCATTGCCTTTCTCAATCCAGGCAATGGGATTTTGGCCATCAAGCTCCACAGCGCGATTGATGTGTTTCATACTTTTAGGCCCCAGCCAAACTGCTTTACTTCGGTTCATTCCGATTTCATAGGCCAGGAATGCCCCCTTCAGAGATGCCGCATACGAAGTGTAATCTTCGTCCTGCTCCAGGGTTTCAAGGTAGCTGCGGGCTTCCTCCAGATAATCTTTGGCGCGGTCCTCCTTTTCCACCCCAATGAGCCAGGCAATGTATCCATAGTAGGCAATCAGCAGGTCGTACAAAACATCTGAGTCACGCACCTGCCGGTAGTCGGCTTTCAACTGATTCATCAGTGCGGGCCAGGGACCCATTTCTCCCGATACATAAGCTTCATAAAAGCGACAGGTATAGTCGTTGCCGCCGGCCGAAGTGTTTACAGGCATTCTGGAGGAAGCCTCCTGGGCGAACAGCCCCAGAGCGTTGTCCCCAAAATCCTTGATGGCATAGGATCCGGCATCTTTGAAAAAAAATCCCGCATCCGTTATAGAAGCGCTGAAATGTCCTATAGGAAAACTATCATCCGTTGAAGGGATTCCGGCATGTCCGATAGGAAAACCCCCATCTGTTGTAGAGACGCCGAAATGTCCGATAGGAAAATCCCCATCCGTTGAAGGGACGCCGGGATGTCGGATAGGAAAAACCCCATCCGTTGAAGGGACGCCGGGATGTCGGATAGGAAAAACCCCATCCGTTGAAGGGACGCCGGGATGTCGGATAGGAAAAACCCCATCAGTAGGGGCATATCTCCCATCTATGACAGAAAATCTCCTGTCTAAGAATGAGAACCCGGCCTTTGGGTCAGGGAAGTGGACTTCGCCTGCTGATGATGCGGCATCTCTGAAGGAGAACCCATCACCTTGATGTGCCCATACAGGAGAAAAGAGGCCATAACTGAAGATCATTAAAATGACAAAACGCATCAGGCCGCTGAACCTTCTATGCTTCTTCCTTTCCATTGATAAACTCCGTTTTTACGGACTTTAATGCCCTCGATTGCAATCATAATTAACGCAACCATCTGGGGAATATGATACACCAGATTTTTTAGCACCGACTGGCGGCTTGCCGCGGAAACCAACACCCGAATAACAGCCACGGCAGCAACATAACCAATAAACCATTGCCACCCCAGTGCCACCGGGATAATCCCTACCCCGGCACTGGTCATAAAAACAAAAATAAGGGTCATCAGGCTGCTGCCCCCGAAAAATTCGGTCACATTTTTGGCAAAGCCATGCACCCCTTCTTTAAAAGAGCTATACATCCGGCACATGATGTCATTGTTACCCAAAAGGGTTTGTGTGGTATAGCCTTTTTGTTTGATGAGGCGGCTAATCTGGATGTCTTCCACCAGGCTGGAGGGTACCAACTGGTGCCACTGATGCTGGCGGTAGAGGGTGGCGTCAAACAGCATAAACTGTCCGTTGGCAGCAGCAAAAGCCGGCCGGGGGTTTCTTTTTACCAGCACCAACGGCAACAACGTCAGCAGGATCCAGTTCATCAGGGGTACGGTAAGCCATTCGCCCGGGGTTTTCATTTTTTGATGGGGAAAAATGGAAAGCAGGGCCAACCCGCGGCGATGGATATGGTGAAGGGCTTTCTCCAACAGATCGGTTGCCACAGATACATCGGCATCCATAAAAAGCATATAATCGCCCCGGGCTTGCTGTGCAAGCTGATGACAGGCATAATTTTTGCCACTCCACCCACCGGGCAGATCCCCACCCTGTATCCAGGTTACCCGGCGGTCACGCCGGCTGAAAGAACGCAATACCTGCGAGGTGGCATCCGCTGAATGGTCGTCGTAAACAATCAACTCAAAATGCGGATAACTCTGCCTTAACAGGGCCGGCAGTAATATACGCAGGTTGTCTGCCTCGTTTCGGGCAGGAATCAGAAGGGAAACCAACTCCCCCCCGGTTGGCCGGCCCGGCTTCAAATACAAGGGCGACAACCAATTAACCAAACTAACCGACAACCGCATCAGGGTGAATCCCATAATCACCCAGGCCAATATATCTAAAATTAAAGCCATTGATTTTTACTTTTAAACAAGGGGCAGGTCACCTGTGTTTGAAAAAAAATGAAAATTACCATCCTATCCATCCTTAAACGATGTTTCGTTTGAAAACCCGATACAACCATTATCTACCCCCCACACCCTCATTTAACAGGATTTCACTCGTGCTGGTCCTGAATCATCCGACGGAGAAAATGATTGAAAGCCTCCTCCATATCCTCCAAGGCAATTGAATCGGTTGGTTGATATTCTTCAATGGCCAAGGTAAGCGATGGTTTCGGATGCGAAAAATAATCGACCAGGGCCGCCATAAAAAAAACCCGCACCTGGGGTTCTATTCCCCGGAGGATTTTCACCGGCCCCTTTTCAAACTTCACCGGGTAATCATACATCGAATGAATCTTTCCCTGGGGAAACATCGCCACCAGGTTATGGGGATCCTCCAAAAGCCGGCGGGTATAATGAAGCGATTCCAAAACCGAGGGGGAATGCTTCCTGATGGAAAAGGCCCCGGCCTTATTGAGGAACATCCGCGGGCGAAGCTGCTGTTCAAGCATCATCACGTGAAACCTTTTATGGAAGAGCTTTTCATTGAGGCAATGGGCAAAAAAGCCGTCCCACCAACTAAAATGATTCCCCACCAATAAAACGGGCCTGCCCGTATCCTGAAACTGACCTTTAAGGATCACCCGGCGAAAATGCCGGGCGAGCATCCACCGGGTATAAAACCGGAAAAAACGCACATAGAACCAATGGTGGCGGGCTTTGATCATTTGGGCTGCTTGGTTGTGTAGAGTTTCCACCAGGGGATCGTGGGCGAGGCATGATGTTCATAATGATAGCCAAAGAAATAGCAGGATATCATGGCCCATAAATGGTTTTTCTGCTGGGTCCTGGAGTTATAAGGGTTCATACTTTGTGTATGGGGCAATTTGTGGGGTTGATACACTCCAAAATAGAACATCTGAAAGGTTCCGAGAAAAGCCGGAATGATCCAAAAAAGCAAAAGGGAGGCTTCGGAGAACCAGATCAGAAGCACATTAAATGCGGCAGCCATAAAAATCAGCTGGGGGATGGTGATGTAACGAACCATGAAAACCAGCCACCACCGCCAGAAATTCTGGGAACGGACATAAAAATCGGGGTCCGCTTCGGTACCGGGCGCCCGATGATGTTTCCAGTGATTGCGGGTAAGGCGCCGATAGGAAAGGGCCGCAAAGAGAAAAGAAGCCAGCCAGCCAAAAAGATCATTCACCCACTTTTTTTGGGAAATGGTTCGGTGAATGGCATCGTGGCCGGTGATAAAAAGGCCGGTAAAGAGATACCCCTGCAAAAGGGTATGCCCATAGGTGAGCGGTGCAGTCAATTCAGGCTCCACATAAACCAGTGAATAGACCAGGTGCCCCAGCCAGGCGGTAATAATCAGTATTGCCAAAAAGACGCCCATAATAGAGGTTTCTTATTCAAAGATATAAAATCATACGGTAAAATTCAGCACGCCAAAGAAAAAGGCCATAAAAAGAAGCAGGTAGCCCGCTACGGGGTTATGGATCCTGATTCGGGCAAAATAGAGGATGGCGGCAAAAACCAGGGAAATGCCAAACCAGGCCAGGTAATTTTCAAAGGGGATGCTTTTTCCGCTCCACTCCCACATATCCAGGGCTACGGCAACCGGTTCCATCAGCAGGTCAAACCCCACCATTAAGGCACCGGTAAGGGGGATTCGGATGAAGGGCTGAAGGGTCAGTTTACCGGCCACATACCAGATGGCATAGATCAATATTAGCCAGTTGATCCCGATAATCAGGGGTACGCCAGCGACAGCGGGGCCCAGGGTTGTTCCATAGGTATAATCGCCAAAAATCACCCCGGTTTGCACGCCCAATACTTCGATGAAATAACCGGCCAGGCCGATGCCAGCCAAAACCAATACAGTGCGAAGGTTCCACTGTTCATGAAAAGCAAGCAGGATCAGGGCACTGAGCATCAGACTTACCGGGGTAATCTGAACATAGGCCGGACGCAGGTTCTGCAGGCTGATGCCAATTAAACCGACCAGGTAAATTACGAAGAGGAAAATCCGGGCCACCAGAACAATATTATTTTCGCGCTTTTCTTCTTTGCCTTGTTTTGTCATCTTTTCTGATTTTATCTGAAACAATACGGGCGCTGGCAAGGGCTAAGGGGATGCCACCCCCGGGATGCACACTTCCCCCGGTGAAATAAAGGTTGTGGTACCTCCGGCTGAAATTGGCGTGGCGGTTGAATGCTGCAAACTTTCCGTTGGAACTGTTTCCATAGAGAGAACCGTGGTAGGATGTGGTATATGCGCCGATAGACGGGGGATCTAAAATTTTTTCACATTCTATATGCCGATCTACCTGAATTCCCAGCATCCGCTGAATCTTGGCCACAACATTGGTTCGGGCTTCAGCACGCAAACGCGCCCAATCCTGCCCGGTATCCTCAGGGGCATTGACCATGACATACCAGTTCTCTTTGCCCCGGGGGGCATCTCCTTCCACAACCCTGGAACTGATATAAATATAAACCGTCGGATCGGGCGATATGGACCCCTGCTTAAAAAGATAGTCAAACTCCTGGCGGTAATTCTTCGCAAAAAGGATATTATGCAGACTCAGATCAGGGAATGAGCCATCCACGCCCCAGTAAAAAATCAGGGCGGAAGTGGACTTTTCCGGTTTCCGCAACTTTTTGAGGGTTCGTTCCTCCTTTAAAAGCTGGTCGTAAAAAAGGTTCACATCCATGTTGGAGACGAACCCGTCAAAATCATACCGCCCTTGAGGGGTTTGAAGGCCCTGGATACGGTCTTTCCCGGGAAGAAGCTTCTCCACCGGCTCCTGGCGGTGAACCCGGATGCCGGTTTTGTCCATCAACCGCTGCAGGGCCTCGACTACCGCATGAATTCCGCCTTCCGGATAAAAAACCCCCATGTTGTGTTCGAGGTGGGTAATGATATTGAATGTAGCCGGTATGCGGTAAGGATCCGATCCGTTATAGGTGGCGTAGCGGTCAAAGAGCTGCACCAGCTTGCTGCTGTTAAAGTGACGGGAATTGGCCTGATGCATGGTGCGAAAAGCATCAATCTTGCGAAAGTTCAGCAAGGGCTTCAGGTTACCGCGCTTCAGCATAGCGGCCGGTTCGTGAATGGAATGGAACATAAATAGATCGGCCGTTAACTCATATATGGTACGGCTTTTCTCCAGAAAGCGATGGATATGGCTCTGAGGTTCACCGGTTTTGGCGGCCAGCTCCCGGGCAAAATCCTCCACTTCTCCAAATGCCCGTATAAGGGTTCCGTCTTCATAAAAATACTGACAACTTTGACTGAGCGGATCATAACGGTAATAGGCCCGGGGGGCTTCGCCGGCTGCTTCAAACAACTCATCCACCAAACCCGGCATGGTAAAAACAGAGGGCCCCAAATCAAAACGGTAACCCTGCATCTGAATCTGACCCATCTTCCCCCCCAGGTAACGGTTTTTTTCAAATACCGTTACCTCATAACCCTGATTTCGCAGGCTAATGGCTGCAGCCATGCCCCCAATACCCCCACCAATAACAGCAAACTTTTTTTTCATGCAAGCGGATTTTTTGGTAACTTATATCCGTTCATCCTACTTGTTTAAAAAAAACAGGCAGTGTTTCAAACAAAAAATCTAAAAATATTGTTTACAACCATACGAAAATAGGCAAATATAAATAAATGGGAAAAAAAGTTTTGGTTATCGGATCCGGTTTAGGCGGACTGACAGCGGCATTGCGCCTTTCTTGCGACGGCTATGATGTTGAAGTGGTTGAAAAAAACCACCAGGCCGGGGGGAGGCTCAATCAACTGAAAAAAGATGGTTTTACCTTTGATATGGCACCGACCTTTTTCAGTATGAGCTATGAATTCAAAGAATTCGTGGAATACTGCAACATGGACCTGCCCTTTGAATTCATTGAGCTGGATCCACTCTACCAGGTGAATTTTTCGGGTTCCGACAGGTTTTATACCGTATACAAAGACCTAAAAAAGCTGGCTCAGGAATTTAAGGATATTGAACCTGACTTTGAGCGACGTATGCAGCAATACCTCAGAAGTGCTGCCACGATTTATCATGACACCGAGTACCGCATTGTAAAGAAAAACTTTACCAGTTTAACCGATTACCTGCTCCAGCTAACGCGGGTGCCGATTCGCAATGCGCCCAAAATGCTTCGCTCGATGTGGCGGGAAATGGAAAAATATTTCACCTCCTACGAAGTGAAGGTCATTTTTTCGCTGGTGGCCTTCTTCTTAGGGGCCACTCCCTTTGATACACCGGCCGTATTTAGCATGTTAACCTATACCGAACTGATCCACGACGGGTATCATAATGTGCGGGGGGGCATGTATAAAATTGTGGAAGGGCTGCTGGAGGAGATGAAAAAGCGCAACATTCGGGTTCATTACAACACCGAGATTGTGGATTTTCTCACCGACCACCAGGGGGTTAAGGGTTTCCGCGATCAGGATGGCCATACCTGGGAATCGGACCTTTTTGTGGTCAATTCCGATGCGGCCTGGTTCCGCGGTAAAATCTTCAACCGCAAACAGTACCAACCCGAGAAACTGGACCGAAAAAAATGGACCCTGGCCCCCTTCACCATGTATCTTGGGGTTAAGGGCAAGCTGAACAACATCCACCATCACAACTACTTCCTCGGAAACAATTTTAAGGAGTATGCCAGTAAGATTTTTAAAAACTCGATCAGCCTGGAGAAACCGTATTACTATCTGAACGTGCCTTCGCGGCACAATCCGGATACTGCCCCGGCGGGCCATGAAGCCCTTTTTATTCTTTGCCCGGTGCCGGATTTAAGGTACAAGCCCGACTGGTCGGACCGCGAGGAGCTGGCCAGCCATATCATCGAGGACCTGTCGGTGAGGATCGGCTACAATATAGAAGATAACCTGGTTTCCAAGACCATCTATGATCCGGTGAAGTGGAAGAACATGTTCAACCTTTACCAGGGAAGTGGCCTGGGACTGGCCCACGACCTGAACCAGGTGGGCGGATTCCGCCCTGGTAACCGCGATGAAAAATACGGCAACGTATATTATGTCGGCTCTTCAACAGTCCCCGGTACGGGTCTGCCTATGGCCGTAATCAGTTCAAAACTTGTAACCCAAAGGATCAACCATGAGCAAAAACCTGTACACCAAAAACAATCTGCAAATCAGCAAGTTAACAACCCATAATTACAGCACCTCCTTTTCGTTGGGTGTAAAAATGCTGAACCGGCAAATCCGTGAGCCCATTTACGCCATATACGGTTTTGTGCGCTACGCAGACGAGATCGTCGATACCTTACACGGGTACCCACAGGAAGCCATGCTGAATGAGTTCATCGACCAGACCTATCAGGCCATCGAGCGGGGCATCAGCACCAACCCGATACTGGACAGCTTTCAGTGGATCGTCAACCACTATGGCATTGAACGCCAACATATTGATGCCTTTCTCAAAAGCATGAAGATGGACCTGAACCATTCTGAATACGACGAGCAGTTGATCGGCGAATATATTTACGGGTCGGCCGAGGTGGTGGGGCTGATGTGTCTGCGCATTTTTTACCACGACGATGATCAACGCTATGAAGCCCTAAAACCCTACGCGCGAAAACTGGGCGAAGCCTTTCAGAAAGTCAACTTTTTGCGCGACATCAACAATGATTATCAGGAACGCGGGCGGACGTATTTTGCCAAGATGAGCTACAACGGTTTTACCCGCGAAGTCAAAACCGAAATCGAGCGCGACATTGAAAATGATTTCCGGGAAGCTTACCAGGGCATCCTCATGCTCAACAAAAGGGCCCGCTTTGGGGTTTACCTGGCGTATATCTATTACCTGCGGCTGTTCAAAAAAATCAGGCACTCTGAACCACAGGCCATCATGAACGGGCGGTTGCGCATTGCCAATGGACAGAAAATCTTTTTGCTGTTTCAGGCTTACCTGAGGAATTCAATGAACCTGCTGTAATGAGAGGTGAGATCAATATTCATTTTAAAACAAGGACATCTAAAAGCATTGGGCCACATGGAATTCACCCGATTCACATATTTTCTGCTTTTGTTGCTCTCGCTGAGTTTTCCGTTGTACAAAAGCTTTGAGCCTAAAATACAGTTTTACAAAAAATTCCGCTACATCATCCCGGCCATTGTCCTAACGGCCATTCCCTTTCTGATATGGGATGTGTTGTTCGAGCAGCACGGCATCTGGCATTTCAGGCCCGATTATACCATTGGGCTTTACTGGTTGGGGTTGCCCCTGGAGGAGTGGCTTTTTTTCTTTGTCATTCCCTTTGCCTGTTTCTTCATCTACGAGGTGGTGGCGTTTTTCACCGGCACCCGTCCCCTGCCCTACATCAAGCCCTTCACGTTATTTCTGGCCCTGATCCTGTTGCTGGTGGCCGTTTCTGTTCCCAGCCGCACTTACACATTTGTCAATTTTCTGCTGGGATCCCTGCTGCTTTTGGTCATGCTGGCGGGGCGCCTGTCTGCCAGCCGGCTGACGAGCTTTTACAAAGGCTATGCTGTATCGCTGCTGCCTTTTCTGGTCGTTAACGGGGCTTTGACCAAAATACCGGTGGTGCTATACAACAACCAGGAAAATCTGCGTTTAAGAATCTACTCCATACCGGTGGAAGATACGGTATATTTATTAAGTTTGTTGTTCATCAACTTTTGGATTTACGAAAGCCTCAAGCGGTATGATCAAAGAAGGAAAACTGGGATTAAAGGCCGAGGTTGACCAGCGGGCTGGTTTTTGCATGGGGGTGGTCAAAGCCATCGAGAAGGCCGAAGCCCTATTAGACAGCGGCCAGAAGGTATACTGTGCCGGACAGATAGTCCACAATGAGGAAGAGGTGGCCCGTCTGGAGCAAAAGGGTTTGATTACTGTGGGTCTGGAGGAAGCCAGCCGGCTGGAGGGTGAGAATGTGCTGTTCCGGGCCCATGGGGAGCCGCCAGAGAGTTACGAGCAGGTTCGCCGCAACAACAATATACTGCGCGACGCCACGTGCCCGATTGTGCTTAAACTGCAGCGGGATGTGCGCAAGGCCTGGAATTCGGGCAAAAACGTCTGGATATTTGGCAAGCGGGCCCATCCTGAAGTCATTGGCCTGGCCGGTCAAACCACCGGGGAAGCCGTGGTGTTCGATTCACTGGAAGATCTGGGGGATATGGAATTGCCGGGCAGTTTGACCCTTTTCAGCCAGACCACCAAAAAGCCGGAAGATTTCACCCGGGTGGTGGAATATTTGCGGGAAAAGGGCGTGGAGGTGGATGCCCGCGACACGATCTGCCGCCATGTATCGGGGCGCGAGGAAGACATCAAAACCTTCAGCCGCCAACACGACCGGGTTGTTTTTGTAGCCGGGCGCCATTCATCCA
>Ga0207714_1000304_pt1 | contig 33967 bp, 32 predicted proteins | sample PonA232FremontCA_2_FD_187270 | JGI IMG/M metagenome (GOLD analysis project Ga0207714, IMG submission 187270) | Marine sediment microbial community from Fremont, CA, USA - Pond A23 Sediment 2 (SPAdes) | ecosystem: Environmental > Aquatic > Marine > Unclassified | place: USA: Fremont, California...
CTATGACTACGGCTACTGATTTTGATAAATCAAGCCAGTCATAATTATCATATATTTATGGAGATCTATTAATGATCTCTAATCATATTATACGAGGGGATGGTTTCATGAAATCAATGGGTGATATGCTCTTGAGTAAAGATAAAATTTCAGAGATTGTGATTGGAAATACGGCCTTAGTGAGAGCAATGATTGAAGCGGGTACGAGGGTAGCAACTTCTTATCCGGGTTCACCAATGCCCGAAACTGCAGAAGCAATAAGAAGTATTTCTAAAGAACAAAGACCTTTCTATTTTGAATTTTCTACTAATGAAAAGGTTGCAACTGAAATTGCTTTTGGTGCTTCAGTAAACGGACATTTGTCTACAGTATTTTTTAAGAGTGTGGGTTTGAATGTAGCAGCAGATAGTTTTGTACAACTTGCCTTAATGAAGCTTAAAGGGGGAATGGTTGTTGTGATTGGTGATGACCCAGGAGCCAATTCCTCTCAGAATGAGCAGGATAATCGCCATTATGCACATCTTTCATATATACCAGTATTTGAACCATCCAATCCACAAGAAGTTTATGAATACTATAAAGAAGCTGCAAAATTATCGCAAGAAAAAGAAATGCCTGTAATTTTGAGATTAAGTACACATGTGTGTCATGCAAAACAGAAAGTTAATTTTTCTAGTTATAAACAACAAGAATTTGATAGTAAACCAAGATTTTCAAGTGAAAATGAAAATTATGTTCCGATTACTTCTAAAGTTTTTCCTATGAAAAGAAGAGCTTTAAAAAGGATAAAAGATTTTAAATCATATTCCAATAAATCTGATTTGAATAAAATTATAGATAATGGTAATAAAGATAAAGGAATTATAACAATGGGGGTTCCATATCTTTCCTTAAGAGATGTAATGGAAGATATGGATAACAAACCTGATATTTTGAAATTAGGTATTATATATCCTCTGCCTGAAGATGTAATAATGGAATTTTTAAAAGAGCATAAAGAAGTAAAAATTCTAGAAGAACTTGATAATGTACTTGAAAAAGATATTAAAGCTTTAGCATTTGAGGAGAACATAGAGACCGAAATTATTGGAAAAAAGGATATAGATGACTGGATTAATGAATATACTCCAGATAAAGTTCAGGATGTCATGTCAAAAACATGGCCGTCTTTATTTAAAAAAATTAATAGTAAAAATCATGAAAAAAATGTAGAAAATAGACCGGCTCAATTATGTCCGGGCTGTGGTCACAGGTCAGCATTTTATGCGATCAAAAAAGCTCTTTCTGAAGAAGATATAACTGTGGCTGATATTGGATGTCATACTTTAGGATTTTTACCTCCATATGAGATGGGAGAAGTCCTATTATCGATGGGGCATTCTACTTCTACAGGTACTGGATTATCATTATTTAATGATAGTAGAAAGGTAGTTTCATTTTTAGGTGATTCTACAATGTTCCATGCTGGATTACCAGGGATCGTAAATGCAATTTTTAATGATCACAATTTGACATTAGTTATCATGGAAAACGGAACTACCGCTATGACTGGACATCAGAACCATCCAGGTACAGGTTCGAATTTTAATGAAGAAGTCCAGCCAATTCCTATAAAAGAAATGCTTAAAGGATTTGGAGTAAAGAATGTTTATGAAATAGATACTTACGCACAAACCAAACTTAAAGAAGTAATGGAGAAAGCCGTTGAAGAAGATGGTTTTAGTGTTGTTATAGCTACCCACCCATGTATGCTCAAGTTTACAAGAGAAGCTAGAAGTAAAGGGGCATATAAAGATAACAAAGTAGAGATTGATCAAGAAGTTTGTCATCAAATACATGAATGTGTAAAAGAATTTGGATGTCCTTCCTTTAGTATTACTGAAGAAGGCAAAGTATTTGTTAATAAAGATCTATGTATCGGAGATGGTTCATGTATACAAACTTGCCCGGTAGATGCTATTGGTCTTGAACAATCTAATGGGGGGAACAAATAATGGCAAATAAGAAAAGAACAAATATATATATGATTGGTGTTGGAGGGCAAGGAATTGGTTTATTAAGTGAAGTTTTAATTCGTGCTGCTGATTATGCAGAATTAAATGTTAGAGGAGTTGATACTCACGGCCTTGCTCAAAGAGGTGGTACAGTTCAATCGCAGTTAAGGATTGGGGAAGGAATATATTCTCCTTTAATTCAAAAAAATAGTGCTGATATAGTTATTGCGTTGGAAAGAACAGAAGCACTTCGAGGAATCCAAAATTATCTGAAAGAAAAAGGAACTGTCATTTATTATAACACTTCTTGGCAAACTCTTGATGTTCGACTTGAGAACTCTGAAGAAGTGAGTGTGAATGATATAAATAGAGCTGCTAAAAAACTAGATGCAGAAATAATAAAAGTATATAAAGAAGATTTAAAAGAAACTCGCATGCAAAATGTAGTCTTGTTAGGGGAAATTGTACAAAATAATATATTGCCCGAAATTAAAAGACAACATTATATTAATGCTCTGCAAGATTTAATGACTGGTGACAAGTTAGATAAAAACATTGCCCTCTTTAAATCTTTAGTAAAATAATTAGTAAAAATGAATTTTAAATCAAACAAATGCTTGAAATTATTGAATTTTAAACTTATAATATTATAAATAGTTATGAAATAGGAGCTTAAAAATGGATAAAACTACTGAATTGGCTCAAAAAAATAAAAAACTAAATAAAAGAATTAAAGAGCTGAATGATAACTTTGCCCAAATAATTGAATTCACCAACAAGCTTAATGAATTGAGTATAAAAAAGAAAAATGTATTTTGGTCAAAGTTATTAAATACTGCTATGGGTTTGATTAAAAAGGCTGATTTTGGTAGTGTCTATAAATATTCTGAAGGTCAAGTTGAATTTATAGATACAGTAGGCCATAATCTTAATTTACTAAGAAACTTAGATATAGATGAAAAAATTTTTCAACTTTCAGATAGGATTAATCAAGTTACAATTATTGATGAAGTAATTAATCATACAAAAGATCTTACTGATGATACTAATGCAAAAATAGCCGTGGCTTCAAAAGATATTAAAACTTCAATAACTTTTGATCTGTATTTTAAATATGAGGCTGTAGGAGGAATAACCTTAGACATTAAGAAGGGTAGTTCAGAATATTTTGATGAAAATGATAAAAAGATTTTAAATTATTTATTAAATATTACAGAGGCTTTTTATAGAAAAGACGCTGAACAAAGATTGAAAGAACATCAAGCATATTTCCAACAATTATTCGATGAATCAACAGAAGCAATCGCGTTATTAAATAATAGAAGTAATATAATTAAGGCAAATAAAACATTCGAAGAAGTTTTTAATTATAAAGCTGAGGAAATTAAAGGCAAAAATATAGATGATTTAATTACTCCTGAAGAAAAGCGTGAAGAAGGAATTAAAAACACTAATAAAAATATTGCAGGAAAAGAAGTAAAACTAGAAACAGTAAGAAAAACAAAAAATGGGGAAAGAATTAATGTCTCAATACATTCGTTCCCGATTAAATTAGATAAAGGTCAAATTGGAATATATGCAATCTATAACGATATAACTGCTCGAAAAGAAACCGAAAAAAAATTAAAAAAACAAAAAGCATATTTCCAACAATTATTTGATGAATCTACTGAAGCAATAGCCTTATTAGATAACGATAATAATATTTTAAAAATTAATAAAAAATTTGAAAAAGTATTTAAATATACAAATGATGAAGCGAAAGGTGAAGATATTGATTCCTTAATTGTTCCAAGCGATAAAAAAGAAGAAGGAGTAAAATACACAAATCAAGTAATTAATAATGAAGATATTAAAAAAGAATCAGTTAGAAAAACAAAAAATGGGGATAAAATTTTTGTTTCAATTCATGCCTTTCCTATTAAATTGGATGAAGGACAGATTGGAATATATGCAATCTATAATGATATATCACAACGTAAAAAGGAAGAAAAAAAGATAAAATATCTTTCGTTTCATGATCAAATGACTGGACTATATAACAGAAGATATTTTGAAAACGAAATGGATAGATTGAACAAATCTAGAAAATTACCAATAAGTATTATCATGTCTGATATAAATAGTTTAAAAAAGGTTAATGACCGATATGGTCATGCTACTGGTGATCAATATATAAAAAAAGTAGCTTATCAAATAAAAAATGCTGTAAGAAAGAGTGACATTTTAGCTAGAGTTGGCGGAGATGAATTTGCAATACTTTTACCTTATACTAATGAAGAGGAAGTTAAAGAAATTGAAAAAAGAATTCAAATTAATGTGAATAATTTAGATAAAAAGGTCCATTATCCTGTGGGGATTTCAACTGGTTATGCAGTTAAAAAAAGCAAAAATGATGAATTAAAAGATGTTTTTAAAAGGGCAGACTACGAGATGTATAAAATGAAATGTAGATGTTAATTTCAAGAGAGCCATATTATTTTTATAAACTAATATGGCTCTCTTTATTTATTGTAAAAATAACAGATTTTTTATTAAAAATGCACTAAATTAAGAATCTGGTTTTAAACCATTTTTAGATAAATAAATTCAAATTATTCTTAAAGTAAGTTGCATAGATATTAGGTCCAATTGATATTTTGTAGTTTTAGAATCTATTTTCTAATAGAATAGGTATGTTTTTACATATTATTCATTCATTATGAAAACATTTAAAAAGGAAAATATTACTGAATATGGATTTGATAATGGTAAAAAAGTATAACTTATAGAATAAGCGAATAGATTTGGTTTGACAAACGCTAACTTAACTATTTTAAAAACAAAAAAGCTAAAGCTGTTATATTTTCAACTTTAAATGTGCTTTGTAGAGAACTTAACTTTCAAACTAGAGATATTTTAGTATATAGAAGTAATGAAAAAAATGAAAAATAGATAATAATCTTGATTACATTGATAATATTTATATTTATGTTATAATTAATCATGTTCGAATTTAAATAAATATTTTAACAAGGAGAATAACACAATGAAGTTTCCGAAATTAAAAATAGGTAATTTAACACCTAAATACCCAATTATTCAAGGTGGAATGGCAATTAGAATTTCTATGGCTGAATTAGCTAGTGCAGTTGCTAATGAAGGTGGAATTGGAGTAATTGCAGGTACAGCTTTACCAGTTGAGGAATTAAAAAGAGAAATAAAGAAGGCTAAAAATAAAACAGATGGAATTCTAGGTGTAAATATAATGTTTGCCGCTCGTGAATTTAAGAAATTATTAAAAGGTTCAATTGAAGCAGGTATAGATCTTATAATATCTGGAGCAGGTTTTTCTAGAGATATGTTTACTATTGGACAAGAATATGATGTTCCTGTAGTACCGATTGTTTCTTCTTTAAGATTGGCAAAAATATCTGAAAAACTAGGGGCTGCAGCCATTGTTATAGAAGGTGGAAATGCTGGCGGTCATCTAGGTACAGAAGAAGATGCACTACCTTTAATTGAAAAAATCAAAGACAAGATTAATATACCAGTAATAGGGGCAGGAGATATTGTTACCCCAGAAGATATTGATAATATGTTTAAATTAGGTTTAGATGGGGTACAGATGGGTACAAGATTTTTAGCAAGTGAAGAAGCAAATATTGCTGATAACTTCAAAGAACTTTGTGTAAATGCAGAAAAAGAAGATATTGTGAGAATAATGAGTTCGGTTGGATTACCCGCAAATGCGATTAGAACCCGATTTACTGAATTAATTAAAGAAGATAAAGCTCCTAAACCAGTTAGTTGTAATAAATGCTTAAAGAAATGTACTGAAAAATTCTGTATTAGAGATGCTTTACTTAAAGGTCGAAAAGGTGATCTTGAAGAGGGAGTATTTTTTACTGGTGAAGGTATGTGGAAAGTTGATGAAATTCTTTCAGTAAAAGAAATATTTAAACGAATAAAAAATTATAATAGTTAAAACAATTGGCCAGTTTATACTGGCCAATTTTTTTACTATCATAAAAATCTATAAATTGAAAATAAAAAAAGGATTATTAAAAAAAACATCAAAATGATAATATATAAAGTATTTATACAAAATTTATAGGGTGATAAAAGTGAGAAATAAAATATATTATGATGTCATTATTGTTGGAGGTGGACCAGCTGGTTCAACAGCTGCTTATCAACTTAATAAATTAGGTTATGACGTATTGTTGTTAGATAAAAAGGAATTCCCACGTCCGAAATTATGTGGAGGTTTAATAACACAAAAAACCTTAAATATATTACTGGATATATTTGACTTTAAATTAAGTGATTTAAAAAGTCAGGGAATAATTGACTATGTTGCAGAATCTTATCAAATATATTATAAGGACAAACTGATAACCACCAATAATTTGGAAAATGAATTTAATTTAGTAAAAAGAATACAGTATGATAATTATCTATTTAATTTAGCTAAACAGTCTGGTGTCAAAGTAATTGATGGCATAAAAGTAATTGGTATAAATTTTGCATCTAATACTGTGAAAACTGAGAAAGGAAAAGAATATACTTCGCGGTTTATAATAGGAGCTGATGGAGTAAACAGTATCGTAAGAAAACAAATGATAGATAAAATTAATACTAAACAAATACAACACATTAAAAAAGGTGAAGCATTGGCTATTGAAACATTAGTCCCACGTAATAAGATATCTAGAAATATAGATAGCCCTATTATATATTTTGGTATTATTAATTATGGCTATGGGTGGATTTTTCCAAAAAGTGATTCGCTAACGATAGGTTTGGGTGGCTTGCAAAACAAGAATGAAAATTTCATAGATATTTTTAATGATTTTTTAAAACTTTTAAACTTACAGGATTATAAGATTAATAAAAAAGGTTGGTATATACCTTTTGGTAATTTTCTAAAAGCTCCGATTTATAAAAATACATTCTTAATTGGTGATGCAGCTAATTTAGCAGACCCTTTAACTGGTGAAGGAATTTATTATGCTCATAAGAGTGCTCAAATTGCAACTGAAGTTATTGATAAAAAAGAAAAAGTAAGTATAAACCATGTTGAAGAATACAAAAAGAGGATTAATAATGAAATTATTCTAAATCTGAATAGAGCGAAGTTTTATAGAAACTTATTATGGGGTACACCTGATATTTTACAGAGGTTATTAATTAGGGTAAGTTCTAAATACTTTCATAAAAAAATAACAATGATGATTCAGGAATGAGGAGAAGAGAAATAGTAAGTATGTATCTGAACAATTAAAATTATACATTATTATTTTACAGAAAGGTGAAAAATATGGATAATGAGATATTACTACAAGCCTTTTATTGGGAAATGTGTACTACTACATATAAAGAAAATTTCCCAAAGGAATGTGATTTGTGGAATTTATTAGGGGAAATGAGTGATAAATTAGTAGATATAGGTTTTACTTCTATTTGGATACCTCCTGCCACTAAAGGTGGAGCAGGATTTAAGGATGTTGGGTATGGAGTATATGATTTATGGGATCTTGGTGAGTTTAATCAAAAAGGATCTAAAAGAACTAAATATGGGACCAAAAAAGAATTATTAAAAGCTCTTAAAGAGCTCCATAATAACAATTTAAAAGTTTATTTTGATGCTGTTTTAAATCACAGATTTGGAGCTGATGAAACTGAAATCGTAGAATTAAAAGATGGCAGCAAAGCTGAAGTTTGGACTAAATTTAACTTTCCAGGCAGAGAAGATAAATACAGTAGTTACAAATTAACTTGGAGATGTTTTGATGGGGTTGATTGGAATGAAAGATCAGAAGAGATAGGAAAATATCTTTTTGAAGGTAAAGATTGGGATTGGTCCTATGGTGAAGATTTATTAATGGGGGCAGATTTAGATTATAATGATACAAAAGTTAAAGAAGATGTAATAAAATGGGGTAAATGGATTATTAATGATTTAAATTTTGATGGATTTAGGTTAGATGCTGCAAAACATATTGATAATGGTTTTATTTCATATTTTATTAATAAAGTAAATAATAGCAGCGAAAAAGAAGTATTCTTTGGTGGAGAGGCTTGGATTGAGGACCAGGGTACTTTGGTAGATTATTTAAATCAAATTAATGTTGGCAATTACAAAGTATTTGATTATCCTCTGCGCTCAATATTTACAAAAATGAAAAATAGAAATATAGATATGAATATATTGAAAGATAGAGGTTTAGTTAATCAACAAGGTTATAAAAATAAGGCAATAACTTTTGTGGATACTCATGATACTGATAGAGATGAATTAGATGATAATATAGAATCAATCTCTCATTATAAATATCAAGCGTACTGCTATATTTTAATGAGAGAAGAGGGCTTACCAACAATATATTGGAAAGATTATTTTACCAGAAAGATGTCTAAAAACCTTAATGATTTAATAAAGGCTCGAAAAAAGTATGCGTATGGGAAAAGTTATGAGAGTAAAGCTACTGATGAGAACACCTATTGTTATATTAGGGAAGGGCTAGATGAAAAAACGGGACTGGTAATGTTAATAACTATTGATAAAAGTGGTGATAAAATATTCAAAGAAATTGATTCGAAAAACTCTAATACTATTTACTATGATATTTCTGGTAATGTAAAACACACAGTAACGACTAATGAAAATGGGATTGGCAAATTTCCAGTAAAAGCTACCGAAAATGAAGGCTGGTCTGTTTGGGTAAAAAAATAATATCTTTATTAAATCACCCTTATAGGGTGATTTTTAAATTTTAATTGATTTTATATATATTTAGTTATATAATGAATACATAGTCATATGAAGATGAATTCACATTCATGTAAAAGTGGGGGAGCCAAAATGCCTAAAAGTACCTTTTATAATTTAGACCAGAAAAAAAGAGATAGAATAATAGAAGCTGCGATTGATGAATTTGCAACTAATAGTTTTCATAAGGCAAGTATTACAAATATAATTAAAAATGCTGAGATTGCTAGTGGCAGTTTTTATCAGTATTTTGATGGAAAAGAAGATTTATATATACATCTACTAGATATTATAGTAGAGAGGAAATTGGAATATATAGATCAGGTAGTAATGAATAATCCCAATGACTTAAATTTTTTTAATTTTTTAGAAAAGTTATATAGGGGTGGGATTGAATTTGCCAAAGAAAATCCTAGACTAATTTCAATTGGAAAAAATTTAATGAATAATAATTGTGAAGTATGTAAAAAAATTAGAGAACAACAAAAACCTCAAAGTGAGAGATTTTTTAAGAAAATTTTAGAGCAAGCTATAGAAGCTGGAGATGTAAAAGAAGAAATAGATCCGGAATTGACAGCTAAATTTTTAACAAGTATTAATTATTCTCTCAGTGATTTTATATATACCGAAGATGGACTTAATGAAAATGTTATGGATACTATTAATGAATTGATAGATATTATTGAGAATGGAATAAAAAATTAATAGGAGTGATTATTAGATGAGTTTATTAGAGTTAAAGAACATAACAAAAATTTATCAGCAGGGAGAAATAGAGGTGCCAGCCTTGAGAGGAATTGATTTAAATATTGGTACTGGTGAGTTTTCCACTGTCTTTGGTCCATCTGGTTCAGGAAAAACAACATTGCTAAATATTATAGGTTGTTTGGATAAACCTACTGAAGGCAAAATTATTTTTAATAATAAAAATATTGCTAATCTTTCCAAAAAAGATTTAGCATCAATCCGAAGAAAAAACATTGGTTTTGTTTTTCAAAGTTATAATTTAATACCTGTATTAACGGCTTATGAAAATGTAGAGTTTGCCATTAAAATATTAGAACATTTATCAAAAGAAGACATACATAATAAGGTGATGAATATTCTAGATTCAGTTGGTTTAGAGGGGTTAGAAGGTAGAAAGCCAAATGAACTATCTGGGGGGCAAAAGCAAAGAGTTGCTATTGCAAGAGCTCTAGTTAAAGAGCCCAAATTGGTTTTAGCTGATGAGCCGTCAGCAAATTTAGATTCAAAGACAAGTGAAGATGTTTTAGAAATAATGCTAAAAATGAATAAAGAACTAGAAACCACTTTTCTTTTTTCAACACATGATCCTTTGGTTATGGATTATGCTAAAAGAAAAATTGAAATTAAAGATGGATTGATAGCTAGGGATGAAAGGAGGGAAGAGGTGGATGTTTTTAATTAAATTATCTTTAAAAAATTTGCTTAGGCATAAAAGAAGAACATTAATTACAGCTGCCATTATTGCTTGGGCCATATTTTTTTATATCACCTTTGATTCCTTTCTTCTAGGTATGAATGATATGGTCTTTCAAAATATAATTGATTTTGAGTATGGTCATGTTCAGGTGGCAGATACTTCTTATTGGGAAAATAAAGATGAGTTGCCATTAGAAAATATGATAGTTAATGACCAAAGCATGAATCAGGTATTAAGGGAAGTTGAGGGATATGAAGCTCATGCAGCTCAGCTTAATTTTCAAGTTCGTTTAAATGATGGAGTTAATGAAACTCCTGTCTTGGGTAAGGGAATATCTCCTGCTGAAACTTTAAATGTATTAGATTATGAAGATTATATTGTTGAAGGTGAAATGTTTAAACCTGGAGAGTATAAAACTGTAATAGGTAAGAAACTAGCAGAAGTTATGAATTTAGAATTTGGAGAATATGTAACATTATTAACTAGAACAGATAATGATACTTTTAATACAATTGATGCTGAGATTGGTGGTATTATAAATACTCCCAATCCCAACATAAATCAAAATGTGGTTTTTTTACCGTTAGATATTGTGCAGGACACTTTAAATGTAGACAATAAAGTAACACATTATATTGTAAGACTTGAAAAACAGAATTTTAATCCATCTATTATTGGTAATTATGTTAATAAAGTAAGGGGTATTAATAGTAACTTAAATGTATATTCATGGAGAAATTTAGAAGAAGTCAGTATTACTCAAAGCAAACAAGCTGGTAATACATTTATTTTGATAATTATATTAACCATTGCTGCAATTGGAATTGTTAATATAGTAATTTTGGCTGCCCTAGAGAGAATGGAAGAAATCGGTATGATGAAGGCTTTGGGATTGACTGAAAGAGAGATAATATTTACTTTTGTTGCTGAATCGACTGGAATAGGAATTATCGGAGGTATCCTTGGTTGTATTTTAGGAGCTATATCTGTGTTCTTTTTTTCCAACTATGGTATAGATTTTTCAGCTTTTGTAGATATAGAGATGTCTACTTTCGGGGTTCCAATTATTAGTGAAATATATGGCGTTTGGAACCCGATGACTTTTGTATACATGTTTTTCTTTGCAGTATTTGGTTCAATGTTGGCGAGTATATTACCTGCCAGATGGGCTGCAAAAAAAGATCCTGTTCAGGCAATTTATAAAAGGTAGGTGGAAAAATTGAATTACTTTTTAAGATTAGCTTATAAAAATTTATCTAGACATAAATTAAGAACTTTTGTTTCTATAATTGCAATAGCTTTTGCCGTTATGATTGTAATATTTGCTAGAGGTTTCATTTATGGAATGATTAATTCTTTTTATAATGACCATATACAATACAATTCGGGGCATGTAAAAATTGTTGATAAAGATTACCAATTAGAAGGTAGAATATTGTCTTTAACAGAAACAGTAGAAGGATATAATGATACATCTTTAGAGGGGTTTATACAGGAATTAGAGAATATTGAAAATGTTCAGACTGTAATCCCCCGTATTAAATTTGGTTCTATAACCACTACTGAGGATGAGTTAATTAATATGATTGGATGGGGAGTAATGCCCCAAAAAGAACTAAAAGAAACCGATATAGAACGTCAAATAACAAAAGGGAGAATGGTTGAACAGGGAAATATGGAAATAGTAATGGGTACACTTCTTTTAGATGAACTAAATAGAGAAGTTGGGGATAAAGTAACTTTGGTTTTTAATAATTCTTTTAATTCATTTAATGGTGCTACATTTAAAATTGTTGGTGAGATAAGAAGTGAACTTAAAATGTTAAATGAAAAATTATTTTATTTACCAATCGACCAAGCTCAAAGATTATTAATTATGAACGGTCAGGTCACAGAATTACTTTTGTTTTCAAATCAGAGACAAAATGCTAATAAGATAACTCCTCTTATTAGTAATTTGTTAGCAGATAAAGGACTTTTAGATAAATATACGGTAATTTCTTATATGGAATCTGGTGGTTTAATGGGATGGTTAGAGATGGCTAAAGCTGTATATAATTTCATCTACATCTTTTTAGTTGTTTTAGCTAGTTTCGTAGTAATTAATACAATGATAATGATAGTAAATGAAAGAACGAAGGAAATTGGTATGATGAGTGCTCTCGGATTGGAAAAAAGAGATATTTTATACCTGTTTTTAGTTGAAGGTGCCTTAATGGGTGGTCTAGGCAGCTTCATAGGTGCAGTTTTAGGTGGGATTTTAACTAACATAATCAATAGAATTGGGATTAGTTTTGGTTCTCTTACTGAAGGATTTAGTTCTGACTTATTATTTGGGGGCACAATTTATCCAGTATTCTCGATTGGAAATATAATATTTGGCTTTATATTAGGATTGATTATTGTTACAATAGCATGTGTAATACCAGCTAGAAGAGCGGCTAAAATGGAGCCTAATGATGCTCTTAGAGAAATATAATACTTAGAAGGTGATTAAAATTTTTATTAGATTACTTTTAATATTTACAATAGTTCCAATTGTAGAATTAGCACTTTTAATAGAAATAGGAAGTTATATCGGAATTTTACCAACAGTATTTTTAGTTGCAATAACGGGAATTGTCGGAGTAACTTTGGCTAGAAATCAAGGCTTAATCGTAGTAACAAAAATCAGAAATAAACTTGCAAGCGGAGAAATACCCACTTCTGATTTGATAGAAGGTTTATTAATATTAGTAGGGGGAGTTACTTTATTAACCCCAGGTGTTTTAACTGACATTACAGGTTTTTTATTAATAATACCGTTTACTAGGCCTTTATTTGCTAAATTAGCTTCAAATATTTTCAAAAAATATGTAGATCAAAATCAGTTTAAAACTACGGGAGATTTTACTTTTCATAATAATTATAGTGATAAAAATGAACGTAATCAAAAAGATTATGTCGATATAGAATATGAAGAGGAAGATACTGAAGATAAAAAGTAATATTTAAAATAAATAATTAATTAAACAGGGTGATTTTGAAATGGGAAACCTATATGAGAAAGATCCATATAAAAAGAAATTTAGGGCGAATATTACTTCTATTAAAGAAAAGAATAGTAAATATCAGGTAACACTTGATAAAACATATTTTTATCCCAAAGGAGGAGGTCAACCCTCTGATAAAGGAAAAATTAATGGGATAGATGTAAATTATGTATATAAAGAAAAGAATAAAGTAATTCATATTCTTGATAAAAAACCATCAAAAGAAAAAAACTTAATCTGTGAGATAGATTGGGACAGAAGGTATGATTTAATGCAACAACATACTGGACAGCATCTCTTATCTGCAGTTTTTAAAAATAAATATAATATAAATACAGTAGGTTTCAACTTATCTGAAGAGAGTTTGAGAATTGATCTCGATAAACAAATTAGTGGAGAAAAGATAAAAGAGGTTGAAGAAAAAGTTAATGAATATATTTATAGAAACATTGAAATATTAACTTTTTATCCAAGTAAAGAAACCTTAAATAATCTTGATTTGAGGAAACAACCTACAGTAGATAATAATATTAGAGTTATAAAAATAGGGGAGGTCGACAAGTCGCCCTGTGGGGGCACTCATTTAAACAGCACCGGTGAATTAGGTATTATTAAGATAATAAGTACTGAAAATTACAAAGGTGGTTTAAGAATAAGTTTTGTCTGTGGTAAAAGAGCTCTTAAAGATTATTCTTTTAAAAATAATATTATTACTGAATTAAAAGATGAATTATCAGTTCCACCATTAAATTTAATAAGTGAAGTTAAAAGATATAAAAGTGATCTTAAGGAATCTGAAAATGAAATTTCAGCTTTGAATAAAAAACTTTTGGAATATCAAGCAGAAGAACTAAAAAAATCAGCTGAATTAATCGATGGAATAAAAATTATCAAAAATTATTTCGAAGAAAAAACATATAATGATATTCAATTATTATCAGATATTTTATGTAATGACAATAACACGATCTGTATATTTGCCCAAAAGGATAAAAACACAGCTCGTTTGTTACTTTCTCGTTCAGAAGGAATAAGTGAAATAAACATGAATGATATTATTGATAAACCTCTTGAATTTATAGACGGACGAGGGGGAGGAAATAAACTTAAAGCTCAAGGCGGAGGAAGTAAAGTTGAAAATATAAATAAAGCTCTAAGTATCGCTGAAAATACAATTAAAAATTTAATTAAATAAAAAATTAACCCCTTTCAATTAGCTTTGAAGGGGGTTATAATATTTTGAATATGCAAATATTTATTTTGGATGTGTTAAAAAATTCAAAAATTTGTTATAATAAAGATAAGTAAAAGAGGATTTAAATATATTGGGAGGGGTATAAATGACCATTATTAATTATGATTTTGTAATGGATCTGGTAAATGATTCTATGGAACCCTGTATATCAATATATCTATCAACAGAAGCAGCAAGAGAAGGCAATTTTCATAAACTTGAAATTAAGTATAAAAACAAACTATCTGAAGTATCTAAAACATTAAAAAAAGATTGGGATTATCGAGAGGCTGAAATTGATGAATTGTTAGAACCTGCTTATGAATTGATAGACGATATTAATTTCTGGCAGCATCATGAAAAAGGCATAGCAATATTTATAAATGAGAGTAAATTTGATTATCTACGTTTTAACACTACAATTAAGGACCAAGCTAAAGTTAGCAAGCACTTTTATGTAATACCTTTATTGTTCGAAAGGTTAACAAATAGTCAATATTATATATTAGCACTTAGTAAGCATTCTAATAAATTCTTTAAGGCTGACAGTAATACTATTACTAGATTAAAAGAATTTGAAGTAGATGAAAGTTTGAAAGATTATGTGGGTTATGATGGTGAAAGTAGAAATTCACAGCATCATTCTCATAATGTAAGTGCTTCAAACACAGTATTTCATGGCAAAGGAAATGTTCAACCAGATGAAAAGCAAGATTTATATAAAGTACTCAAGAAAGTTGATAATAGTATCCAAAAGGCATTTAAAAATGAAGATACTCCTTTAATTCTATATTGTGATGAAACTTTATATCATTTTTATAAAGAAATTAATTCTTCTAATAATCTGTTTGATAAATTTATTAATGGTAATCCGGAAAATATAAATGAAAATGATATACAAGAAAAAACTTGGGAAGTTATAGAAAAAAATGTGAACAATAAGAAGCAGGAAATTATTGATAATTTCATGGAATTAAAAGGTACCTCCCGAACTTCTCTAGATATAAAATTGATTACCCGTAATGCTTATTATAGTAGAGTAGACTCTTTACTAATAAATGGTAATAGAGAACTGGAAGGTTATTTTGATCAGAAAAAAAACAAAGTTTATATGATCAAAAATGGAAAAGAAACTTATGACTTATACAATTATGCAGCAATTTTGACTTTGCAAAATGGCGGAGAAGTATTTGTTTTAAAAGAAGATATACCTGAAGGTATAAATATTGAATCTATAAATAGATATTAACTGTTTGATTAGTAATAATTAAATATGAAATAAAAAAGCCTCTGCTTAGTCTTAAGCAGAGGCTTTAGAATATTATAATTAGACTTGAGACAATTAAAAACGTTTATTTATATACATTTCATAATTAACTACACTATAAAATTGTATAAAATTAATCATGAAATGATTGGATTTTTGGTGGTTAATGATGGTATAATAAAAAGGAATATTGTTAATTCAAATTAAACGTTAAATAGAAGAGGTGTATTAAAAAAATTGAATCCATTTACACATGTAGCATTATCACGTGAAATACACCAGTATATAAATCAAAATTATGATCTAAACATTCCATTAAAAACTTTCATTTGGGGAAATATAAAACCAGACTTTAAAAAGGAAAAGAAATTACATTATATAGATACAAGTTTGAAAGAAACAATAAAAATGTATAATGAACTAAATGGTAAAAAATTTAAAGATGTAAAAAAATATACTGTCAAATTAGGTGAATTCTTTCATTATGTTTCAGATTTCTTTTGTTATGCTCACAGTATTAAATTTTTTAAGGAAAATTTAGGAGAACATTTTTTATATGAAATGAAAGCTCACAAGAAATTATTACGGTTCAAAAATTTCTTTGATGATAATACTAATAAGGATAATACAGTTATAAAAGGAAGTGAAAATTTAACCGAATTTTTATTGTTTCAACATAAAAAATATATGAAAAATTGGAAGAGTCCAGAAAGTGATTATATATATACACTCAAGATTGCTCCAGTATTAATTAATAATATCATTGTTAATAATAGTATTATTGCTGAAGTATCTTAATATTTTGAGGTGTTGTTAATGCTTGCTAAAGAAGATGAGAAATCGCTTTCTAAAACTTTATCTTATATTCTTAGGCATCATCCTGAAGATTTTAATTTGAAGATGGAAATCGATGGTACAGTTAAGGTAAAGAAGCTTTTAAATGCTTTGAGAAAAGATGATAGATTCAAAAAAATAGAATATAAAGATTTAAAAAAACTTGTAAAAAATGATGAAAAAAATAGATTTACAATTTTGAAGCCAGAAAATGAAATTCGTTGGATTAAGGCAAATTATGGACATAGTATAAAAGATATTGAATTAAATTATGAAAATATTAGGCCACCAAAAAATCTATATCATGGGACGATCAAGAAAAATTATAAAAAAATAATAAAACAAGGTCTTAAAAAAATGAATAGGAAGTATGTACATTTAAGTAAGACTAAAAAACAAGCCTATGAAGTTGGTAAAAGAAGAGCAAATAATCCGATAATATTAAAAATAGATGCTTTAAAAATGTTTGAAGATGGTTATAATTTTTTTGAAACAGATAGTAATATAATATTGACTGAACATGTTGATAAACGATATATTAGTTTATTAAATAGCGATTAAACACAAATAGCTTTTGATATTTAGGAGGATAAAATTGAACAAAAAATATTTGTTAATTTTATTATTAATAATACTAGTAAATGTGATATTTCTTAATTTTAATAATATCATTTTTAGCAATGAAAGAATAGTTGCTTCTGATACATATAATACCGAATTAAAGTATACAAGAGTAAATGAAATTTATAATAATAACTATTATGAAAACGATGATGACTTTATATATAATATAAAAATTAGATCTAATTATTTGGATTCACAGAATTTAGATTCTTGTTTAATGGAAAAGATAGAGTTTCATAGGGTAGAATTCGGTGAGACACTATGGTCTATAGCTCAAAAACACAATATTAATATCGACACTTTAATCGGGGCAAACAATATAGATAACATGAATCGAATTAAACCAGGAGATAGTTTATTGATCTTGCCTGTTAAAGGGCTTTTATACAAAATAGGTCCTGGTCAAAATATTAAAAGTATTGCAGAAAATTTTAATATAAACACCTCGGTAATCAGGAAAGCAAATAATATTAGTTCAAGGGAAGAGGCCGAAGTTGGACGATTAGTATTAATCCCAGGAGTAAAACCAGAATTTGGTTATAAAGATCGACTAGAAAAAATGTTGATTACTCCTGTCAAAGGCCGAATTTCTTCTTATTATGGAAAAAGATGGGGTAGAATTCATGAAGGTGTTGATTATGCGGTAAATATAGGAACTCCTATAAGATCAGCAGGTTCTGGAAGAGTGGTTTATAGTGGTTGGTCTAATGGTTATGGATATACTGTCATAATTGAACATAGAAAAGGTTTAAGAACTCTTTATGCCCATAATTCAAAGCTTTTAGTATATGCAGGAGAATGGGTAGAAAGAAATGAAATTATTAGTAAATCAGGAAATACTGGTAATAGTACCGGTCCTCATTTGCATTTTGAAGTAAGGATCAATAGTAGGGCAGTTAATCCCTTGAATTACTTAAGATAAATATAGATTTGCACTAAATTGTTAAAAATTTGGTGCTATTTTTTTAAATAATATATGAACACTTATTCATGTATTCATATAAGGAGTGATTGTTGTGGTAGTGAAAAAGAGAAAGACTTATGATATTGAAGGTCTAGAATGTGAAAGTTGTGCTTTAAAAATCGAAGATAAAATAAAAAAATTACCAGAAGTTAATGAAGCACACATAAATATTACACATGAAAATTTAACTGTTAAAGAAAAAGGTAATAAAAAAATTTCAGATGATAAAATTGCTGAAATATTTGATAATATTGAACCTGGGGCCAAGATATTTAAAAAAGAAGGTATAAGTAAATATAGATATAACTTTATCTTAAAAAATATTAGTTGTGCAAGTTGTATAGAAAAAATCGAAAGAAATATAAAAGGTATGTCAGAAGTTATAAATGTATCCTTAAATATAAATACAGGGAAATTAGTAATTCAGAGTAAAAAGGAAATAAAAGATAAACTTCTAAAAAAGATAAGGGATATAGAACCTGATATAATAATAAAAGACGAAGACAAGAGTGAGAATACGGATAAAGATATTGATAAAAGTAAACAGAGTAGTCAACAACTAAATAATAAAATTAAATTAATAACTGGTAGTACCTTATATATTATTGCGATCATGTTGTTTGAATTTCAATTATTTAATATAAATTTTATAAATAATTTGGAATTATGGAAATGGTTAATATATGGTAGTAGTTATTTATTAGTTGGACAAAAAGTATTACTTTCAGCTTATAAAAACATAAGACGAGGGCAAATTTTTGATGAAAATTTCCTGATGGTAGTAGCAACTATAGGTGCATTTGGTATCCGAGAATTTCCAGAAGCCGTTGCAGTAATGTTATTTTATAAAATAGGGGATACCTTACAGCAAAGAGCAGTAAAAAGTTCTAGGAAATCAATAAAAGATTTGATGGATATTAAACCTGAATATGCTAATTTAAAAGTTGGCGGTAAAGTTAAGCAAATTTCTCCCGAAGAGGTAGAAGTAGGAGATATTATAAAGGTAAAACCTGGAGAAAAAATTCCTCTTGATGGGATAGTTATAGAAGGCGAATCACTAGTTGATAATTCTGCATTGACTGGTGAATCGATACTTAAAAATATAGAACCTGGTGTAGAGGTTCTAAATGGAAGTATAAATAAAAGTGGCGTACTTTTAGTAAAGGTTACCAAAGAATATAGTGAATCAACTGTTTCTAAGATTTTACATTTAATAGAAGAAGCTACTTCCAAAAAAGCTCCAACCGAGAAGTTTATTACCAAATTTGCTAGATATTATACTCCGGTTGTAGTAGCAACTGGTTTGTTGATAGCAGTTATCCCTCCCGTCTTTTTTGGTGGAGTTTTTAATGAATGGATATATAGAGCATTAGTTTTTCTAGTAGTTTCTTGTCCGTGTGCACTCGTCATTTCAATTCCTTTAGGTTTCTTCGGAGGTATTGGTAAGGCATCTCAGCAAGGAATATTAGTTAAAGGAAGTAATTATTTAGATGCTTTAAATAATATAAATCATATAGTGTTTGATAAGACAGGAACCTTAACTGAGGGTAATTTTAAAGTGGATAAAGTACAATCGTTTAATGGTTTTTTAGAATTCAATATAATAAAAAAAGCTGCATATGTTGAAAGTAATTCTGTACACCCAATTGCAAATTCAATAATAGAACATTATGCTAAGGAAATAGATAATAATAAAATAATAAAGTATGAAGAAAAATCCGGCAAAGGTGTTAAAGCTATAATAGAGGGAAAAGAAGTTGTAGCTGGTAATAATAAAATGATGAGTTTATATGATATTGAAATAGAACAAGTAAAAGAGGATGGGACTATAATCCATATCGCAATTGAAAATAAGTATGCTGGGTATATCAAAATAGGTGATAGAATTAAGGAAAATGCAAAAGAGGCAATAAAAAATTTAAAAGAATTTGGAATTGATCGTATTTCCTTACTTACTGGTGACCAAGATAATATAGCAAAATCTGTAAGTAAAGAATTAAATATTGATGATTATTATTCTGAGTTATTACCACACGAAAAAGTTAAAATAGTAGAAAAAATATTAGATCAACAAAATCCTAACGATAAACTAATTTTTGTAGGTGATGGAATTAATGATGCTCCTGTCTTAGCAAGATCTGATATAGGTGTTGCAATGGGAGGATTAGGATCAGATGCGGCCATTGAAGCTGCTGACATAGTACTGATGACTGATGAACCATCAAAATTAGATGAGGCTCTAAAAATTGCGAAAAAGACTCGTAAAATCGTTTGGCAAAATATTGTATTATCATTAGGAGTAAAAGGTATTGTATTATCATTAGGAGTATTAGGAATGGCAACTATGTGGGAAGCGGTTTTTGCTGATGTAGGGGTCGCTATACTTGCAGTTTTAAATTCGGCTAGAATTATAAAAAGATAGAAGGAGGGGGATATTAATATGTTGACCAAAGAAAAATTGTGCGGCCAGTGTGAAGAGTTTAATCCAGATACTGAGATTGTTAATATTTTAAAAGAAAAGAAATTAGATGATGATATAATTTTTGATTTGTCAGAAACATTTAAAGTGTTAGGAGATCCAACTAGGATAAAAATTTTACATGCTTTGAAAGAAAAAGAGTCATGTGTGTGTGATTTATCAGAAATTTTAGAAATGAGTCCTTCAGCTGTTTCTCATCAACTTAGGGTACTAAGGAATAATAAACTGGTTAAATTTAGAAAAGAGGGGAGGTCAGTCTATTACTCCTTAGATGATGAACACGTTATTTGTCTATTTAGACAGGGATTAAGTCATATACTTGAAAATAAGTAATCGAGTACTTAAAATCCTTCTTTAATTAAACCTCCACCAACAACTGTATCTTGATCATAAAAAACCACAGATTGGCCGGGAGTAACTGCTCTTTGCTTATTCTCAAAAAATACTTTTATATTATTATCATCTAATGGTATCAATTCAGCTTTGAATACAGGACTATTATATCGAATTTTAATATTCGCAGTTGTAGGTTCTGCAATATTAGGTACTGACAGGAAATTTATATTTTCCGCAATTAAACCTTTAAAATATAGTTCGTCTTTTTTACCTACAATAACTGCATTATTTTTTTCATCAAGCTTTTTAACATAAAGAGGATATGGAGCTGAAATACCTAAACCTCTTCGTTGTCCAATTGTGTAGTTAAATAATCCGTTATGTTCTCCTAGCTTGTTTCCATCTGTATCCAGTATCGGACCGTGTTCTATAATTTCAGGATAATTTTCTTCTAAAAATCTACTATAATCATTATCAGGAACAAAGCAAATTTCTTGACTGTCAGGTTTATCGTGAACCGAGAAATTTAATTTTTTTGCAATATTTCTAATTTCATTTTTTTGATAATCACCTAAAGGTAGTAAAGTATGTTCAAGTTGAAATTGGGTAAAGCCATACAACATATAAGTTTGATCTTTGTTCTTATCACGGGCTTTTTGTAAAATATATCTACCATTTTCATTTTTATCAATTTTACCGTAATGACCAGTAGCTATATAATCCATATCTAGTTCTAATGCTTTTTTTAGCAAAGCCTTAAATTTAATTTCTTTATTACAGACTATACAAGGGTTAGGAGTGTTTCCATAACTATATTCATTTACAAAATCATCAATAACTTCATTTTGAAAAACTTCCTTTAGATTGAAGGTATAATGTGGTATGTCTAGCTTATGAGCTACCATTTTAGCATCTTCAATTGAAGATAATGAGCAGCAGCCACCTTCATCTATTGGTTTTTGTTCATAATCAGGAAATATTTCCATGGTACCTCCAATTACTTTATATCCTTTTTCTTTTAATAAAGCTGCAGTTACAGAGCTATCTACACCACCGCTCATTGCAACTAATATTTTTTTCATTTTAAACATCCTCGTATAATATATTTAAGATATTATTCATCTTCTCCACGATAATTATCTATTGCATCTTTTAAAGCATCTGTTGCCAAGTTAGAACAATGCATTTTATTAGGAGGTAACCCGCCTAGTTTTTCTGCGATATCTTTTTTACTAATCCTCAGTGCTTCTTCAATCGTTTTACCTTTGACTAATTCTGTTGTAAGGCTACTTGTTGCTACCGCAGCTCCACAGCCAAAAGTTTTGAATTTAATATCTGTTATCACTTCATCATCTATCTTCAAAAACAGTTGAATAATATCACCACAAGAAGGGTTTCCAACTTCTCCAACTGTATCCGGATTTTCTAAATCTCCAACATTTCTAGGATTTTGAAAATGATCCATTACTTTTTCAGAATACATAATAACCTAACTCCTTTCTTTTTCTTTAATATATAAAGGTGACATATCTCTAATTCTTTGAATAATTCCTGGTAATTTTTCTAAAACAAAATCAATTTCTTGTTCTGTATTATCTTTACCTAATGATAATCTTAAGGAACCATGAGCCGTTCCCTTACTATGCCCAATGGCTAATAATACATGAGAAGGGTCTAGTGAACCTGATGTACAAGCAGAACCACTGGAAGCAGCTATTCCAAGCATATCTAGGTTTAATAGAATTGATTCACCTTCAATGTATTTAAAACAGAAGTTTACATTGTTGGATAATCTTTTAGAACCACGTGGCCCATTAAGAACAGCATCATCAATGCTTTTTTCAATTCCATTTATCAATTTATCTCTTAAATAGGAATTTTTTTCAACATATTTTTGTCGGTTTTCCATTACTAGTTCGACGGCCTTTTTAAAACCCATGATCCCTGGTAAATTTTCAGTACCGGCTCTTCTATTTCTTTCTTGAGCCCCACCATTTAATTGGGGAACTAGTTTTGTACCTTTTTTTATATAAAGCATTCCTACTCCTTTAGGCCCATGAATTTTATGAGCAGAAGCTGAAAGCAAATCTATATTTATTTCTTGTACATTAAGTTTGATCTGGCCAATTGCCTGAACTGCATCAGTATGAAAATATACATCTTTGTTTTTTAAGAAAGTACCAATTTCTTTGATAGGTTGAATGGTACCTATTTCATTATTAGCAGTTATTATAGATACTAATACTGTATCTTCTCTTAGCGCTTCTTTTATATCTGCAATTTTTACAAATCCTTTTTCATCCACATCTAGATAGGTTACTTCGTAATCGTGGTGTTTTTCTAAATATTCACATGTATGTAACACAGCATGATGTTCTATTTTTGTTGTAATAATATGGTTTCCTTGATCCTTGAGTGCAAGAGCAGCACCTTTAATGGCGAGGTTGTCAGATTCTGTTCCCCCACTTGTAAATATTATTTCTCTAAAATCGTTAGCATTTATTAATTCAGCAATTGTTTTTCTGGCCTCGTTTAATTTATTATTCGCAATTTGTCCGGTTTTATAAATACTAGAAGGGTTACCATAATAATCCTCCATATATTTATTAACCGTATTAATAACTTCTACATCCATTGGAGTGGTAGCAGCATGGTCTAAATATATTTCATTCATATTAATACCTCCAAAATTTTGCATTTTACTTATAATTATAGTAAAATGATAATAAAAGTTGAGTAACATAATCAGAATTACAATAAAATTCTACCATAAGTAAAATAATGTGTCAATAGTTATTTATATATTCAAATAAGGTGATGTATTTGGAAAATCATTAAATTTTTAAGTAAATATAATGATATTTTGTTTATTTTCACAATGACATAGTAGTAGAGATATGTTATAATACATATCGAGTCAGTAAAAAAATATTTTTTTAAAATCGTTATGCTTGACCAAATATAACGAGATAGAGGTGCTAAGGGATGAATAAAAAATCAATTATTTTAGTAATAACTTTAATACTTGTTTTAAGCATAAATATATCAGCTCAAAGTGATTTATTTATATATTCGGCGGCAGGTTTAATGAAACCCATGGAGGAAATATCAAAAAACTTTGAAGAAGAAACGGATATAAATGTTAACATTCAGTTTAATGCCTCAGGGGTATTAATGAATCAAATTAAAACTGTTAAACAGGGTGATATTTATATAGCGGCAGATAGTTGGTATGTAAATCAACTATTTGAGCAAAATATTATTATTAAACGTCATAGAATAGCAAAACATACTCCGGTTATTATTGTACCGAACGAAAACAAAAATAATATAAATATTTTTAATGATATTCTATTACCTGGCAAAAAAATAATTATTGCCGATAATAGTGCTGCCATTGGAAAAGTTACACAAGAGATTTTTGAAAAAAATGAGATATCAGAAGATATCCAAAAAAATATTATTTCCAATGCTGAAACAGTAAATAAAGTTAAGATGTATATTTTACTAAACCAAGCTGATGCAGGTATTGTATGGAAGGCAAATTATTTTGAGAATAGGGAAGAATTAAAAATGGTTAAGATTCCTGAAGAAAATAATATCATAAAGGATATAAGTATCGGTAAATTGAAATATAGTACAAATTCAGAAAAAGCAGAAGAATTTTTGAATTATATAACTAGTCCTAAGGGAAAAGATATATTCCAAAAGTATGGCTATAATAATTATAACGAAAAGGTGAAATAATGAAATACAATATTTTTAAAATAATTATGTTAAGTATATTTGCTATTTTTGCAGCTTTTATTATATTAGTATTGATTTCACCTACAATTTATATTAAATCTACTAATTTATTGAATTTATTAATTAATAGTAAAGAAGTCTCTTTTTCACTTATTTTAAGTATTACTACTTCATTGAGTGCAGTGATTTTAGCTATTATATTTGGAGTTCCTACGGCTTATGTTTTATCAAGATATGATTTTAAATTTAAGAGAATTATAGATATTATTTTAGACATACCATTAGTGTTACCACCAATCATATTGGGCTTAAGTTTATTAATATTACTAGGACCAATTGGAGGAAACCAATTGGCTAAAATTGGTCTAAACTTTGTTTTTACAAAATTAGGGATTGTGATGGCTCAATTTGTTGTTGTAGCGCCTTTATTGATAAGAAGTCTAAAGATCGCATTTTCAAATGTAGATCCTAAGTTAGAGAAAGCAGCAATGACCTTAGGAGATAATCATTTCCAGGTTTTTAAAAATATTACCATACCTCTGTCAAAAGAAGGAATAATTACTGGAGTTACAACAGCTTGGGCAAGAGCAATGGGAGAATTTGGGGCGACTGTTATGTTAGCAGGAGCTACAAGATTAAAGACCGAAACTTTGCCAATTGCTGTGTATTTAAACATGACAACTGGTGACCTGGAGATGGCGGTAACTGTATCAATTGTGATGATAATTTTTTCAATAATAATAATGGGAATACTGCAGATGTATAATAGGAATATTTATGATTATGGAGGTATTAGACAATGAGTTTAGAAATTGATATATCTAAAACAGTTGGAGATATAAAGCTAAGTAAAAAATTTAAACTTGAGGAAGAGATTATGATTTTTTATGGTCCTTCTGGTTCAGGTAAAACAACAATTTTGAATTGTATTTCGGGTTTAAACACTCCTGATGAGGGAGAAATCAAATTAAATGGGAAAACTATCTATTCTGCAAAGAAAAGAATAAATATACCTCCATTCAAGAGAAAAATAGGCTATATTTTTCAGGATTATGCACTTTTTCCTCATTTAAATGTTTATGAAAATATTCTTTATAGCAAAAAAGATGATGATTTAGATAAAGATAAGATTGATAAAATAATGGATAAATGTCATATTAGAGATTTAAAGAGTAGATATCCTAGTAAATTATCTGGTGGGGAAAAACAAAGGGTAGCTTTGGCACGAGCTTTGATGATTGAACCCGAACTACTTCTTTTAGATGAACCTCTGTCTTCCATAGATAATGAGTTAAAAAATAAATTAATGAATGAAATAAAATTAGTACAAAGAGAATGGAAGATTCCATTTATCTATGTTACACATAGCAAAAGAGAATTTAAATTTTTAGGAGATCGATTTATTAGTTTCAATTCTACAGAAGAGGTGAATTTCAATGAGTATAAAAAAAATATCAGTTGAAAATTCAGCAGGGAATGTTATTGCCCATGATATGACTCAAATTATTCCCGATGAATATAAAGGGGCACGTTTTAAAAAAGGTGATATAATTAAAGAAGAGGATATAGAAATTCTAAAAGATATGGGTAAGGAAAGTATCTATATTCTTGAACTTGATGATAATACTTTACATGAAGATGAAGCTGCCCTAAGAATGTCTAATAAAATTAAAAATAGCAATTTAACTTTAAGTAAACCACATGAAGGTAAAATATCTTTAATTGCTGAGAAAGAGGGAATATTAAAATTAGATAAGGAATTACTTTTTGAAGTAAATTCAGAAGATGATATACTTATAACTGCAGCACAAAATAATATACCTGTAAAGACCGATGAGATTGTTGCAGGTATTAGAATCAATCCTCTGACCATCGAAAAAGAGAAAATAGTAAAAGTAGAAGAAATATTAAATCAACGAGAGCTTTTTGAATTGATTCCATACCAAAATTCAAAAGTAGGTATTGTTATAACTGGAAATGAAGTTTATGAAGGACGTATTGAAGATAAGTTCTTGCCAACCTTAAAAAGAAAATTTAATAGATGGGGAGGCAATTTATTAGATCATGAATATGTACCTGATGATCCTGAAAAGATTACAGAGGCTTTAATTAGTTTAAAAAATAAAAGTGCTGATATATTAATTACCGGTGGGGGAATGTCTGTTGATCCTGATGATGTAACTCCATTAGGAATTAAAAATACTGGAGCAGAAGTAGTAAAACATGGCGTACCAGTACTTCCAGGGAATAAACTAATGGTTGCCTATCTAGACGATGTCCCTATTTTAGGTTTGCCGGCTTGTGTAATATTTGAAGAGATTACAGTATTTGATATAATTTATCCTAGAGTACTTTCTGGAGAAAATATTACAAGAGACGATTTAGTTAATCTTTCTTATGGAGGTTTATGCCATCATTGCCCTGTTTGCCAGTATCCACATTGTTCATTTGGTAAAGTCGACTAGAAGGAGAGTTATACATGAATGTTAATTATTTAAGAATATCTATCACAGATAGATGTAATCTCAGATGTTTTTATTGTATGCCGGAAGATGGTTTAGATTTAAAAAATCATTCTGATATAATGGATTATGAAGAGATATATAAAGTAACTAAAATAGCTTCTCAATTAGGAATTACAAAAGTGAGAATTACTGGGGGGGAGCCATTAGCCAGGTTGAATTCCGAAGAATTAATAGAAATGATTAATTCTATTGAGGGTATTGATGAAATAACCATGACAACAAATGGAGTTTTATTTGCAGAAAAAGCCAAAACTTTAAAAGAAAAAGGATTAAATAGAATAAATATAAGCCTGGATACTTTAGATAGAAACCAATATAAAAAAATTACAGGAAAAGACAGGTTAAATAATGTTTTGGATAGTATTGATAAGGCAAAAGAGTTAGATTTAAATCCTGTCAAAGTTAATACTGTTTTAATAAAAGGTCATAATGAGGATCAATTAGAAGACTTTATTAGTTTTATGGATGAAAAAGATATTGTTTTGAGATTTATAGAGTACATGCCGATTGGAAATGGAAAAAATAACGATAATCACATTTCCTTAAAAGAAATTAAAAATAAATTGGAAAACAAATATACTCTCAAAGCAGTGGATGTAAAAGGAAATGGTCCTGCCCGTTATTTTAAAATAGAAGGCTTTAAGGGCAAACTGGGCTTCATTTCTCCCTTCACCCATAATATTTGTGATGATTGTAATCGGTTAAGGTTAACTTCTGATGGAAAGTTAAGGTCATGTTTGTTAAAAGAAGATGAGACTTCACTTTATTCTAACAATGAATTATTGAATGAAAAAAAGATTAAAGAAATCTTTTTGAAATCTATAAAAAGTAAAAGTCCACATTATGGATACGATAATATATTAAAGAATAATAAAAAGAGTATGCATAGTATAGGGGGTTAAATTGATGGGGGATTTTAGTCATATAGATGATAAAGGTAATGCAAAGATGGTAGATATCTCTGATAAGGAAAAAACACAAAGAAAAGCTAGTGCCAAAGGAATAATTAAAATGGATAGAGAAACTCTTAATAGAATAAAAGAAAATAATATTAAAAAAGGACCAGTTTTGGAGACAGCTAGGATAGCTGCGATAATGGCTGTTAAAAATACTGCAGATACAATTCCAATGTGTCATCCTATTTCAATAGGTGGAATCGATGTAGAATTTTCATATCAAGATAATAGTACTATTGAAATAGAAGTAACAGTAAAATCCTATGATAAAACTGGTGTTGAGATGGAGGCACTACACGGTGTTTCAGCTGCTGGCTTAACTATTTATGATATGTGTAAAGCTGTAGATAAAGATATGGTAATTGGCGATATTAGGTTAATTGAAAAAACTGGTGGTAAAAGTGGACACTATATTAGAGTTGAGGAGGAATAAAAGTGGATGGTAAGGTTAAAGCAGTTTGTATAAGTCGAGAAAAGGGAACTAAAAAAGAAAACATAAAAGAAGCTAAGTTAATTGAAAAATTTGGAATTGAAGAGGATGCTCATGCGGGAAATTGGCACCGTCAAGTGAGTCTGCTAGGTATAGAAAGTATAGAAAAGATGGAGCAATTGGAGATGGATTTAGAATTAGAATTCGGTGATTTTGCAGAAAATATAACTACTAAAGGAATTGAACTATATAGTCTGCCAGTTGGTACAATCTTAAATATAGGTGATGATGTTAAATTAGAAGTAACTCAAATTGGAAAAGAATGCCACCATGGTTGTGAAATTTTAAAACAAGTTGGAAAATGTATTATGCCTAAAGAAGGTATATTTGCGAAAGTAGTTAAAGGTGGTATAATTAAAACAGGTGATGAAATATATGTAATTGAATAAAAGCTATTAAAATATATTCATAATGATATTATAATTATTAATTTAATCAAAGAGGGAGGATATGTATGTCAAAATGTGAAAACCATGAGTTAAATATGGATTATTGCAATTGTACATATGAACCTTGTCCTAGAAAAGGAAAATGTTGTGAATGTATTAGATATCACCAAAAAATGAATGAGATGCCGGCTTGTTTTTTTCCTGATGAAGCTGAGAAAACATATGATAGATCAATAGAACATTTTGTTAGTCTCCATTCTTAAAAAAGAAAAAATGGAGATAATATAAAAAACCTTATTAAATTATCTAAATTTTTATAAAATTAAAAATTAAGTATTTTACTTTACTTTTAGTCTAATTTCACTTAAAATACTAATAATAAATACTGAATTGACAATGTTACAAAGATAAAATCATTGATAATTATAAAAACAAAATAAAAGATTTATTAATATATAAAGACTTTATATGTTTAGATATTATATTCTTTTATAAATATATATTTATTGAATTTGTATTATAAAGGTATTTATTGCTTTTTCAGGAATATAATATCTATGAGGAGTTGATATTAATAATGGAGAAATTATATCTACTAGATGGACACAGTCTAGCCCACAGATCATTTTATGCACTTCCTCTTTTAACTACAGAATCTGGTGAATATACTAATTCTGTGTTTGGATTTGCAAGAATGCTTTTTAAAATTATAGATGAAGAAAAACCTGACCATATTGCAGTTGCATTTGATTTAAAGGGGCCAACTTTTCGTCATGAAGAATATGAAGATTATAAAGCGGGACGGAAAAAAACTCCTGATGAACTCATTCCTCAAATAGATTTGATCAAAGAGGTACTAAAATCATTAAATATACCTATTGTAGAAAAAGAAGGTTTTGAGGCCGATGATGTAATCGGTACAATTGCTAAAGAAGGATCCGAAAAAGGGATAGATGTTAAAATAGTAACTGGGGATAGAGATGCTCTACAGCTGATTGATGAACATATCAATGTCATTTATACGCGGAAAGGAATCACTGATATTGTAGAATACAATACTGAGAAAGTACAAGAAAAATATGAATTAGAGCCCAGACAGTTAGTAGATATGAAAGGTTTAATGGGAGATAATTCTGATAATATTCCAGGGGTTCCTGGTATTGGAGAAAAGACAGCAACTAAGTTACTTAAAGAATTTGATAACATGGAAAATGTGTTAGATAATATAGATCAAGTATCTGGTAAAAAAAGGAAGGAAAATTTACGAAAATATTCAGAGCAGGCTAAAATGAGTAAAAAATTAGGTAAAATTGTAACAGATGTAGATGTTGATTTGGTTTTTGAAGATTTAAGGTTAGAAGATCCTAATTTTGAAGAAGTTATTAATCTATTCAAAAGATTAGAATTCAATTCTCTCTTAGATAGATTTGAAGATGAGATTCAAGAAAAATTAAAAGAATTGAGTTATAATGAAATTGAAAATAATGAGGATTTAGGTAATCTTATTTCAAAGATTGAAAACAAGAAGTTGTTTGCTTTTACTATAAATAAAAATAAAAATGAATTATTAATAAAATTAGAAGATAGCATATGTAAGTTTAAACCTTTTGATCAATATAAAGAAAGATTCATTAATATATTTGAAAATGAAGAAATTAAAAAATTATCTTTTGATAGTAAAAAAAATGTAAAATATCTAAAAGAAAGAGATATAGAAATTAGAGGTTTAAATTTCGACCCTCAATTAGCTTCATATTTGCTTAATCCTGACGAAACGCCCCTTGAAATAGAAAATATGATAATGAGAGAATTTAATGTATCTAAAGATGATTTAGAACAAGCTGATAATAAAGAAGCACAACTTTTGAATTATCTTTATGAACTTAATGAAGTATATACTGATAAATTAAAATCAAGAGATCTTTGGGATTTGTATACCAACATTGAACTTCCTTTAATTAAAATATTAGCTAAGATGGAGTTAAATGGAATTTATGCTGATCAAGAATTTTTAGAAAAGTTATCTAAAGAAATTGGCAATAAACTAAGTACTATTGAAGAAAAGACTTATGAGTTAGCAGGGGAAGAATTTAATATGAATTCGCCCAAACAATTGGGTGAAATTTTGTTTGAAAAATTAGAACTTCCTGTTATCAAAAAAACAAAAACAGGTTATTCTACTAGTATAGAGGTATTAGAAAAATTAGAAGGTAAACATGATATTATACCTTTGATAATGGATTATAGAAAATATTCAAAAATAAAATCAACTTATATTGATCCTTTGCTTGAACTAATTAATGATCAAACCGGAAGAATTCATACTAATTTTAATCAAATGGTTACAGCCACAGGAAGGTTAAGTAGTACAGAACCTAATTTACAAAATATACCGATTAGAACAGAAGAAGGAAGAAAAATTAGAAAAGCATTTATTCCAGAAAAGGAAGATTGGGTATTGTTATCTGCCGATTATTCACAGATTGAATTAAGGGTATTAGCTCATATTAGTCAAGATGAACAGCTGATTAAAGCATTTAGTGAGGGGCAGGACATACATACTCAAACTGCTTCAGAAGTTTTTGAAGTGCCTAAAAAAGAAGTTACTTCTGATTTAAGAAGACACGCTAAGGTAATTAATTTTGGTATTGCCTATGGTATGAGCTCTTATGGTCTAGCTAAAGACCTTGAAATTTCAAATAAAGAAGCTGAAGAATATATAAATAAATACTTCAATAGATTTCCTGGTGTAAAAAAATATATGGATGATATTGTTAAAAAGGCTAAAGAGGCAGGTTTTGTTAGAACCATTTTTGATAGAATGAGATATATTAAAGGTATAAACAGTAGCAATTACCATCGACGTTCTTTTGCCGAAAGAGCTGCAATAAACACTCCTATCCAGGGAAGTGCTGCTGATATTATGAAAATTGCTATGATTGAGGTCTATAATGCTTTAAATACTAAAAATACAAAAACAAAAATGCTTCTACAAATACATGATGAAATTGTTTTTGAAGTTCCGAAAGATGAACTTCTTCAAGCAGCTAAATTGGTTAAAAATAAAATGGAACAAGCTGTAGATTTAGATGTACCAGTAATTGTAGATTTAAAGACAGGTAATAATTTAAAAGAACAAACTGAGTATAAAATAGAACAGTAGAGGTGTATAAAATGCCCGAGTTACCAGAAGTTCAAACTGTAGTAACTGGTTTAAATGATATATTGAAAGGGAAAAAAATAATAAATACCTATATTTATGATGATACTGTTATTGGTTTTCCTGAGAAAAATAATTTTATTAAGAAGAGTGAAGGTAAAACTATAAAATCACTTTCAAGAAGAGGAAAATACATTATATTTCATTTCGAGAAAACTTCTGAAAGGCTTGTAGTACATTTAAGAATGTCTGGTAAATTACTTTTTAAAAAACGAGAGAAAAACAGAGCAAAACATACTCATGTGGTATTTGAATTTGATGGCAATACTGATTTAAGATTTAATAATGTAAGAAAATTTGGGAGATTATATTTAATAGATGAGCAAAATGTTGATAAAGCAGGTAATTTAAATAATTTAGGAGTTGAACCGCTTAGTGATGAATTCACTCTAGAATTATTCAAGGAAATGTTAAAAAATAGAAGAGGTATGATAAAACCACTTTTAATGAATCAAGAATTTATTGCTGGAATTGGTAATATATATGCTGATGAAGCATTGTTTCTTTCAAAAATTAGGCCTGATAAAAAGGCGAACAAGCTTAGTGAGAAAGAAATAGAAAGATTATATAAAGCAATAAGAGAAATACTAAAAAAAGGTATTAAAATGGGTGGGACTTCTGTTAGTGATTATGTAAATGCTCTAGGAAAAGCCGGAAAGTTTCAAAATGAATTAAATGTATATAAAAAAGAAGGTGGAAAGTGTCCTAATTGTGACGACGAAATTGTAAAAAAGAATGTTAGTGGACGCACCGCTCGATTTTGTCCGAATTGTCAAGATTAAGGAGGTTCATTTTGATTATAGGATTAACTGGAGGTATTGCAACTGGTAAAAGTACTGTTAGTGAGATATTAGAAGATTTAAATATTGAGGTTATTGATGCAGACAAAATAGCCCATAATGTTTTAGAGTATAAAGATGTACAAAAGAAAATCAAAGAAGAATTTGATGATAATATTATGGCTGCAAATGGTAAAATTGATAGAAAAAAGCTAGGTAGAATTGTATTTAAAAATAATAAAAAACTAAAAAAACTAGAAAAAATAACCCATCCGAAAATATTGGAAATTATAGATAAAAAATTAAAAGAATCAGAGAGTGAATTGATAGTATTAGATGCTCCATTATTATTTGAGACCTCTTTAGATGATAAAGTTGATGAAACATGGGTTATATTTGCCAATAAAAAAATTCAAATCAAGAGGTTGAAAAAAAGAGACAAACTTAATAAAAAAGAAGCTTTAGATAGAATTAATTCGCAAATGGATCTTGATAAAAAAATTAAAAAAGCTGATGTAGTAATCACAAATGAGGGGTCTATAGAAGATTTAAGTAATAAAATTAATAAATTGATTAAAAATAGAAATTAGCCTTATAATTTGTTAATCTTCATAACTATTTCCACAGTGGATTTTTTATATTAACAGGAAGGAATTCAACTGATTTCATAGAATATATTAATAGAGTTTATTGAGAATTCAATAGTAATTTAAGTTTTATTGATCCTACTCAGGATCAAAAATCTTTCTATATTTTAAAGGAGGTGAGTTTAAAGGTAGTTTAGGAATTTGTAATTCAAGTTAAAATTTTCAAATAAGTTAGTATTAATTCAAGGAGGGAAAAATTTTAATGAAGAATAAATTTGGTGTATTATTGTTGTCATTAATTTTAGTATTTTC
>Ga0207714_1000307_pt1 | contig 33824 bp, 36 predicted proteins | sample PonA232FremontCA_2_FD_187270 | JGI IMG/M metagenome (GOLD analysis project Ga0207714, IMG submission 187270) | Marine sediment microbial community from Fremont, CA, USA - Pond A23 Sediment 2 (SPAdes) | ecosystem: Environmental > Aquatic > Marine > Unclassified | place: USA: Fremont, California...
GAGGCGTGCACCCGCCTCAGTCACCAACCGTCGAGCGACGTCGCCTGCGGGTGTTTTCGTCGCTTTTGGTGCTCGTGTTCCTCGTCAACTTCGGGCGGGTGGTGTTCGCGCCGCTTCTGGACCCGTTCATTCGGGTGTTCGGGGTTGGTGAGGCCACGGTGGGGCTCGTTGCCACACTCGCCTGGCTCGGCACGGCCGTGCCCAGGCTTCCGACCGGCTATTTGCTGACGCGGGTGTCCCGTCACCGAGTCGTGCTTGGGACGGGACTATTGCTCGCCGCGTCGTCGATTTTCACCGCGTTCGCGGAATCGATCTGGCACGTCGGAATCGGGGCCTTTCTCATCGGCACCACGAGTGGCATATATTTCATCGCAGCCAACGCGCTCGTTAGCGAACTCTTCCCAGATCGCGTCGGTCGCGTTATCGGCATCCACGGGACAGCGTCCCAAACTGCCGCGGTCGTCGCGCCGTTTCTCGTCACTGTGGCCATCGCGCTTTACGACTGGCGGCTGTTATTCGTCGGCTTGGCCGTTGCGGCACTCGCGGGGACGGCATGGCTCCTGTATACGGCCCGACAAACCGAGTTGCCGGACGTCGGTCGCGAGAACCGACACCTCTGGCGCTCGGTGAAAGCTCACTGGCCGATCGTGGTGACCGCCCTGGCGATCATCGGGGCCACGGGGTTCGTCTGGAACGGCTTTTTCAACTTCTTCGTCCGGTATCTCGTCACGACGAAGTCTCTGTCCTCGGGGGTGGCGGGGTCGATGCTCACACTCATCTTTGCCGCCGGCATGCCCGGCTTCTTCTATGCAGGCCGGTTAGCCGACCGCGTTCCGCGAATCCCGCTCATGCTTGCGGTCCTCGGTGGGTTCATCCTGACACTCCTGGCGATGACTGTCGTCGAGAATCTCCTTCCCATCGCCGCAGTGACGATCGCCATGGGATTGATCTTTCATAGCCTCCTGCCGGTGATCGACACCTACCTGCTCGACTCCCTCCCTGACGCCGATCGATCGAGCGCCTATTCGGCGTACAGTGCAGCGATGACGCTTGTCCAGGCGGGAGCAGGACTGGCCGTCGGGACGCTCGTCGAGGCCGGGCTCGGCTTCGATCGCGTCTATCGCACGTTTGCGGTTTTCCTGACGGTGATTTTGCTCGTTCTCCTCTTCCTTCGGGTGGCTGGTCGACTGCCCGAAGGGACAAAGTGATGGCCGGCAAATCCAACGTTGCACTATGGAGCTGTCAGGTGACGAACTCGCCGGCATCGCAGACCAGTTCGACGCGCTACCCCCCGATTCCATGCGACGGGCGATCCGGGAGACCGCCTTTCGCGCCGGCGAGGAGGTGGGAGAGGAACAGATCGAGTCCTGGATCGAGTCGGCGCTCAAGAAGTTCACCCTCCTGAAGATCGAACTCGACGGGGACCCGTACATCGTTCCCGGCCCGCGATCCTTTCCCACGGTGCCAGAGGCGGCCTCGGACCTGGTGCACGTCCTCGACGTCGAGCCGCGTGACGTCCCGAGCGAGGCACTGGAAACTGGCGTGCGGAAGAGCCTCGCCAGGGCGGCCGAGAAAATCGAGGAACCAGAGAAAGCCCAAGTTCTCCTGGACGTGACCTACGACGCGGAGGCCTGGGTTGGAACTGATCTCTCGGACGTGAGAACCCGCCTCGAAGCCCTGGCAGCGGAGCAAGACAGCTAAGTGAGTCCGTTCCAATGTCCGGTATGGACCTGGGTCCGGTCGCCGACCGCGAACCGTCGCTCCGGTCGGAACCACTCCGTCGGGCGGCGGTGTTAGTGCCGGTCTTCCAGACCGATTCGGGCCCCCACGTGTTGTTCATCAAACGATCGAACGACCTCGCGGAACATCCCGGCGAAATGAGTTTCCCCGGTGGCGGAGCCGAACCAAGGGACCGGGACCGACTGGCGACTGCCGTGCGGGAAGCCGGGGAGGAAGTTGGCCTCGGGCCCGAGGAAATCACCACGGTGGGCCAACTTGATGACATTCAGACCGTTTCGGGCTACGCCGTTCGACCGTTCGTCGCCCGCATTCCCGACCGACCGTACGAGCCGACTGACGCGGAAGTCGAACAGGTGGTCCCGCTGTCGGTCGGCGCACTCACGACACCGGAGAATCACGGCTACGAGTTCCGCGAACATCCGGAGGACGGAACGATCCCCTGCCATCATTTTTACGTCGACGGCTACACGATCTGGGGCGCGACAGCGCGAATGCTCGTGCAACTCCTTTCCCTGGGAACGGACTGGTCAGCACCGGAGCCGCCGGCTATCGATCCAGGTGAGTGACCGAAAACTCCTCTCAGGCGGCCGCCGAGTCAGTCTCGTCCGAAAGATCCTCTTGGTTTGCTTTCGGGATCGTAACGACGAGGGTCCCGTGATCGGTTACTGTCCCGCTTGCGTCATCGGGCCGGATTGCCGAATCGGGTAACGGAACTGAGCCGTCGAGTTCGAGACCGCGACCCGGAAAGACCATCTCGAATCCTTCGTTGAACGGGCGGAATCGGTCGATGCGGATTTCGAGCACGCCGTCTGTGATCTGCAGTCGAACGTCACTCGCGCTCGCTCCCGGGGCGTCGAGGACGACGCGATATTCCTCGTCGCTCTCCAGGACGTCAGCCGGAAGCGGGGTCTCCTCGTGGAAACGGCTCGCTGCGCGGCCGACCCGCTGGAGGACGGCCTGGGGTACCGATCGGCCGACGTCCGAGATCGCTTCTCGATCCGGTCTCATACGGTGATCTCCTCGAGGGTGTCCGTCTGTCCACAGTACGGACAGGCGAAGTCCTCGACTGTCGTATCGTCTGGCATGTCGTAGGTGTAGTGGACTTCGAACATGTCGAGCTCGCAGTCGTCGTTCGTGCACTTGATTTCCTTTGTCGGTGGCATAGGCGGATTTGGTGGGCCGCAGACATAAGCCCGATGGGCCCGGAAATCCGCCCGGTGTGCTTTTCCCGGTCGGGCGGTAAGCGGAGTCGATGACTGCCCCCGACGCGCTCTCTGTGGTCCTTGTCGACGGTTACGTCGACGAACCGGCCCACTTCGGGGTCCCGCCCTACGTCTCGACGTATCCGCGATACACGGCCGGTGCCCTCGTCGACGCTGGGGTACCACGGACGGCGATAACTTATCACACGATCGACCAGCTTCGGGACGAGCCGCGCCGCTGGGAGGACGTGGAAACGGCGGATCTAATGATCTACATCGGTGGCATGACCGTTCCGGGGAGCTACGTTGGCGGCACCCCGGCCGAACCGGACGAAGCCCGGAAACTCGCCTGGACAGCATCGGGAACGAGCGTGATGGGGGGACCGGTCCGCTTCGGCGTCGGGGAGCAGAACGAAGGGGGAACCGAAACGAGCCGGGACGACCTCGACTTCGACTTCCTGGCCATGGCCGACGTCGAAACGGCCGTCTACGATCTGGTTCAGAACGGGTTGGAAGGATTCAACGACCGGTATCGGGACCTCGATGAGGCTGACAACTGGGCCAGGCAAGGAGCCTTCATTATCGAGCAGCATCCCGACCACCCGGAAGGATTGATTGCCGAAATCGAAACTGCTAGAGGCTGTGCGTACCGGTGCTCGTTCTGTACGGAGCCGCTGTATGGGGACCCGTCGTTCCGGTCCGTTCGAGGAATTCACGAGGAAGTGGGCGCCCTCGCCGACCACGGCGTTTCCCACTTCCGACTCGGTCGTCAGGCTGACATCCTCGCCTTTGGTGGGGACGGGGAACGGCCGGCTCCGGACACACTGGAGGAGTTGTACGCCGGAATTCGGGAGCAGGCACCGGGCCTTCAGACGCTCCACATGGACAATATGAACCCGGTGACGATCGTGGACTACCCGGAGCGGTCACGGGCAGCGCTGGAAGTAATTGCTAAGTACAACACGCCAGGGGACACCGCCGCGTTCGGGGTGGAAAGCGCTGATCCCGAGGTCCAGGATCAGAACGATCTGCTCGTCACGCCCGAAGAGGCCCTGGAAGCGGTTCGGATGGTCAATGAAGTGGGTGGCTGGCGGCCGGGCGAGGATCAGTCCACTGGGCCGTCCATCGACCCCGAGGTTCCAACGCGACTACCGACGCTTCTCCCTGGTCTTAACTTCGTCCACGGGTTGGCCGGCGAAAGCGAGGAAACCTTCCGGCACAACCGCGAGTTCCTCGATTCGGTCCTGGATGCGGGATTGATGGTCCGACGGATCAACATCCGCCAGGTGATGGCTTTCGAAGGGACGGAGATGGAATCGACCGGCGCGGACCTCGCCGAGGCTCACAAAAAGCAGTTCAAGGAGTACCGCGCAGCCGTTCGCGAACAAGTCGATATCCCGATGCTCCGCCGCGTTGCTCCGGCAGGAACGGTCCTTCCGAACGTTCGGACGGAGTATCACGAGGGGGACTACACCTTCGGGCGGCAAGCTGGCACTTATCCCCTTCTCGTCGGGATACCTGGGCAACGACCGCTCGGAGAGTACCTCGATGTGGCGGTCGTGGATCATGGCTCGCGGTCGGTCACCGCGATCCCCTACCCGCTTTCGATTAACGAGGCTGACATGGCAGTGCTCGAGGCGATTCCTGGCGTCGGAAAACGCACTGCTGGAGACATCTTCGTCGGCCGTCCCTACGACTCAGTTTCCGACACGCCGGCCCCCGAAGCGCTCGAGCCGTTCGTCGAGCCTGCTGCTACTCGAACTCTTCCTCGATGACTTCGCCGACCGCGAAGTTCGACTTGACCTCGCTGATTTCGACTTTGACCCGCTCGCCCATCTCCGCGCCAGGGACGATAATCACGTAGCCGCGCTCGACGCGAGCGATGCCGTCCCCCTGCTTGCCGATGTCTTCGATCTCGACGTAGCGAATTTCGCCCTCCTCGACTGGCGGTTGGGGTTCCGAGGGAACGGCCGTTTCGCTCGTCTCCTCGGTTTCTCCACCCCCCGTTCCGCGGGCGATGACCGCAACTCGATACACCGAGCCTGGGTCGATCGTGCCGTTTTCCACCTCCCGATCGGGGATCTCGACGACGTAGCCGTCATCGGTCGTCGTTACTTCCCCGTTGAACAGACAGAGGAGTTCATCAGAGATTTCCATGGATGTGTCCGGGTTGTACTGGAACCGGCCCGGTATTAGTAGTTGTCACGTTCGGCCGCTTCCACTGGACGGCCGTCAGGACGCTTTCTTCCCTCGGAATCGTGGACAACGACCCCCGAGAGGTCCGGTCGCGGCCGATAGTTCTCGCGCAACGACCGAGTTTCCTGTAATTCCCTGATTGCCCGCTCCTTCAGGGTTTCGGCGATAGCCAGGGCTCGTTTCCGGCTCATCTCCCCACCCAAGCCTGGGCATTCGGAGGCCACAACTTTCCCATGTGAGGCCACGGCACTGGCATCAGGACCGCCGGTAACCGGGAGCGAGAGCTTGAATGGATAGGTCTGACAAAGCAGCGGGCGATCGCCGTAGATCGAGCAACGCGTCCGATCGCCGTCGCTTTCGAGAAACGTACAATCCCCGCAGTTTCCTCCCTGAAGAGCCCATTCGAACGTTTCGCCACCCCCGTCGGAAATTCCGTAGGGCATCGGACGGGCCACCCCAGACCATGACCGGCCTGTGCTATCCTGAATCGCTCGCACTTCGTCCGGAAAGACCGTGGCCGTATGTGGCTCCGCTTCGGTCCCCTGACAACACCGGCCACACCGCGTACATTCGAAACCGATGGCCTGGACTGACCGAGCAATCTGCTCGACGTCGTAGGACTTGGCCCAGTCCAGTGCGGCTTCGAGACGCTCCATACGGGGACGACGGTCTGTGGCTTAAAATGGGTCCCGACCTGACCAAGTGGACTGTCAGCTTAGACGTCGAGGTAGTAAACTTGCTTGCGGGCGTCCTGAAAACTGTACCGCGAACCGACGAGTTCGGCGTCGCTGAGCCGGTTGAGGGCGTAGCGAACCGTCCGGTCCGGAAGCAGGGATTCCTCCGCGAGCTGCCCCTGAGAGAGCGGCGCTTCGGTTTCCAGAACTTTGGCAACGAGTTTCGCGCTCGGGGGCAGCTCACGTAACTGCTCTCTGAACTCCTCGTCTTCCCTGATCGGGGAACGGCCTTTGGCCGTCGTACTCATACGGAATCGTGCTAAATCGCCCTCAATAAAGGTTCTCTATACATGTGACTATATTCCTAATACAATATAAGGTAACGAACCGGTGCCGGCGGCAGTGGCTGACAGACACGAGGCGTCGTTCGTTTCCAGTACGGTTTTAACCACGGACCGGTGTGTATCTGGTGACGTGAAGGGACAGGAATGGTATCAGGCCGACGACGTGGCGGAGGCCTACGAGGACAAACGGTTTTCGCGAGGCGGCCGCCTCATCGATCGCCGCGAGAAGGAGGCGGTGCTCGACGCGCTGGGGCCCTTAGAGGGCCGCAACGTCCTGGAGATAGCCTGTGGAACCGGTCGGTTTACCGTCATGTTAGCCGAACGGGACGCCGACGTCATTGGACTGGACATCTCGGGACCGATGCTCCAACAGGGTCGAGAGAAGGCCGTCCGGAGTGGCGTTCGCGACCAGATCGAGTTCATGCGAGGGGACGCAGGCCGGCTCCCGTTTCCGGACGATCATTTCGACGCGGTCTTTGCGATGCGGTTTTTCCACCTCGCCGATCGACCCCAGGAGTTCCTCACCGAGATGGCCCGGGTCGCAAGCGAGTTCGTCTTTTTCGACACCTTCAACGCCGGCAGCGCGCGGAGCGTCTACAACTGGGCGCTCCCGATGGGCTCTCGACTCTACGAGGATCCGGAAGTCCGGGCGCTCATCCGGGATTCCGGCCTCGACCTGACCGGGGAGGCACACGACTTCATCATCCCCTACGGCCTCTACAGAAAGATGCCGGATTGGATGGCTGGGAGTCTGCGAAGTTTCGACCGAACGGCCGTCGGCAACCGGCTGGGCAAACGGTTCGCGAGCGTCTCCTACTGGACGGCCGAAATTCCGGAGTAGTAATCAGTGGTGAAAATCCGTGCAGTTTTACGTGTGTCCCTGATGTGCCCGGTATGGACATCTCGGTGGTGATTACGGCGCTCAATGGCCGGGCGACCCTCTCGGCCACGCTCGATTCCATCGCCGAGCACCTGCCGGACGCCGAGGTGATCGTGGCAAACGGACCGTCGGCGGACGGCACTTCAGGATTAGTCTGTGATCACGCAGCCGTCGATCGTCTGCTGGAACTTTCCGATCGGAACCCCAACGTGGCCAGAAACGCTGGCCTCGCGGTTGCCTCGGGGGCTGCGGTCGCCTTTATCGGGCAAGGGACCCAGATCAAAGCCGACTGGCGATCGACCGTTACAGCGGCTCTTCGATCTGGTGCCGACGCCGTGACGGGACCGATTCACCGGGAACTCGGCGGTGACGTTACCACCGAGACCGTCGAAGAAACCACGGTCGGCTCGCGAGAGGTTCGCTATTTCGATCCCGGGAACGTTATCTTCACCCGCGAGACCATCGAGGCGCTCGACGGCTTCGACGAACGCCTGCAGGTCGGCTCGGCGAGGGACACGGCTCATCGGATGGCAGGTATGGACCAGACGCTTAGCTGGGAACCGAAGGCCGCCGTGCTACGGGCGCGGCCGAGACCAAGTGGCCACGTCGACCCCCAGACGAGCATTCACGCACAGGGCTACCGGGCGCGGGGCTATCGGATGGCGAAAAACTACGGACCGGGGTGGCAGACGGTCAATCACCTCGTTCGAGAAATCGTCGGCGACGGCCTTGCAGAAACTGGTGCCGTCCTGGCAGGGTCGACGCCGCCCTCGGTCTGGGCCGGCAAAGGCCGCGCTGCGATCACACAAGTGTTGGCCGGGGTCAAGGACGGCCTGATCGCGAGAGTCTCGGATCGCTCGCCGAAGCGGAATCCCCACGGGCTTTCAGCGCGGCGCGATCGGCCGGTTTCGACCTGCGAGCCCTGAAACCTACCCGCCGTTTTCGAGTCCTTCGAGGACCCGGATCGGGTTCTTGGTGAACACCCGCTCCATCGCGTTTTCGGGTACGTCGAGTGTCAAAACTTCCATTACTGCGACGTTCGGGTGGACCGTCGGCGCACCGCTCCCGAAGAGGATTCGGTCCGGATGCTCCATGATAGCACGCTCCAGGAGGTCGCGATAGCGGACCGCACTCGTGTCTAGATACAGCGAATCCCACCGGTCCAAAAGCCCGATCGCTTCTTTCATCAACTCTCGATTGGCGGGGTGACCGCCGAACTCCGAGAGCACCACGGGAATGGACCGTCCCAAAAGGAACTCCTCGACCTGTGCTGGGGGAAAATCAGTGCCGGCGTCCAGTAGGATAGGGAGTCCCACGACTTCGAGTGCCGTGAGCACCTCTTCGGTCGGCAGCCCGTCCTGGTGGGGCGAGAGTTTGAATCCGTAGAAACGGTCGTCGTACGCGTACTGCTTCACGTCGTCGGGGGTCGCGTGAGCGGGTTCAGGTCTGGCGATCCGGTCTTTGATTTCTGCCGCGACCGTCCCAGACCCTACCCGGGGCCCGTCGAGGCGTGCCATCGCTATCAGTGGCCGATCGACGGTCTGTCGAGCGATGGCGTTGTTCGCCCGGAGGTACCCTTGTTCACCACTCACCGGGCCCGGAAACACGACTGCCTGGGCGATACCGGCCTGGTGGAGCTCCCGCTGTAGCTCTTCGGCGTCCACGGTCTTCCCACGAATCGGCCGGCCCGGCCCTGGATGCAGACGGGCCCGGACGTCGATCGCCTGGAACCCGTGCTCCAACTCCAGCATGTCTCTCCGTGCGGCGCCCCTCCCTATTGTGTTACCGATCGCTTTCCGTCAGTGCCAAAAAGACCGGCGTGCCGGTTTCGAGGTCGAAAGCGTCTGCGCCGCGCCCGCGATTCACCGCTAGTTCGACGTTTCCGTGGCTGCCGACGGTGACCAGCGGTTCACCAGGTGGGAGGTCCGCATAGGTCGAACGGACGGGCGTCTCCCGACCGTCGACGAGTATTCGGTCCCCGACGTGGTCGGCGAGGAACTCGCCGGGGATATTCGTGATCGCGTTTCCGAAGGTATCGACGGCCAGGACTTCCCCGGCTGCTTCCTCGGCCTCCACGGTCGGTTCTGGGAAATCGATGCGCTCGACGTCCTCGACTTGTTCGAATCGGTCCTCCTCGATGACCGCGGCGAGTCCCTGCTCGTGAACGGACGCGGCCAGCGGCGCAAACACGTCCCGACCGTGGAACGTGGCACTGGCTGGTGAGTCCGCGGTCGTCGCATAATACGTCGGCTCGCTCGCAAGCCGTTCGGCGACGGGGACCAAGATCCCGTTGTCCGGGCCGACCAGCCGGTGGTCTCCCGCCTCGACGATCAGGACACGCCGTCCCGTCCCGACTCCTGGATCGACGACGACCAGGTGGACGGCCGGTGGGAAGTACGGAAGAATTTCGCGGAGCCAGAAGGCCCCGGTCCGAACGTCCTGGCGTGGCAGGTCGTGGGCAACGTCGACAAGTCGGGCGTCCGAATCCGACAAGATGACTCCCTTCATCGCCGCCGGGTAGGGAGAGCCGAAGTCCGACGTGAGGGTAATCATTCTGGATCTGCCTGCCCGCTCGCATCGCTGTCGGCGATGTGCTGGAGCCTGGTGATGCCGTTTATCTCCTCGATCGTTTCGATGACGGGTGGCGGTAACAGCTCCTGCCAGCCTTCGTCCTGGCGCATCCGCTCGCGGATGTTCTCACCCTCCAACTGATCCCGCTCGAACATCGGGGGCTGGCGCACCTCGATCCCCGATTCGTCGAACAGTCTGATTACGAGGGGGTTGTTCGAGTACGCGACGTCGAAGTGCGGGCTCATTGCCGTGACGTGACTGACCCACACCGAATTCCGGTTGATGTCCTCGATGGGCACGACGTAGGTCACCAGATCGAGATCGGCCAGGCATTTCGTGATCATCATCATCCGCTCGCCAGCGGTGAACGGGTTCTCCAGGGTATGACTCTGATCCGCGCTGCCGATACCGACGACGACTTCGTCTACTTCGTCTGCGATTTGATCGATAACTCGTTGATGACCTCGGTGATAGGGCTGGAACCGACCGATGTAGAACCCGCGTGTCATTGACCCAATTTCGACGGGGCCCTACATGAATGGGGGCGATCCGGATCCGTCCATGGTGGTGGTAAAGGGGCGTCTGCAATCGGCCACAGAGGGCACAAACCCCGCGAAAGGACCGGAATCGCCGGTTCGCCGAAGGGAGAAAGTATATCAAAGCCCAGACCCTGTTTCCCACCGTCGAAAACATTCTATGAGTAAGGATCCAACGAGTCCGCCCCGCGAGGACGACTCGGTACCGGTCCGGCGGCGGGAGGGCGACTCCCCCGAGGACCAAGAGAGCGGCGACCAGGTCCCACTCAAAGAGGACCTGGGGAGCGAAGTCGACGTCGAAGGCGACGTCACGATTGACGAGGAGGCGGCCGAAGAGGACCTCCTCGGCGGCTTGAAAATCAATTCGACCGCCGACATCGAAGTGCCCGACCGGCTGGTCGATCAGGTCATCGGCCAGTCCGAAGCCCGGGAAATCGTCAAACGGGCGGCCAAACAGCACCGACACGTGATGATGATCGGCTCCCCGGGGACCGGGAAGTCGATGCTGGCCAAAGCGATGAGCAGACTCCTGCCCAAGGAATCGCTGCAGGACGTTCTGATCTATCACAACCCCGAGGATTCGAACGAGCCACGGGTCCGGACGGTGCCGGCCGGCAAGGGCGAGCAGATCGTGGACGCCCACAAGGAGGAGGCCCGCAAGCGCAATCAGATGCGGTCGTTCCTGATGTGGATCGTCATCGCGATCATCGTCGGCTACGCCATCTTGATCGCCGGGCAAGTCCTGCTTGGACTGCTCGCAGCCGGGGTCATCTACTTCGCCTTCCGCTACACCAACCGGGGCAGCGACGCGATGGTACCGAAGCTTCTGGTCAACAACGGCGATCGGTCCATCGCGCCGTTCGAGGACGCAACCGGGGCTCACGCTGGCGCCCTCCTGGGCGACGTGAGACACGACCCGTTCCAGTCCGGCGGGATGGAAACGCCGTCCCACGAGCGGGTCGAGGCCGGTTCGATCCAGAAAGCCCACAAGGGCGTGCTGTTCGTCGACGAGATCAACACGCTCGACATCCGCTCACAGCAGAAGCTGATGACGGCTATCCAGGAGGGCGAGTTCTCCATCACGGGCCAGTCCGAGCGCTCATCGGGCGCGATGGTCCAGACCGAACCCGTGCCGTGTGACTTCATCATGGTCGCGGCGGGGAACATGGACGCGATGGAGAACATGCACCCGGCGCTCCGGGACCGCCTCAAAGGCTACGGGTACGAGGTCTACATGGAGGACACCATCGACGAGACCCCACAGACCCGTCGCCAGTACGCACGCTTCGTGGCCCAGGAGGTCGAGAAGGACGGCCGCTTGCCACACTTCGACCCCGAAGCGGTCCGGGAAGTCATCCTGGAGGCAAAGCGCCGGTCCGGTCGCAAGGAGCAGTTGACGCTCAAGCTCCGCGACCTCGGTGGTCTGGTGCGTGTCGCCGGCGACATCGCGAAGGCCGAAAGCAGCGAGTTCGTCGAGCGCGAACACGTGTTAGAGGCCAAGAAGCGTTCCCGGTCGATCGAACAGCAGTTTGCCGACGACTATATCGAACGCCGCAAGGACTACGAACTCAAGACGACCGAAGGCAGCGCCATCGGGCGGGTCAACGGCCTGGCGGTCATGGGCGGTGACTCGGGCATTGTCCTGCCAGTCATGGCCGAGGTAACCCCACGCCAGGGCGAGGGTGGCCGGGTCATCGCGACTGGCCAACTCAAGGAGATGGCCCAGGAGGCGGTCTCGAACGTCTCCGCGATCATCAAGAAGTTCTCCGACGAGGACATCTCCCAGAAGGACATCCACGTCCAGTTCATCCAGACCCAGGGCGTCGAGGGCGATTCGGCCTCTATCACCGTCGCAACGGCGGTGATTTCGGCGCTGGAGGGCATTCCGATCGAACAGGACCTCGCGATGACCGGCTCGCTGTCGGTCCGTGGAGACGTCCTCCCGGTCGGGGGCGTGACCCACAAGATCGAGGCGGCTGCGAAGGCCGGCTACAATCGGGTCATCATCCCGAAATCGAACGAGCAGGACGTGATGATCGAGGAAGAGTACGAGGAGAAAATCGAGATCATCCCCGTCTCACACATTAGCGAAGTGCTCGACGTCGCCCTCGCGGGCGAGCCGGAGAAGGACTCGCTGGTCGACCGGCTGAAGTCGATTACTGGGCAAGCGCTCGATGCACCAGAGGGCGCGACCGCGACCGGAACGAACCCGTCGCCCCAGTAGCGACTCGCGGTCTTCTTTACGCTGGCCCCGTGAGTGCCAGTAATGGCAGTACCGGCTTGGAACGTCTTTCTCGCGGGAAGTCTTTTGCTCGTGGTCCTTATTGTCGTCCTGGCGAAACAGACAGCGACGTTGCTCGCGGATCCGGAGGGGCCGATTGCCGACCTGAGCCGGCAATCACTCTATCTCAACGTGGTTGTTTCCCACGGGCTGGTGCTGGCTGGGGTCGGAGCGTTGCTGTGGTGGACCGGCGTCCCGACAGATCTGCTCGGTGTCACCGTGCGACCGGATCCCCTCCAGTTTGGAGTCCTCGCTGGTGGCCTGATCGCGCTCAACGAAGCGAGTGACTGGCTGGCAGACGCAATTACGTCGGCCGAAAACCGGCTCCGGGAACTGCTGACACCGGCAACTTGGTTCGAATGGCTTCTTCTGGGGTTCCTGGTGCTACCGCTTATCGCCCTGACCGAGGAGGTGCTCTTTCGGGGCGTCTTGATCGGTGGATTTTCGGCCGCAACTGGGCTGCATCCAGCAGTACTCGTTGCGGGATCGGCCGTGGCATTCGGCGGGGCCCACACTGCACAGGGGTGGATTGGAGTCGTCGTGGCGGCGGCGTTGGGACTCGTACTGGGCGGCGCGTTTTATCTGACGGGGAGCCTCTGGCTCGTGATAGGCGTTCACTACCTGCTCGATCTGATCGAGTTCGCCCGGCACGCCCGAAGCTAATCCAACCCTTCGACGTCTCTGAAGATCGATCGAATCCTGGGTGGCGCCCCGCTTGGCGCGTTTTCGACTCGATGGTCAGGGACGAAAAGCGGAATCGGATTGTCTGCGAGAGCCTTCCTCGCGAGATCGAGGTCGCTCGTATCCTCTGGATCGAGCCCCGGACTCCGGGCGACGAGCCGCTTGATCGACAACTCCTCGCCGTACGGAATTTTTCTGACGGTTTCGAGCACTGTTCGCTGATCGGTCGGCACCGTCAGTCCGGTTTCGACGTCGGTGACAGCCGTCTCTTTGCCAGCCAGGTACTCCTCGATCCAGTCGAGGGTCCGCTCGTCGGACTGGGCGTCAGTTTCCGGTTGCTCGGGAAAGGAGACGCTGATCACCCGGCCGTTCGCGATACCGACCTGAACGTATCCGTCGAATTCGTCGAATTTCCTGGCGAAGATACCGGTCCCCGGCATGCAGCTTTTTTCGACGGATTCGGCCTTGAACGTTGGCCTGGTGTCGGAACAGTTATGTACACATCCGTTCATTGATGAACAACAATGGGTACTACAGACGGCGGGACGGCCGACACACTTGCGCCCCCGGTCGAAGCGATTCTGGCCGGGGCCCGCGACCGGGATCGAAGCGAGGAACGGCTCTCCGTAGACGCACGTTCGCTTACGGAGGCGCTTGGTGCTGCGGAAGCGGCAGGGCGAGCCCCGCTGATCGCCGAAATCAAACCGACCAGCCCGACCGCCGAGTACGATCAGTCGGTCGATCCGGTGGCAACGGCAGAGGCGATGGTCGAGGGTGGCGCCAGTGTGCTCTCTGTGCTGACTGAACCCGATCATTTCGGCGGCTCGCTCGAGGCGCTCGAACTGGTCCGGGAGGCCGTCTCGGTGCCGGTGCTTCGGAAAGACTTCCTTCTCAAGGAGTCCCAGCTCGATGCCGTGGCGGCCGACGCGGTGCTTTTGATCGCCCGGTTTTTGGAGGACCTGGAGGGAATGATCGAAGCGGCTCGCGATAGGGGAATGACACCGCTCGTCGAGACTCACACCCGTGCTGAGGCCCAGGAGGCCGTCGAGGCCGGGGCTGGGGTCATTGGGGTGAACAACCGGGATCTGGGGACGCTGACGGTCGACCGATCGACGTTCGAGCAGGTGGCGCCAGCGATTCCGGACGACCGAACGGTGATCGCGGAAAGCGGGATCGAAACGGTGAGCCATCGGGATCGGATGCTTGCAGCCGGCGCTGAAGGTCTGCTCGTGGGCTCGGCGATTATGGATGGGAACGTCAAAGAGACGACCGAACGGCTGGTGGACCGATGAGCGCTGGTCGATTCGGGTCCTACGGCGGGCAGTACGTACCCGAGGTGCTGATGCCGGCCGTGGAGGAACTGACGGATGCCTACGATCGGTACGTGCTGGAGAACGAGGATGGGTTCATGGACGAGTTCAGACGGCGACTCGCCGATTTCGGCGGTCGTCCCACCCCGCTCCATCGGGCTGATGCCCTGAGCGAAACCTACGACACGGAGGTGTACCTCAAACGCGAGGACCTGCTTCACGGCGGCGCTCACAAACTCAACAACGCCCTGGGTCAGGTCCTTCTCGCGAAGTATATGGGCAAGGATCGAATCATCGCGGAGACCGGTGCGGGGCAGCACGGAACGGCCGTGGCGATGGCCTGTGCCCACCTGAACGTCGACTGTGAGATTTACATGGGCCGGACCGACATCCGGCGCCAGCGACCCAACGTCTTCCGAATGTTGACCCACGACGCGACGGTCAATCCCGTCGATGAGGGTTCGGGCACGCTGAAAGAAGCTATCAACGCCACGATGCGGGACTGGGCGACGAACGTCGAGGACACCCATTACGTGATCGGCTCGGTGGTCGGACCGCATCCGTTCCCGAGCATGGTCCGGGACTTCCAGGCGGTCATTTCCGAAGAAGCCAGAGAACAGTCCATCGAAACGATCGGCGGGCTCCCTGGGACCGTCCTGGCCTGTGCCGGCGGTGGCTCGAACACGATGGGATCGTTCCAAAATTTCCGGGACGATCCGGTGGATCTGGTCGCAGTCGAGGCCGGCGGCGAGTCCCTCACCATCGACGAGGACGCGGAGCGGGCCCCACACTCCGCGTCGCTGTCGACGGGTGAGGACGGCGTTCTTCACGGCGCCCAGACCCAACTCTTGCAGACCGAATCGGGGCAGATCGTCGAGTCCCACAGCGTGAGCGCGGGACTGGACTACGCCGGCGTCGGCCCGGAACTCGCTCACATGGTCGCTGAGGGACGGGTCACACCGATGACGGTCGACGACGACACCGCCCTCGAAGCGTTTCACGAACTCTCCCGGGCCGAGGGCATCATCCCGGCGCTGGAAAGTAGCCACGCGGTTGGAGCCCTCGGCGAGGCCGAATTCGCGGAACCGGTCGTCGTCACGATTTCGGGCCGGGGCGACAAGGATCTCGACACCGTCATCCAGGAAAGTGACAAACGCGACCTCGACGTCGCGCCGGACATGGGGGTGCTCTCCGGTGAGTAAACAGGCAATTCGGGCGGCCTTCGAGGACGGCGCACTCGTTCCGTATCTCGTCGCTGGTGACCCGTCGCCGGAAGACACAGCCAGATACGCCCAGGCGCTGGTAGATGGAGGTGCGGACGTCCTCGAACTCGGGCTTCCCTTCTCTGAGCCGATCGCTGACGGGCCGACGATTCAGGCTGGCATCCGGCGGGCGTTGGCGGGGGGAATGACTCCTGATCGGTACCTGGAGTTGATCCGGAACCTCGACCTCGACGTTCCGATCGTCGCGATGACCTACTACAACATGCTGTACCGCTACGGCGACGGCGACGTGACCGAATTCGTCGCCGACGCAGCCGCGGCCGGCCTCTCCGGGGTTATCGTCCCGGACCTCCCAGTCGAGGAAAGCGGCCCGCTCCGGGCGGCCTGTGACGAACACGACCTCGCGACGGTCTTCATCGTCGCGCCGACGACGGACGGCTCGCGGCTGGAGCGGATCGTCGAGCAGGCAAGTGGGTTCATCTACGTTCAGGCTCGCATGGGAACCACGGGGGCAAGAACCGACGTCAGCGAGGACACGGCCCGCTCGCTCGAACGCCTTCCAGCGACCGAAACCCCAGCCGCGGTCGGATTTGGCGTGAGTACCGGCGACCAGGCAAAACACATCGTCGAAGCCGGGGCCGACGGGGTCGTTGCGGGGAGCGTGTTCGTGGACATCGTGGCCGAGGGCGAGCAGGTCGCTGAGCGACTCGAATCGACGGCCGAAGAGTTGGCCCGTGGGGTCCGGTCAGCCCGATGAACCGGAACGAACAAACCCGGGGGCTAGCAATACGCTGACAATGGCTACAGGGATCGAAGCGAGACTTCAGCGACTCGGGCGGGACGGGAAATACGTGACCGTCCCGATGGATCACGGGATCACGATGGGGGCCGTCGCGGGGCTCAAAGACATAGAGGGGACGATCGACGCAGTCACGAAGGGCGGGGCCGACGCCGTGCTCACGCAGAAGGGAATCGCCGAGCGCGTCATTCCAAACCGGAACGGCGCGGGTTACATCATTCACCTCAACGGCTCGACCGAAATCGGACCTGACGAGGCAGACAAGCGCCAGACCGCCACCGTGGAGGAGGCCGTCCGGCTGGGGGCTGACGCCGTTTCCTTTCACATCAACGTCGGGAGCGATTACGAACCGGACCAGATCGCGGCGCTTGGGGAAGTCACGGAGGCGGCCCACCGCCTGGGCATCCCCGTTCTCGCGATGGCCTACGCACGCGGCCCTGGCATCGACGAGCACGACGCCGAGAACCTGGGTCACGCAGTACGTCTGGCCGAGGAACTCGGGGCCGACCTCATAAAGACGGCCTACTCGGGCGACCCGGAGACCTTCGAACACGTAACGGAATCGACCAAAAAGCCCGTCATCATCGCCGGCGGGAGTCCCTCTAGCGACAAGAAAACTCTCGAAACCGTTCGGGATTCGGTCGCTTCCGGCGGCGCAGGCGTCTCGATGGGTCGAACGATCTTCCAGCACGAGGACCCGTATGCGATCTCTTCTGCGGTGGCCGCGGTCGTCCACGACGGCATGGAGGTCGAGGTAGCGATGGACCGCTTTGACCTCCCGGTCGAACCCTAAACTCCGGCACGTTCAAGGCCGGGCCCCGTGTGTCACCGAGTATGACACGCAGCGTCTGGCTCAAAGCCGACGACGAAGTCGGCGACTGGGAAACGCGGAAGCGACGGATCACCGCCGGTCTCGAAGCGGGCGTGGACTGGATTCTCGTCGACGAATGGGACGTCGACCGAGTACGCGAACTCGGGGACGTCAACGTCGCGGCCTACGTCACTGACGACGTGGACGTCATCGGGGACGAAGCCGAGGCGACCGGAGACGCAGACCGGTACATCGTCGGCAAGGACGGAGAGGGAGACGGCACGATCGAACTTCCCGAGGACTTCGCAGGCTCCGCCGACCTCTCGACGTTGCGTCGCGACGGTGCTGACGGTGCGTACGTCCGGATTTTCGACCCAGCCTACGAGGAGTTCGCTGCCGAAGCCGCCGAGGACGCAGATTTCACCGTCGTGGTCGGCGAGGACTGGAAAATCATCCCCCTGGAGAACCTCATCGCCAGAATCGGCGGCAAGACCGAACTGATCGCCGGGGTCACGACGGCCGAGGAGGCTGAGACTGCCTTCGAAACCCTCGAAATCGGTGCCGAAGGCGTCCTTCTGGACACGGACGATCCGGACGAAATCCGCCGGACGGTCACTGTCCGGGACGACGCGGAGCGGGAGGAACTCGACCTGGAGTACGCCACGGTGACCACGATCGAACCGGCGGGCAGCGCCGACCGGGTCTGTGTGGACACCGGAAGCTTGTTCGACCACGACGAAGGGATGCTCGTCGGAAGTATGTCACGTGGTCTGTTCTTCGTCCACGCCGAGACGGCCGATTCGCCCTACGTCGCGTCCCGCCCCTTCCGAGTCAATGCGGGCGCCGTTCACGCCTACACCCGGTTGCCCGACGCCTCGACCAAGTACCTGTCCGAGATACAGAGCGGCGACGAGGTACAGGTCCTCGACGTCGAAGGCCACACGAGAGAAGCCGTCGTTGGCCGGGCCAAAATCGAGCAGCGTCCGATGTTCAGACTGCAGGCCGAGACACAGGACGGGGATCGGATCGAGACCCTGATTCAGAACGCCGAGACCATCAAGGTCCACGCGAAGACCGGCCGGAAAGCCGTCACGGATCTCGAACCAGGCGACGAGGTGTTGGTTTACACCCAGCCCGGTGGCCGTCACTTCGGCGAATCCATCGAAGAGCGGATTATCGAGCAGTAAGTTACTCCAGTTCGGGCGACGCGTTGTGGGTCGACTCTAAGCGGGTCGAACACCACGGACAGAAGTCGATGTCCTCGTCGAGTTCCTTTCCACACTCCGGACAGGTGTTCGTCGGGCTTTCCTCGGCCGTCTCGGATGCTTTCGACCTGAGTCCGGTGAGATAGGCGTCGAGGGCGTTCAGCACCCTGACGACGGTCATGCTCAGGACCGCTTCCATCGGCAAATTGCGGCTCACTTCCATGACGCCGGAAAAGCCGTTTGCCTCGTAGGCAGCATAGGCTGATTCGGGCATCACCATCGCGGCGGCGACCAGCGCCACCACGAACCAGGCGATGGCTCTGAGCCAGGCGCGGAGGTAGAGGTGGCCGAGGCCCGGATAGATCAGGGCGAGGATCGAAGCGACGAGCGATCGCCGCGTGAACCAGGACCGCTTCACACCGCGATTTCGGGACATCGACGGTTAAGTCTTTAAATCCCGCCGTCGGGAACGCCGAAAGCTTCGAGAAGAGCGGCCAGGGTATCGAGGTCGAACTGGCCCGGTGCAGTGGCGTTGTTCGGATCGACGGGGGCGTAGGTGAGTTTTGATCCGTACAGCGGGGCGACGGCGCGTGAATGGGCACCCGCTTGTCCCATGGCCATCGACGCGACGGTCCGACCCTCTCGGCTCATGTCTGCGGTGACCTGCAACAGCCCCAGCACGTCTTCGACGCTTTCGGCGGTGGTGGCCAACTTCGACAGCTGTCCGTACTGACAGCCCCGGTGGACGAAGTCGACGAGCGTGGAACGCGATGGCGTCCGTTCGAAGTCGTGGATCGAAACCACGACCGGGACATCGTCCCCTTCGGCGGCCTCGACGACCGGCATCAAATCGACTTTTGCCTTCGGATATTCGAGGGCCCGCAGTTCGACGTCCACTGCCGCGACCGCTGGGTTCGAGAGCGCTTCGAGCAACTCTTCGCGTCGGTCGGCGCCCTCCGGGCGCTCACCGCCCTCCCACTCTGGGCGATTCGTCACCAGGAGGTCTAAGGCCCCGTCGTAATCATCGAGGGCTTCGAGTGGCGTCGACGCCATGTCCATGCGGAATTCGAGGAGATCGGCGGTCTCCCGGGCCAGCGGCTCCTCGTCCAGAGAGGCCGTCGAGGCCACGAGTTGAAACGAGTCGAAATCGACCATCCCCAGGCTTAGACCGGAATCGAGTCCTCGGCTTCGAGGAGTTCGTGGTACCGGTTCCGAATGGTCACTTCCGAGATGTCAGCGACCTCGCTCACTTTCGCCTGTGTGGTCTTTTCGTTTGTCAACAGAGCGGCGGCGTAAACGGCCGCGGCGGCCAGGCCGACCGGGCTCTTGCCGCTGTGGACGCCTTTCTGCTTCGCGTTTTCGAGCAGCTCACGAGCGCGGTGCTGAGCTTCGTCGCTCAACTCCAGCGAGGACGCAAACCGTGGAACGTAACTCGCGGGGTCGGCCGGCTTGACTTCGAGGCCGAGTTCCCGGATTACGTAGCGGTACGTGCGAGCGATTTCGTCTTTGTCGACCCGGCTGACGTCGTTGATCTCGTCGAGGCTCCGTGGCACGCCAGCCTGTCGCGCGGCGGCGTAGACACAGGAGGTCGCGACGCCCTCGATTGACCGGCCAGGCAGGAGGTCCTCTTCGAGTGCCCGGCGGTAAATGACGGAGGCGGTCTCCCGTACGTTGTCAGGCAGCCCCAGGGCGCTTGCCATGCGGTCGATCTCGCCGAGGGCCTGTTTCAGGTTCCGTTCTTTTGCGTCACGCGTGCGGAACCGTTCGTTCCATTTGCGGAGCCGCTGCATCTTCTGGCGCTGTCGGGAGCCAAGCGAGTTCCCGTAGGCGTCCTTGTTGCGCCAGTCGATGTTGGTCGAGAGGCCCTTGTCGTGCATCGTGTTCGTGGTGGGCGCACCGACCCGGGACTTCTCGTCTTTCTCCTGGGAGTCGAAGGCCCGCCACTCGGGGCCGCGGTCGATCCCCTCTTCCTCCACGACGAGACCACAGTCCGCACAGACCTTCTCGCTGTGCTCCTCGTCGTGGACGACGAGACCGCCGCATTCCGGACAGCCATCAGTTCGTTCAGATTCCGTTTCCTCAGTTTCCCGAGAGCGAATTGTTGCGTTTGACATAGGTGTAAGCAGTCGAAGGCAATCGGTGGACCATCGGTTTCGTCAAAAGGGACTTAACTCTTGGGTTTTCGTTTCGTAAAATCCGCGATTCGGTTCGTATTTGTCATGATTTTATTCGTGTTTTGAAAATCAAATGCCCTCTTTCCAACGAAACACTGAGGTGATCGCTCCCGAAGGACCCGTGTATGAAGGTGGCAGTCGGGAGCGAAAATCCGGTCAAGGTCGCTGCGACGGTGGGCGCCTTCGAAGACCTCGCTAACTGCGTCGACCCGGTCGGGGTCGATCCTGGTGTCTCCGAGCAACCCAAAACCACCGCGGAAACCGTCCAGGGAGCCAAAAACCGGGCCCGTCGAGCGAGAGCAGCCGGTGACTACGATATCGGGGTGGGAATCGAGGGCGGCGTCGCGAGCGTTGATGACCTCGAGGGGCTCTATCTCACGATGTGGGCCGCCGTGGACGACGGGTCGGAACTCTCGGTCGGGGCTGGCCCGCGCATTCGACTCCCGGACTCGATCGCTGCGGACGTTCGGGACGGTCGCGAACTCGGTCCGCTCTTGGACGAGGTCCTCGGAACGAAGGATCTCAAGAAAGGGAAAGGCGCAGTGGGAGTGTTTACGCAGAACCGCATCGGCCGCGAGGACGCGCTTCGCCAGGCTGTTGCCGTTGCCCTCGGGCCAGTCGTCTCGGAGCACTACGACTGATCGCTCGATGCCTTGGGCGTGTCCGCCGATCCGTGCATAGCTTCGGTCAACGAGACGTTGAGAAGGATCATCGAGGCAGCCCCGCCAAGCACGGTGATGAGGTTTTTGACGCCGTGATCGACGATGGCGGCCCCGAACGCGATTGCGGGATTAATGCCCGTCATCGCGACGACCAGTACCGTAAACGCCCCTTCGTACAGTCCGATCCCCCCGGGCGACAGTGGCAATACCTTCGCCAGATTGCCCACGCTGACGGCGAAAAAGCCGACCGCCAGAAGGAGCCCGAACGGTACCGAGATGCCAAAGGCCAGGAAGACCAGAAGGGCCGTAATCACGTCCGTTACCCAGATCAGGACGCTTGCGATACCCACACGACCGAAGGCTTTCGGCTCCGCCGCGACCCGTTGGACGTCGCTCACGAATCGTTCCAGAATCGTCGCGACGAACTCGACGTAGGAGTCCTCCGAGGCCCATTCGATGATTCGTCGGATGCGATTTCGATCCGACCGAGCCGAGAGGACGATCGCAATGACCGCTGAGATAGCGCCCACCCCGACCACCGTGGCAACGACGAGGGCGGTGCGGGCACTCTGACCGGTTCCGGAGATGCCGACCCCCTCGCTCAAGGCCTGGGTTAACGCACTGATCTGTTCGGGCGCGAGGAGTACCATACCCAGTAGGACACTCCCAGCGAGAAACGTGATTGTGAGGAGGTCGAAGACCCGCTCGACGGCCAGGGAGGCGAAACCGGTCGTATACGGCACCGCTCGCCTCGCCTTGACGACGTAGGCCCTGACCGCGTCGCCAGCCCTGGCCGGAAAGACGAGGTTGCCAGTTTGGCTGATGAAGATCGCACCTGTCAGGAAGCTGGTCCGTTCGCGATAGCCAAGTGCTGCAAGGATGTCGGCGTATCGCCAGCCACGAATTGGCCAGGAGAGGACGTATACCAGTGCTGCCAGACCGATGAGCATCGGATTCGCACCGAGGATTTCGCTGATCACCCGCTCGACGTCGAGGTACAGGAACATGAGCCCGATCGCCAGAATCGAGAGCAGGAGTCCGGCGAGCATTCCGGTCCGCCGATTGGCGTACGGCTGGACCCGGAGTTCCCAGGCAGTTCGAACGATCTGGCTGCCCATGCCCAGCACGTCACGGACCAGATCGACTTTCGAATCGCCCTTCGGTGTCCATTCCACCGGGAACTCCTTCACCCGGTAGCCCCGTCGCTGGGCTTTGACCAGCATTTCGGTATCCCAGAACCAGTGGGTGTCCTGCACGTCGGGACGCAGGTCCTCGAAAGCGTCCCGACTGAACGCCTTGAATCCGGCTTGATGGTCCCGGAGCTCCGAACCCAACACCGTCCGGACCAGGAAATTGAACCCTCGCGAGGAGATAGCACGCTTCGGCGGTCTGTCTGCCTCCTTTCCCGGCATCCAGCGAGAACCGGTCGCCAAATCGTATCCCTCCGATCTGATGCTTTCGACCAACTCCTCCAGGTGGGCCATGTCCGTGGCCAGATCGGTGTCGAAGTACACCAGCGTTTCCCCAGCCGCGGCCTCGAAGGCCCGATTGAGCGCTTCGCCCCGTCCCAATCGGTCGTCGCTGTGAAAATGTTCGACCTGTTCGTTGTCCGCTGCCAGTCGATCGGCGATTTCCGGCGTCCGGTCCGCACAGCCGTCCTCCGCGATGATGACCTCGAATGCCCGGGGGTCGAGGAACTCCAAAAGCGTCTCGATCGTGAGATCGACGGTCCCCTCGATGGTGGACTCCTCGTTGTAGGCCGGGAGGACGACGCTGACCTCGACCGCGGCCGGGTCCATGTCTGCGGAATCGGGGAGGCCGCGATAAGAACTTTCTGAACCGGAGTGGCTTAACCCATCGTACCAAACCGGCTTTTGACCTAGCCGCCCTTCCCATTGGTATGAGCACCACTGCCGCCGACACGACCATGGAGGGGCTAACGCCGAAACAGCGCCGTATCTTTGGGTACCTTCGGGAGCGAATTCCGGAGGAGACCTACTTCAAGTCCCGACTGATCGGAGAGGAGCTCGGGCTGTCTGCAAAGGAAGTCGGCTCGAACATGCGGGCAATTGCCGGGGCAGACCACGGCCTGGAGATCGAACAGTGGGGGTACTCCTCCTCGACGACGTGGAAAGTCACGACACCCTAATTAGGGGTCGTAGGTAAAGAGAGCCGCCGCGACGCTCGCGAACTGCCTGGTTTCCTCGTCGAAGGACCGACCGTGTCGGAGGAGTAGCGAGATTACAGCTTCCGGTTTACGGACTTCGAATCCACCGTCTTTTTCGAGTAGCCCCGCGGCTTCCATCTCCGAAGCAGCCGAACTGATGGCGGCCGCTGAGACGCCGATTTTCGAGGCGAGTTCAGCACCCGTGAGGGTGGGGTCTTTTAGCAACCCGAGGAGCATCCCCCGGCACGTGTCCCTGCGGAGATACCCAAGCGCAGTGCGCTCGAAGGCGTCGAACTCCCCGGCCAGGAAGTAGCGTTTGTAATCGCCGTCGCGACTCGCTTCCAACACCTCCGTGTCGGTGAGGCGGCGAAGGTGGTACTGGGTTTCCCCTGTAGCGAGGGAGAGGTCGTCTCGGATCTTCGAGAAGTGAGCGCCCGGTGTCGCTTCGACGTAGCCCGCTATCGCTTCGCGGGCGTCACTATCACCGTCGTCGGCGAGGCCGAGGAGCGGACTCCCGGCTCCGACGGCGGCGAAGGTCCGAAGCGTGTCCCGTTTCTCCTCGTCGATCGGCACGGTTTATGGCTCCTCTTCTTCCTCGAGTTCCGCGTCCATCTCTTCGATTACCTCTTCAGCGGATTTGATCGAGCCGGTGCCTTCCGTGAGTTCGGCTTCTTCGACGTCCATCGGGGCACCGATCTCGTCCAGTATCTGATCGATGTTGTCAAGCCCCAAGAGTTCGCGGGTTTCCTCGTCGAACTCCAAACTTTCCAAGCCCTCGGAGGGTTCGGCGACGTCGCTGTCCGTGAGCTGTTTGCCGTACCGCCCCAGGAGGGAGGTGAGCTCCTGTGGGAGCACGAACTTCGTGCTCTCGCCCTCACCGAGCACTTCGAGGGCCTCGAGACCGCGTTCGATCACGGCCCGTTCGCCCATGGATTCCGCGGAGCGGGCCCGGAGGACCGTCGAAACGGCGTCCCCCTGGGCTTCCAGGATCTGGGACTGCTTTGACCCCTGCGCGCGGATGATGTTCGAGCGCTTCTCCCCTTCGGCCCGCTCGATCGCGGATTGCCGTTCGCCCTGGGCCTCCAGGATCATGGCCCGGCGTTTCCGCTCGGCGGAGGTCTGTTGCTCCATCGCCTGCTGGACGTCCTTCGACGGGTTGACCTCCCGGACCTCGACGGACTCGACGCGGATCCCCCACTCGTCGGTCGGTTCGTCGAGTTCTTTTCGGATCCGGGCGTTGATTTCCTGCCGTTTGTTCAGCGTGTCGTCGAGTTCCATATCGCCGATGACTGCCCGGAGCGTGGTTTGAGCCAAGTTCGAAACCGCTCGCTTGTAATCGTCGACTTCGAGGAAGGCCCGTTTCGCGTTCATCACCCGGATGTAGACCACGGCGTCGGCGGTCACCGGGGAGTTGTCCCGAGTGATGGCTTCCTGCCGGGGGACGTCGATCGTCTGGGTCCGCATGTCGAAGATGTACGTTCTGGACACGAACGGTGGGATGAAGTTGATACCAGGTTCGAGGAGGCCCCGGAACTCCCCGAACACGGTCAGCGCTTCCTTTTCGTAGGCGTCGACGATTTCGACCGCCTGATAAACGGCGACGATCAGCAGGATGAGCGCCAACAACCCGACCACGGTCAGCGAGGACACGGACGGAATGGTTTGCAGCGGGACGATGACCATAAGACTCATTACACACCGACCGTGGATAAAGGTGCGCCAGCCGGTTAACTTCGCTCCGCTTCTCTGTCTTCGACGGCGGACTTCCGTTCGGCTTCCCGCTGGAGTTCTTGGTCGATCTCGTCGACGGTCGCGAGCGGTTCGACCGTCAGGACGTTGCCCCCGCCTGGGTCAACGACGATGATCTCCGTCCCGGGTGGGATCTCATCGTCGCGACTGCGGGCTGCGTAAGTCGGATCGAACCCACCGGACGCCAGTTTCACCTGCCCCGATCGTGGTGTTACGCGTTCGGTTACGTACCCGCGTTCTCCAACGAGCTCGGCCGATCCCTCGGTTTTCCCCCGGTCGGACCCTTTGTAAAACTCGAAGTGACGGTAGACGTAGAACGCTCCTGCGCCCGCCCCCAGGACTGTCAGGCCCAGGATCAACGGCGACGCGGCTGCCGGCACCAGAAGTCCAAGCAGGCCGGCCGCGATCAGTGCGACCCCGATCACGATGAAGTGCGCGCCAGGTGCAAACCCCTCTAGCACTGTGAGTGCGAGACCGGCGAGCAGCAGAATCGTCGACAGGGACTGGCCGAGCAACGATACCATGTGCCGACGTAGGTCCCGAGTGCTGAAAACCGTTACCCGGACCGTGTCCTTTGCCGGTTAGAGGCTCACCAGGAGCATGGCGATGGCCATAGCGGCCCCGATCAGGAAGGGGATGACGTGTTCGAGTTTCGGTGATCCGGGCTCGATCGACCTGTCGGCTTCCTCGGCTTCGGGCCCGACCTCGTCGATTTCGTACTCCCAGTCGCTCATTGGTGTCGTTCCTCCCTGGGCCGTCGAGTCCCAGTGACGTCCCCTTCGTACACGACGCCGCGTTCGCCGTCAACCGTGACGATCTCCCCTGGGTCGAGAACGCCGACGTCAGCCCCGCTGATCATCGGGATCGAGAGTTCGCGAGCGACCATCGCCGCGTAACTGGTCATCCCCGATCGCACGCTGACGATCCCGCCGAGGTTCTCGACGCCATCCGTCAGGTCCGCTTCGAAATCCGCGCGGATGATGCCGATGCTTCCGGGCTCGATCTCTGTCAGGTCCGCGGACTCCAGTTCCACGACGGGACCGGCAACTCGACCGTCCACGACGGCCCGACCGACCGCCAGCGTTTCTGCTGCGACGTGAACTTTGAGCGTGTTCGTGGTGTCTTCCCCCTCCAGTTCGGTCATCATGCCAGTGAGAACGACGACCGTGTCCCCAGGATCGATCACCCCCGAGTCGAGGGCGGCCCGGACCGAATCCTGAATGACCGTCGTCGCGGTTCCAGCCTGAACGTCAGCGTACTGGGCGTTGACTCCCCAAACGAGTCCCAACTGGCGTCGAACCTCGTCGCTCGGCGTGGTCGCGACGACCGGGACGCTCGGGCGAAACTTCGCGACGCGACGGGCGGTATAGCCCGATTCGCTTGCGACCACGACTGCACTGGCATTCAGATCTCGAGCCAAATAGCGAGCGGAACGAGCCAGGGCGTCAGTTCGACTGCCTTCGGCTGCCGGGGGCACCCGTTGCTCGACGATGTCGGCGTACTCCTCAGAGACCTCTATCTCGCGAATAATCCGATCCATCGTCTCGACCACTCGGGTCGGATGATCACCGACGGCGGTCTCGGCCGAGAGCATGACCGCGTCGGTCCCGTCCAGCACCGCGTTGGCGACGTCAGAGGCTTCCGCTCGGGTCGGCCTGGCCTGTTTCACCATCGAATCCAGCATTTCCGTGGCAGTGATAACTGGAACGCCGGCAGCCTGGCACTTCGTGATGATCCGCTTTTGAATCAGCGGAACGTCCTCCATCGGGAGTTCCACGCCGAGGTCCCCTCTCGCGATCATGATCCCCTGGGCCGCCCCGATGATCTCGTCGAGGTGATCGACGGCGTCCCGGCGCTCGATTTTTGCGATGACCGGGATGTCGGCGTCGAGCGATTCGACCTCTCGTCCGACCTCCAGGACGTCTTCGGCGTCTCGAACGAAACTCGCAGCAACGAAGTCCGCACCTGCCTCCACGGCCGATTCCAGATCGGCCCGGTCTTTTTCGGTAACGACGTCGACGTCCAGTTCCACGCCGGGGATGTTCACCCCTTTGTGGCTCCCGAGCGGTCCCCCATTAAGGACCGTCGCTTCGACCGTGTCGCCGTCGACACTTTGCACTTCAGTCTCGATCCGACCGTCGTCGAGAAGCACATGATCGCCAACAGAGACCGCCGAGATGTCTGCCGTGAGACCGATTCGATCCCCCGTTATGATTGCAGACTCACAGAAGGTGACAGTGGATCCCGTCTCGATTTCGACCGGGGTCTCTGTTTCGCCGGTTCTGATCTCAGGGCCCTGGAGATCGACCATGACGGCCACCGGTTTGTCGGTCTCGTCGTCGACGTCTTTCGCCCGCTCGATAAGTTCCGTTCTCTCAGCTCGCGTGCCGTGGCTCGAATTGATCCGCGCGACGGTCATGCCTGCATCGGCAAGTGCCCGTATCGCGGGCCTGTCCTCGGTCGCCGGACCGAGGGTGCAGACGATCTTCGCATTACGCATTACCGGTCGTAGGACCGCCGGTCGAATAAAGGTGGCCGGCTCGCTGGCTTCCTATTGGATCTTCGTGCCCGGGGCGCTATCCTCCTGGGTCGTCAGCAGGTCGGCCTCGTCGCCGGCTGCGAGAAGCATTCCGTTCGATTCGACGCCGAAGAGTTCTGCTTTCTCCAGGTTCGCCAGGACGACGATCTTCGTTCCCGGAAGCGTGTCTACGTCGTGGAGCTGTTTGATTCCCGCGACGAGTTGCCTGGTTTCGACGCCGATGTCGACCTCGAGGCGAACCAGATCGTCGGCCCCCTCGATCGGTTCGGCCGTTTCGATCTGGCCGACGCGGATGTCGAGGTCCTGGAAGTCTTCGAAGCTGATGCGATCGTCGGTGATGGGTTCGAGTTCCGTCATGGTCGTTGAATCGGCTTCGTCGCTGGTAGTTTGTTCCTCGATGCGTTCCTCCAGGGCCTCCTGGCGGGCAGTCACTTGCTCGTCTTCGATCTTCTCGAAGGGCTCCCGCGGTTCCCCGAATTCGTCTGGCGGTCGTTCGAGACAGTCCTCGAGTTCCGCGGCCTCGACCGTGCCGGCTTCGTTCAGGTCCTCCCACATTCGGCTTGCTGCGTTCGGGGTGAACGGAGCCAGGGTTACGGCGACGGCTTTGACGAGCTGCACGGTGTCCCGAATGACCTGGGCGGCCTGATCCGGATCGTCGTCCACGAGGTTCCACGGCTCGTTCCGCTGGATGTACTCGTTCCCGAAGCGAGCCAGTTCGAGGGGGACGGTACCGGCATCCCGAACTGAGTAGTCGTTGAGCGCGGTCTCGAAGTCCGCCATCGCCGAATTGATCTCGTCTTCGACGGGCTCCGAGAGGGATACCTCGGGGGTCCCATCGTAGTTCCGGGTCGCAAAGAGCAGCGCGCGATAGACGAAGTTGCCCACGTCGTCTGCGAGTTCCGTGTTGACACGCTCCTGGAAGGCCTCCCAGGAGAAGTCGATGTCCCGCTCGAAGGCGCCCGCCGTGGCGATGTAATACCGGAGCAGGTCGGTGTCAAACGGGGTTTCGAGGTATTCGTCGGCCCAGACCGCCCGGTCGCGACTGGTCGAGAAGCCGGCTCCGTCGAGGTTGACGAATCCGCTTGCCATGACCGCTCGCGGCTCGTTGTACCCGGCCCCCTTGAGCATGGCCGGCCAGAAGACGGTGTGGTGTTGGATGATGTCCCGACCGATCACGTGCACGATCTCGCCTTCGCCCTCCTTCCAGACTTCTGCCCAGTCGTAGGTATCCTTACCCACGCGCTCGGAATACTGCTTGGTGGAGGCGATGTACTCAATCGGGGCGTCTACCCAGACGTACAGCACGAGGTCGGTTTCCTCGCCCTCTTTCGCTGGGTAATCGATGCCCCAGTCGAGGTCCCGCGTGATACACCAGTCCTGGAGTTCCCCTTCGATCCACTCCCGGGGCTGATTGCTCGCGTTTTTCGTCCCTTCGAGCCGGTCGATGAACTCGCTCAGGTACTCCTGAAACGCCGATACCTCGAAGAACTTGTGGGCCCGGGTCCGGTACTCTGCCGGGTTTCCGGTGAGGATGCTCGTCGGCTCCTCGATCTCGCCAGGTTCGAGGTGACGGCCACAGCCCTCGTCACATTCGTCCCCGCGGGCCGTCTCGCCGCAGTAGGGACAGGTGCCCTCGACGTACCGATCCGGGAGGGGTTGATCCTCGATTGGGTCCCAGGCGACCTCGATCTCCTTCTCGTAAATGTGCCCTTCGTCGTCGAGCGTTTCGACGATGTCGCGGGTCAAATCGACGTTCGTCTCCTGATGGGTATGGCCGTAGTTATCGAAATCGACGTCGAAGGCCGGGAAGGTCTCCTCGTAGGTCTCGTGCCAATCGAGGGCGAAATCCTCGGGGGACACCCCCTCCTCGGCGGCGTTGACCGCGATCGGGGTCCCGTGCATGTCCGACCCCGAGACGAAGGCGGTCTGCTGGCCGACGGTGCGAAGCGCACGCGAGAGGACGTCGCCGCTCACGTAGGTACGAAGGTGACCGATGTGGAGGTCCCCGTTTGCGTAGGGGAGGCCACAGGTCACCACCGCAGGGTTTTCGGTGGGGAACGGCTCGTGACTCATGACTCAGGATGACAGCCCCGGCGATTAAAGCCCCCTGATTGCCCCGCGAGGAAATTTGTCACGTCGGTCGGTCCAGACAACGTGCCGAAAAATCGCTCAGATAACGAAAAGTGCCCCTTCGATGAGGGCGATCGTTACCAGGAGCCGGCCGACACTGCCCGCGAAGGCCGCTGCCGCGAACTTCCGGTAACTGTTTCCGATGACCGAAAACGCGTAAATCGACGCCGTATCGGGGAAAAACGGGACGCTAAGCCCCATCGCCATTCCCAAATAGCCCCACCGTTTCCCGATCCTGACGAGCGTTCTCTGGGACCACTCCAACGGCCTGAACCCGAGATACCGGAGCCCTCGTATGACCGGCCCCGAATGGGAGGCGTTGTAGCCGACCAAGAGTGCGATGACACTGCCCACCGCTTTGCCAGCCCCGCTCACGACAATCACGAGGATAACCTGGACCTCGTAGGGCAGGGGAACGAGCGCGAGCGTATTCGCCGTACCGAAGTAGCCCACGGGGAGGAGGACGACCTCGCTCGGAAGCGGGAGCACGAAGGCGATCAGCAACGAATAGACGAAGATCACGCCCAGGCCACTCCACCCCGACGCCACGGCCACGGCTGTCTCGAAGGTTTCGAGGCCGATGTTTAGAAGCGAGCCGGCCATTCAGCCCAAACCTTAGGGGGACCAGCAAAAACGCTATCGATCGCTCAAAGCATCGATGTCCCCTACAAACTCCGACAGCATTGCCCGAGTGACGTGGGGCATAACCACCACGCGAATCGCCCCGCTCCCGGTGCGGGCGATTTGCCACCCGGCATCGCGGAGCGCCTCGAATTCCCCGGGTTCTGGCTCCCACGTCACGAGCGGCAAGGACGGCTCGGCGACTTCGTAGCCCCGATCGGAAAGTGCCGATTCGAACCAGTTTGCCAGTTCCATGGTCCGCTCGAAGGACGCTCGATACCCGTCCGGCCAGAGGCTTTCGTATGCCGCGTGGGCGCTTGCGACTCCCGCACCGCTCCGAGTGCCACCGAGCGTGATCTGAGAGTCGGATGCCAGATACGGCGTTTCGATGGAAAGGGCGTCGAGAATGCTGTGATCGCGAGCGAGAAAACCCCCGGCGGGGATCGCCGCTCGCCCGGCCTTGTGCGGGTCGATCGTCATCGTATCGATGGCCGCGTGCCTGAAGTTCCAGTCGTGATCGGTAAACGGCAGTAAAAAGCCCCCAAAGGCGGCGTCGACGTGACAGTTCGCCCCAACCCCTGCAGCCAACTCTGCGAGCTCCGGAATCGGATCGACACGTCCGTACTCCGTGGACCCGGCCACACAAAAGACCAGGACCGTGTCCTCGTCCGCGGTCGCTGCCATTTTCTCCGGGTCGGCTCGGTGATTTGCCGTCGTCTCGACCTCCCGCAACTCGACGTCGAGCAACCCGGCGGCTTTTTGTAGCGAGAAATGCGCGCTCTCGGGTGCCACAACGTTCGGTGAATCGGTCTGGGCCTGGTTTCTGGCCGCTCTCACCGCCTGAATGTTGGCTTCGGTGCCACCAGCAGTGACGTAGCCGCTGGGGTCTGATAGCCCGACGACCTCCCCGAGTTGGGAGACGACTTTCGATTCAAGGTCCGCAATCGTTTCGAAGGTCGCGGGGTCGCCCGGATTCGTGGCCAGAAACTCATGGGCTGCTCGCTCCGCGGCTGGCGCGGGCCGGGTACACATCGAGGAGAGTACCCGATCGAATGACTGGGGTTGGGGGGACTGCGGCGTCATTGTTCTTTGCAGGGACGGTTGGGCGAACTCATTGAGTGTCCTCTCCAGTCAGGTCCGATATTCGTTCGGTGATCGGCGGATGCTGGTAGTAAAAGAGCTCGTACCAGGGATGGGGGAACGGATTCGAGAGGTTCTCCCGGTGGAGGGTGGAGAGCGCCTCAGCGAGGGGCTCGCCCTCCCCGATCACGTCGGCCGCAAAGGCGTCGGCCTCGCGTTCGTTTTTCAGCCAGAGCTGATTCGAGATGGGCTGCAGGAACGACTGGAGCGGGTTGAGCCACATAAATGCGATCAGGAGGCCGGCCGCCGAGACAGACGGCACGTCGAACATCGCGTAGAGCCACGGTTGGTCGAGGAGGTACTGCGCAACGAACAACAGGATCCCGGTCTGAAGGATCCCGACACCGATCCCCTGCCAGACGTGGCCCTTTTTCCAGTGGGCGAGTTCGTGGGCGAGCACGCCCTGTAATTGCGTTTCCTCTAACTGGTCGATCAGCGTGTCGTAGAGAACGACCCGCTTTGCCGCACCGAAGCCGGTGAAAAACGCATTCGAGTGGCCCGACCGCGAACTCGCGTTCATCTCGTAGACGTCCTCGCAGTCGAATCCGGCCCGATCGAAGACGTCCTCGACGGCCGCCCGAAGCTCCCCGTTCTCGATCGGTTCGAAGTCGTAGAAGAGTGGCATGACCAGCCGCGGAATCAGCACCTGGCTGAGGAGGCTAAAGCCAGCGACGACGGCGGTCCCGCCCAGCCACCACCAGTTGGGGAAGCGCTCGATGACGAGAAGAATCGCGCCGCCGACCACTGTGACCAGGGCGACACCCAGCAGCCCGCTCAAAATGGTGTCTCTGAAAAAGAGCCGGGGAGATTGCTCGTTGAAGCCGAACGCCGCCTCGATACCGAAGGTCTCGAAGGCGTTGAACGGAAGCCGATAGATCTCCATCACCGCCGTTAGCCCAACGAAGAGGACGATCCCGGCCAGGAGGTCTCCCTCGATGAGGCCGTAGACCATCTCGACGACATCGCCAAATATGCCTAGATAGAGGACGATCAGCAATGCTCCGACGCCAAGCACTCGTTTCAGTTGCCCCGTGGCCGTCGTGAGCCGATGATAGGTGCGCAATCGGTCGGGATCTTCGATGGCGAGTTCACTCCCCAGCCAGTCGGCTCGTTCTCGAATCGACCGCTCGGCGTGGTTCACGTTCAACGCCGCGAGCCCGAGGAAGAAACCTGCAGACCCGACCACGAGGAGCAAGAAGACGACGTGGTACCGGAGCATACCACCCGCTTAGGGAACCGGCGATGAAACCTTTGTTGTTACTATCGTACCGAGTCCAGCAGTAGCCGCTGTTCGGTTCGTTTGACTTCGTGTTGCACGTCCCGGACGGCGTCGATGTTCGCCGAAATCGAGGAGATGCCCTCCTCGACGAGGAAATCGACCATCTCGGGTTTGGACCCGGCCTGCCCACAGATGCTCGTGTCCACGTCGTGGTCCCGACAGACTTCGATGGTCCGCTCGATGAGCTTCAGGACGCTCGGATGCAGTTCGTCGAAGCGGTTCGAGACGTTCCCGTTGTTTCGATCGACGGCCAGGGTGTACTGAGTCAGGTCGTTCGTGCCGAAAGAGGCGAAATCGATCCCGGCGTCGGCCATGTCCTCGATCGTCATCACGCTCGCGGGGGTTTCGACCATCACGCCCCAGGAACGCTTTTCGGGGTCGATGCCGACCGATTCCAGGTGTCGTTTGGCCTTGTGAACGTCCGCTGCGTCGTTGACCAGCGGAAACATGATCTCGACGTTGTCATACCCCATTTCGTAGAGTCTCGCTAGGGCTTCGAGTTCGTACTCGAAGAGGTCCGTTTCCTCCAGGCTCCGTCGAATGCCCCGCCAGCCGAGCATCGGATTGTGTTCGCTCGGCTCATCAGTGCCGCCCTCGAGCTGACGGAACTCGTCCGTCGGCGCGTCGAGGGTCCGGACCCGCACTGGTCTGGGGTAGAACTCTTCGGCGACTTCCTGGACCCCCGAGACGATTTCGTCCTTGTAGGCGTCTGGCCCGTGATCGTCGATGTATTTCTTCGGGGTCTTGTTCGTCCCGAGGATCATATGCTCCATGCGAAGGAGCCCGACGCCGTCGGCACCGGTCGCAGCGGCCCGTTCTGCGGCGCCCGGTATCGAGATGTTTACCTTGACCTCCGTCGCGGTCATCGGCTTGACGGGCGCTTTCGGACGGGCCTCCTCGATCGGCTCCC
>Ga0207714_1000308_pt1 | contig 33761 bp, 38 predicted proteins | sample PonA232FremontCA_2_FD_187270 | JGI IMG/M metagenome (GOLD analysis project Ga0207714, IMG submission 187270) | Marine sediment microbial community from Fremont, CA, USA - Pond A23 Sediment 2 (SPAdes) | ecosystem: Environmental > Aquatic > Marine > Unclassified | place: USA: Fremont, California...
TACCTCCTTTTAAAAGAAATCTTGGAACCAACTTTTAATTTTATTAAAGAAAGATTCTGTTATTTCTTTTTCATTTTTTCCTTTTATTTCATTAGGTTCATTTTCCATACCATATTCTATTAAACCTATTACAGTTGAAAATATCGCCTTTGGAATTTTCCCATCCTTATTTTTATATAATGGATCATCAATTACATCAGATAATCCATATACATAATCTGGTTTACCCAATCTTACTGGTAAATCAAACACTCCTTCAGCGAGTTGAGCAGAACCATCCAGTAAAGAAGCTCCACCTGTTAAAACAACTCCAGCTGGTGTTAGATCTTTTGGACCGGCTGAATAGATTTGCCTATTAATCATTTCATACATTTCGGTTGTACGTGGTTCTATCACATTTGTTAACATCCTGCGCGGAATTTCTCTTTTATTTTCTCCGCTTGCTGATAGAACTTCTATATAATTATTTCTATCATTATCTTCTTCATTATTTACTGGATTAAGGGTAGTTCCATAATGAATCTTTAATTTTTCAGCTTCAGATATAGGGGTCCTTAAACCAATTGCTATATCATGGGTTACATGATTGCCTCCCACAGGTAATACATATGTAGCAACTATGCTTCCTTCGTGGAATACAACTATGTCTGTTGTTCCTCCCCCAATGTCAACCAAGATAACCCCTAATTCTTTTTCATCCTCAGTTAATACAGATTTACTCGAAGCTAGAGGTTCTAATACAATATCATTGACTTCGATACCTGCTCTTATTACACTCTTAACTAAATTTTGAATTGAAGTAGAAGAACCTTTAACAATATGTGTTTCCACCTCTAATCGGACACCTGACATTCCAAGTGGATCTTTAATACCCTTATGCCCATCAACTATAAATTCACGTGGTATTACATGGATTATTTCTTCTTCAGAAGGTAATGAGATAATCTGGGCAGCTTCCATAACTCTATCTATATCGTTTTCTGTAATTTCTTTTTCATCACCCGATACAGCAACTACTCCATGATTATTTATAGAAGAAATATGTGAACCAGCTATACCAATAAAAGCTGATTTAACTTCTATACCAGCCATAATTTGAGCTTTATTAATAGATTCTCTGATTGCATTACTTGCTTTATCTATATCAACAACCACACCTTTTTTTAATCCTTTTGAAGGTGAGAAACCTATTCCAATAATTTCAAAATCTTCATCAGATGTAACCTCAGCAATTATAGTACATATTTTTGTAGTACCGATATCCAGGCCTGTAATTATTCTACGACTACTCACAAATATTTTGCCTCCTCTCTCTAAAAAAAATTATATATTAATTTGAATTATTATAAGCACATTATTACAAATATTCAACATAAACAACAAATTTCCTTTTATATTTGTTTATTGTTTTAATTTCAAAACCGGTTTATTATATATTGAGATGTCTACATATTTTACTTCATACTCTTCTTGTTCAATTTGTTCATTTATATTATCCAAAACTCTAAACTTTTCGGAAGTGTTTTCCAATTCTCCTAATATAATATCATATTTATCATCATATCTTAAAGTTACATTTTGATTATTAAATAATATTTCTTTAGGAACATCTGATTTCAACGTAATATATTGGTCCAGATTATGTATGAATTCTTTCATATCTGAATTAAAACGAATTCTTTCTGTATTATCTTCAATTTCAAAACCTTTCAATACAGGTAAAATGATTTTACGTTGTAACTCTGAAGAAGGATAAATATATCCTTTTTTATCTATATAGTAATACTTTTGGTCTTTAATAAATCTAAAAAACAATTCACTTTCATTAATATTAAATAGTGCTGTGTTTGGAAGTTTTCTTTTGAAATCTGCATTACTAATATATTTAAGGTTATTCAATTTTTGTTCTATTTTTTCGCTTTTTAAATAAATAATATTCTTTCCTATATATTCTTCAGCAAAGGATATAATTAGGTTTTCATCAAATGTATTTACCCCTTTTAGTTTAATCGTTTTGATTTTTAATTCCGGAGCAAAATAGGCATAAATAGAGGCCGATACAAATATTAAAACTATCAATATAACTACTATCCCTAACTTGTTTTTCAAATTAACCACCTGCTAGTGTTTCGCCAATTTCATAAACATTTCCAGCCCCAATAGTTAATAACAAATCATTTGATTTTAATTTTTGTGATAAATAACCCTCAATATTTCTAAAGTCACTCATATATCTTACTTTTAACTTTAGATCTTGACTATTAATTCTTTTTTTAATTAAATCATATAATTTTTGGGAATTAACATTTTCAATAGCATCTTCACTAGCAGAATAAATATCTGTCAAAATTAATTCATCAGCCATATCAAAACTTTTACTAAACTCTGCCATTAAATTAGCTGTCCTACTATAACGGTGAGGCTGAAACACAATATATAATTTTTCTGGTTTAGTCCTATAAGCAGTTTCAATAGTAGTAATAATCTCTGTTGGATGATGTGCATAATCATCAATAATTAAAGCATTATTGAATTTACCTTTTTTTTCAAACCTTCTTTTTACACCTTCATATTTAAATAAGCCCTCTCTTATATCATCTTTATCCACTTTAGCTATATGGCTTACTGCATAGGCAGCTAAAGCGTTTAACACATTGTGTTTCCCTGGGACATTCAAAGTTATTTTGTCTGCCTTTTTTCCATTTATATATAAATCAAAACTACTTTTATAGCTATCTAGCTCAATATTTTTTGCAGAGAAATATTCATCATTAAAACCATAAGAATAATAATTATTAATAACTTCTTTTAACTGAGGATAATCTTTTAAAACCTTACCCCAAATTATAAGTGAACCTTGTTCAGATATATTATTAATAAATTCTGTAAATTTATTAATTAACTCCCCTTCACTTTTATAATAATTAAAATGATCTAATTCAATATTCGTAATAACAGCATGTTTGGGATTAAAATAAGTTAAGGAACCATCACTTTCATCTGCTTCTGTAATGAAATATTTCCCATTTCCATTTTTCATGTTCCCGTCTATTATATCTAAGTTTCCACCTATCATTATAGAGGGACCTAAATTAGAATCAATAAAAATTGAGGAAATCATTGAAGTAGTTGTGGTTTTACCATGAGTTCCAGTTACTGCAATTGTCTCTTTATTTCTAAATAGTTCTGCTATAAATTCAGCTCTCTTATATATTTGAATATTCTCTCGTTGCGCTTTTTGTAATTCAACATTATTTTCATCTATAGCATTTGTATATACAAGGACATCGACGTTTTTTAAGTTACTTTCCTGATGCCCTATATGAATATCTACACCTTTATTTTTAAGTATATCAGTTTGGTCGTTATTTTTGATGTCAGATCCACTTACTGTGTAGCCTTTACTTAATAATATTTTAGCAATACCGCTCATAGAAATTCCGCCGATACCAACTATATGAACTTTATCAAAATCCAAAACTATTCCTCCCCTACCATTTCCAAAATGATATCCACTATATTTTGGTCGGCATCTAATTTAGCTAGTTTTTTTGAGTTTTGTTTCATTTTTTTTAATTTATTTTCATTAGAGAGTATTTCATACAATGTATTATATAAAGTACTTCCATTAAATTCTTCATCTTCTACCATCACAGCTGCATTTTCTTTTTCCATAAACTCTGCATTTACCTTTTGATGCCCTTCTGCTGAATAGGGATAAGGCACTAATATTGCAGGCAGACCCCTTCCAGTTATTTCAGCAATACCGGTAGCCCCTGCTCTATAAATAATTAAATCAGCAGCAGCATAAGCCCATTCAATATTATCTAAGTAAGATAATACTTTCAATTTTTTATTATATTTGTTAATATAGTTTTCGATTCTATCAATTACATCTTGATAATTTTTCTTACCCGTTATAAGCACTACTTGTAAATCATTTAAATCCATAATTTTTTCAATTGATTCTATAAAGGCATTATTGATTGTTTCAGCTCCCTGACTACCTCCCATTATAAAAAGGGTTTTATAACTTTTATTCAATCCCAATTTTTGAATACCAGTTTCTCTTTTGACATTAACTATCTTTTCTCTAATTGGATTACCAGTTTCAATTATTTTATCTTGTACTCTATCACTAAAATAATTAGAGGCTTCAATATTACTAACAGCAATTTTATTTACAAAATATGAAAGTATCTTATTGGTAATTCCAGGATAAATATTTTGTTCATGGATGATAGTGGGGATTTTTTTCAAATAACCACTTAATAAAACTGGCCCAGTAACATAACCTCCGGTTCCAAAAACAACATCAGGTTCTATCTCTTTTAATAATTTATATGAATTATAAACTGCTTTCAAACTAAAAAATATGGATTTAAATAATTTAAAGTTTATTTTTCGGGGTAAGGGCAATACATTTAAACCTCTAAATGTGTAATCTTTATTCTTAAGAACATCTTCTTCTAGACTATTCTTACAACCTATGTATTCAATTTCCCATCCCTTTTTATTTAACTTATCGGCAATGGCTAATGCTGGATATATATGACCTCCAGTACCACCACCAGTTATAACTGCTTTCATTATATTTAACCACCTAAGATTGATTTTTTGAAATATTGAGTAAAATTCCTACCGAGAATAAGAATAAAACTAATGAACTACCCCCATAACTTATGAAAGGTAAAGTGATACCTGTAATTGGTACAGAAGCAGTTACTACTGCAATATTCAACATCGCTTGTACAACTATCATAACTGTAATACCCATTGCTAGTATTGAACCAAATCTATCGGTGGTATTATAGCTAATTTTTAAACCTTTCCAGGCAATAACTAAATATAATAATAAGATCAAAAGCGTTGCTAGAAACCCTAATTCTTCACCAATAATTGCAAAAATGAAATCTGTACCAGGTTCTGGTAAATACAAGAATTTTTGATGACTATTACCTAAACCTACTCCAAATATACCTCCTGAACCTAAAGCAAGTAAAGATTGAATAATATGGTATCCTGAATCTAAGGGATCAGACCACGGATCTAAAAACGCCAAAAACCTTTCTTTTCGATAGGGCTCTCGAAAAATAGCCCAAAATATTCCTGGTATACTTACCACCAAAATACCAATAAGATGCCAAATTTTAGCTCCATTTGCAAATAGCATGATAAATACCAAGGTTAATAAAAAACCAGCTGTTCCTAAATCAGGTTCCACTAAAATAAGAAAAAACATAATTCCACTAACTATTAAAATCGGCATAATACCTTTTTTGAAATTTTTGATTAAATTATTTTTTCGGGTATAGAATTGCGCTATGTAAATAACCAATGCTAATTTCGCAACTTCAGAAGGTTGACCTCCCAGACTACCAATTCCAAGCCATCTCCTAGATCCCCCAACTTTCCTACCTATACCTGGAATTAATACTAAAACTAATAAAACTATCGAAAATAATAAAATGACCTTCGCATACTTTTTAAAAATATGATAATCCACATTTGCAGATACTAACATAGCTATTAATCCAATAACAGCAAACATAAGCTGTTTTTTTAAAAAATAATAACTATCATTAAATAATTTTTCACCACGAATAGAACTTGCACTAAAAATCATAGTAATTCCTATAACTAAAAGGGTTAATACGGCAAATAATAATATGTAATCAATGTATTTTTTGTTCATAAAGTTCACCTTCTTTTAACTCATTTTAAATACTTTTTTATTTCTTTTTGAAAAGCAAGTCCACGTTTTTTGTAGCTTTCATACATATCCCAGCTTGGACAACCTGGCGATAATATTATAGTATCCCCTATTTTTTTCTCCTTAAAGGCTTCATGAACAGCATCTGACATATTTTCTACTATAATAAAATTTTTAAAACCAATTTTATCTAGTTCTTTTTTAATTTCAAATTTAGTCTCACCTAATATAACCGCTTTTTTACACCGTTCTCGGATAGTGTATGCTAAGTCAGCAAAACTAGCATTTCTATCTTGTCCCCCAACTATTATTATTAGCGGAGGAGTTAAAGATCGCATAGCATTAATAGCAGCATGAGGATTTGTTGCCTTTGAATCATCTATAACAGTATATTCTTTATCATAAATAACTTCAAGCCGATGTGAAAAAGCTTTATAACTAATTACAGAATTTCTAATATCTTCATTTTTTAATTTTAATATTTTAGCAGCTAAAATCGCAAATGAGGTATTTAATATATTATGAGTTCCAATTAAAGGTATATCCTTAGAATCTATAATTTTTTCTTGATTTCCACCATTAAGATAATAAATTCCTTCATTATCATAATAAATTCCTTTTTTATACTTATTGTTAAAAGAAATTTTATAGATTTCAGGAATTATCCTGTTAAGTTTATTTTTGATAAAATTATCATCATAATTTAAAAAAGCTATCTCATCTTGGGTTTGGTTTTCAAAAATCCTTTTTTTAGCCTGCCAGTAATCATCTATTGAATTATGTCTATCAAGATGATCGGGAGAAAAGTTTAAGAACATACTAATTTGGGGTTTAAATGATTTAATGTTTTCTAGTTGAAAAGAACTTAACTCAACCACAAGCCAATCATGGCTAGTCAATCCATTAATTTCAGTAACCAGTGGTGAACCTATATTACCTCCAACCCTTACTTTACAATCTAGATTTTGTTTTAAAATATGACCTGTAAGAGAAGTAACAGTTGTTTTACCATTTGTACCAGTAATACCAATAATATTAGCTTCAGTAAGCCTATAAGCTAACTCTACTTCACTTATTACTTCAATCCCTGTTTCTTGTGCTTTTTTAATAATCCCCAAATCTGAAGGCACTCCAGGACTTAAAACAATTAAATCTGTATTAAGTATTTTATCTGAATGTCCACCAAGATCATACTGGATGTTATTGTATTTTTTTAGGATTGAGAGTTGTGGTTTTAACTGTTCAGCTGATTTTATATCACTGATTATAATATTTGCTCCAAGATCTATCATTTTTTCTGCAACTGCAATACCAGTTCTTTCACTTAATCCTATAATAGTTACAGTTTTATTTAAATATTTTTTCATTTTTATTCCCCTATACTGAAATTATTAGACTGAAAGCAGATAATAAAATAGATATAAGTGTAAATCTATAAACTATTTTTGCTTCACCTAAACCCTTTAATTCATAATGATGATGAAGTGGTGACATTAAAAATACACGTTCTCCCTCTGTAAGCTTAAAATATATAACCTGAATGATTACAGATAAAGCTTCTATTACATAGATTCCTCCTACTACTATTAAAACCAATTCTAAACCAGTATAGGAAAACAAAACGGCCAAAGCAGCACCTAAAGAAAAGGAACCGATATCTCCCATAAAAATTGATGCAGGTTTAGAATTAAACCAGAGAAACCCAAGTGTAGCTCCAGTTATGCTCAAAGATAATAAAGCATATGAACTTTTAGAATATATTAATAACAAAATAAATAAAGTAATGGAAACTACTGCCGTAATTGAAGAAGCCAAACCATCGAGACCATCTGTAAGATTAACTGCATTAACAACTGAAAGATAGGTTAATATTATAACTGGTATAATATATATCCCTAGGTGAATAGTTTGTTTTATAAATGGTATTAATAAATACCTACCCTCTGGTATATAATAATATACATAAATACCTAATACAAGCCCAATTATAAATTGTAACAAAATTTTTTGGCGTGCAGTTAAACCTAATGATCTTTCTTTTTTAATTTTTATATAATCATCACTAAATCCGATAATTGCTGTTGAAAGCAATATGATTGTATACATGACAAAATCTGGTGACCAAGAATTGGTGATTATAATCGGATTAATTATCCCGGTAATTATTAACAAACCACCCATTGTAGGTATACCTTCTTTTTTGTAATGTGCACTTGGACCTTCTTTTCTAACTTTTTGACCAAGTTCATATTTTCGAAAAGCTTTAATAAAGAGAGGACCAATTAACAAAACCCATATAAAAGGAAGTGTGAAATATAATATTGTCTGTGTTAAATAATTCATTTTATCAATCCTTCTCTCCTATAAACTCTTGATAAATTGTTTCTAATTGCATCCCGCGTGAACCTTTAAGTAAAACTATATCATCCTTTTCGATTATTTCATCTAAAAATTTAGGAATTTCTTCTTTTCTTTTGAAATGTTTTACATTATTGAAATCCATATTAGATTCTAAAGCTGATTCTGAGATGTATTTACCCAATTCACCGTTTGTTATTAGATAATCTATACCACTTTTAGCCACGCAAGTACCAATTTCTTGATGTGCTTTCTTTTTAATTTCTCCCAGTTCTAGCATATCCGCTAAAACAGCTATCTTTTTATTTCCAGAAATATTTTTTAGCATATCAAGTGCATTCTTCATAGAAGAAGGATTTGCATTATAACAGTCCTTTATAAATTTAATACCCTTTATGTTTTCTATTTCTGATCTTAAACCTGTAAGATAAATTTTTTTAAGAGATTTTTTAATTAAATCCCATTCTAAATTTAAATTTCTAGCCACAGTAACTGCAGAAATAATATTATATAAGTTATGTTTTCCATAAAGATTTGTTTTAAATGTATTTAAGAAATCATTAGTTCCTAATTCAAATTCCATTCCATCATCTAAATAATTAAAATCATTAATATAAAAATCAGCCTTTTTATCAAATCCAAAATATAATACTCTAGTTTCTTCACTCAACAAGTCATTTAAAATCTTAGTATACTCATTATCATAATTTAATACTGCTAAATCATTGTTTCCTAAAGATTCTATAAGTTCACCTTTTGCCCTTGCTATCTCTTCTACAGAATCAAAAAATTCTGTATGAGCTCTACCAATATTAGTAATTAAACCAATTTGGGGGTTGGCTATTTCAGAAAGTAATTTAATCTCTCCGAAATGGCTCATTCCCATTTCAACTATGAAAATATCTTCATTTCCATTTATTCTAAACAAGGTCAAAGGTACACCTATATGATTATTTAAATTCCCTTTACTTTTTTTAACATTAAATTTTTCTTTTAATATATTAAATAAAATATCTTTAGTAGAAGTTTTACCAGAACTACCAGTAATTCCAATTACCTTCACATCATCATGATTAATTCTATGAAATTTAGCCATTTCCTGTAAAGCTTTAGTAGTATCATCTACTTTTATTATACACGGATAATCAGACTCAATATCTTTTTCAACAATTACAGCCTTTATATCTTTTTTAGAATTGTTATCTAATATATTATGGGCATCAAAATTTGTACCTTTAAGTGCTACAAATATATCCTCATCAATTAATTTCCTTGTATCTGTGGAAACTCCTGTTAAAATCTCATTTTGATTACCTTTAATTAATTTTCCATTTAAAGCTTTCACTAGTTCTTTAACCCTATATTTAAACATTTTCAATATCACTCATTTTTTGTTTTATTGCTCTTTTTGCCACTTCTCTATCATCAATATCAATGGTTTTATTAGCAAACACTTGATAAGTTTCATGACCTTTTCCAAAAACTATTACTACATCATCTTTTTGAGCCTGATCAACTGCTTCAAAAATAGCTTCTTCTCTATCAGAAACTATCATATAAGGGGTATCAAATTTACTATCTTTAATACCTTTTTCTATTTCACTGATTATTGTGGCTGGATCTTCAGATCTAGGGTTGTCTGTAGTTACAACCACAGAATCAGCTTCTCTGACAGCAATTTCACCCATAATAGGTCTTTTCCCTTTATCCCGTTCCCCACCACAGCCAAAAACAACAATTATATGATTATGCTCAAAATGTTTAACTGCTTCCAATATATTAATCATACTATCTGGAGTATGTGCATAATCAACAATAACATTAAAAGGTTGTTTTAAATTAACAGTTTCAAACCGCCCAGGAATCCCAGGCACATTTTCTAACGAATCTTTTATAATCTTCTCTTCTAACTCCAATCCCTTCGCCACCCCTATAGCAGCTAAACTATTGTAGATATTAAACTTACCCGTGAGATTTAAATTAAATCTCAAATTATTAATAGAAAATTTTACTCCTTTAAGAGATAGCTCAATATCTTTTGCTTTCAAGTCTGAATCATTATTTATACTATAAGTAATTATTTGATTATTGGTTTGTTTTTTAATAAGTTCAGCATAATCGTCATCGTTATTTACAATGGCAGTACCATTATCCTTAATTTTTTTAAATAATTTTGCTTTTTGAGAGGCATACTTTTCCATAGTATTATGATAATCTAGATGGTCTTGAGTTAAATTTGTAAATACCGCTGATCTAAATTCCATAGTATCAACCCGATTTAAAGCCAATGCATGAGATGATACCTCCATTACTGCATATTGGACATCATTTTTTCGCATCTCAGCTAAATATCTATAGATATCCAAGGCTTCAGGTGTAGTACGGGAGGAATCAATAGTTTCATTTCCATTAAATACTTCAATAGTACCAATTAATCCAGTTTTATAGCCAGATTTATTTAAAATGTCCTTTATTAAATAAGTGGTAGTTGTTTTCCCATTGGTACCAGTTACACCAATTAGATCAATATCTTTTAAAGGATCTTCAAAAAAGTTTTTAGCTAACAATGGCATAGCTTTTCTACTATCATCTACTTTTATGTAAGTAATATCATCATTGTAATCTGTTAACTCTTTATCTATTACTACTGCTTTAGCACTATTTTCTATTGCTTTATCAATATATTTGTGCCCATCTGTTTTAAACCCCTGCACACAAATAAATAAGTCGTCTTTATCAATTTGGCGGGAATCATATTTAATATCCTGAATGTTCATTTTGGTATTGCCTTTAATAAAATCTAATTGCATATTATTGATTACTTTAGCTAACTCCATTATTATCACCCTTTTAGTTTGAGAATAACCGTTTCTTTAATATCAACTCTAATACCAGGGTCTACATCTTGTCCAATAACTTCGCCTGTTTGACCTTGGAATTTCAAATTCAATCCTATTTTTTCAGCTAATTGTTCAGCAGTTTTTCTTTCCATACCTATAAAATCAGGAGTCATTATTTTATGATTTATGGTCATTATTTCATCCTGTTCTGTAAATAAAAAAACTGTTGAATTTTTATATACTTCAGCCCCTGCTTTAGGAATTTGACTTAATATCTTCTCACCTTCACCAATAATTTTATAGTTTAAACCATTTCCTTTTAATTCTTCTTGGATCCTATGTTTTTCATTACCGCTATAGTCCGATAATTTTACTGTTTCAAGCTGATCAGATTCTTGCGGTGTTTCTTGAGATGGAATCTTATAGTATCTAATAAGATCACTAGCAATTTTTTTAAACAGAGGAGCTGCAGTTTGACTTGCATAATAGGTTTGCCCATCAATACCATAAAGTACAACCAAAACCACAAAACGTGGGTTATTTACGGGGAATAAACCAATAAATGAAGAATCATAAATCCTTTTATTATAATCTTGCGCTGTACCAGTTTTGCCACCAATTCTATAGCCATCTATAAAGGCATTAGTACCTGTTCCACTACTAACAACATTTTCTAATAAGTTTAAGGTTTTATTTGCAGTTTCACTGGACACTACTTTACGAATATCGGTAGGCGTGACATTTTTCACTATATTCCCTTTTTGGTTAGTAATTTTATCTACAATCTTTGGCTTCATTAAAACTCCATCATTTGCAATTGCAGAAACTGCTGTTATCAATTGAATAGGAGTAACTGAAATACCTCTACCAAATGAAATTGTAGCAAGTTCAATATCGCCAATTTTATCATAGTTAGGTATTAATCCGGTAGCTTCCCCAGGAAGTTCTATATTAGTTTTTTTGCTAAAACCGAAAGCATCAATATATTCATAAAAATTTTCTTTGCCCATTCTCATTCCTACCTGAACAAAACCTGGGTTACAAGAATTTTGAACAACATCTGAAAAAAGTTCAGTGCCATGTCCATCTTCATCCCAGCATTCAATAAATTCTTTTTCTACTTTAACTTGTCCAGAATCAAAAAATACATCATTTTGATTAACTACACCTTCCTCAATAGCGGAAGCAGTAGTTATAATTTTGAAAGTTGAACCTGGTTCATAATTATCTGTTATCGCACGATTTCTCCAACTTTTTTGTTTATAATCTGAAAAATTATTAGGATTATATGTAGGATAATTAGCCATTGAAATTATACTACCAGTATCTGGTTCCATGATAATAACCGATCCACCTTCAGCATTATATTTTTCTGCTGCTAGGGCAAGTTCTCTTTCCGAACTATGTTGGATCGCTTCATTTATAGTTAAATATATATTGTTACCATTTTTTTCAGGGATATAATCTATAACGCTCTCTGGAATCATTTTTCCCGAAGCACCACGCTCAGTTAAAATTCTACCCTCACTTCCCTGAAGTTGTCTATCATAACTCAACTCTACACCTTCTAAACCATTTGCATCAACACCCACAAATCCCAAAACTTGACTAGCAAGTTTATCTTTAGGGTATATTCTTTTACTTTCATCTATAAAAGTAACTCCTTCTAAATTTAGTTCATCAATCTCATTCACCTTATGATCAGAAACTTTTCTTTCTAAAAATACAGCGTACGCATCTCTTGATAATCTATCCACCAAAGTTTTATACTCAGTAGATAAAATAGCGGCAAGTTTTCCAGCTGTTTGACTTGGGTTTTTAACCTGTTTAGGTAACCCCACTACTGTTTTACTAGTAATGCTCACAGCCAGTTCCTTGCCGTTAATATCAAATATTTTACCCCTGTCGGGATTTACTTTTAATTCTTGCATTCTTTGTTTTAAGGCCTTATTATAATATTCTTCATTATTGATAATTTGTATCCAAACTAATCGTGCTGTTAACAATAAAAATATAAAAGTAAATATGAAAAAAAGTATTTTAATTCTTTTTTTGCGACCTTGATTTATCCGATTTTGATCCATTTATATCATCCTATTCAGGAGAATATGCTCGTGCTGTACCCAAATTTACTATAAAATTTGTAATCTCAGTAAGAAAATAACTGCTTTCAGGTTCTTTAGCAACTTTGACTTCTTCTGGTTTTAAAACAATTGTCTCCATGGACTCAGGTTCAACCATATTCAACTCAGTACGGGCAAGTTGGTCCACCTGAGAAAGAGAACTTGCATTTGACAATTTAATATTTAATTTATGATTCTTTTCCTCTAATATATGTAGTTCATTTTGCATTTGGTTAATTCTATAACTCAAATTATTTATTTGCAGTGTATAGCTTATATAAACTAATAATATTATAGCACAAATTGTTAATAAAATTAAATATATATATATATTTTTTTTGCTGTCTTCTTCATAATCATTATAGTCATTACTTTTATAATTACTATATCCATTAACATTATTATCATAATTACCATTGTTATTGTTATACATATTACTCCCCCACCCTTCTCATATTTTCTCAGCTACTCTTAGTTTAGCACTTCTTGCTCTATAATTTTCTTCGACTTCTTCTTCAGTAGCTCTAATTGGACTTTTAGTTATGACTTTTACTAAAGGTTCTTTATCACATACACAAACCGGAATTTCAGGAGGACATACACAATCACTTGCTAATTCTCTGAATTTATGTTTGACTATTCTATCTTCAAGAGAATGAAAACTTATAATACTTAGCCGTCCACCTCTTTTTAACTGTTCTACAGCGCTTTTAATCATGTCTTCTAACTGATTAAGTTCGTTATTAGTAGCAATCCTTAATGCTTGGAATGTTCTCCGCGCTGGATGCCCTCCTGACCTTCTGGCTGAAGCAGGAATGGCAGCTTTGATAATATCTACTAATTCAAAAGTGGTTTCAATCTTTTTCTTTTTTCTATATGCTACAATAAATTCTGCAATTCTGGATGCCCAATTGTCTTCACCATAGTCATATATGATCTCTTCAATTTTTTCTTTTCTATATTTATTTACTATATCAGCTGCCGTTAATTTTTGATCCCGGTTCATTCTCATATCAAGGGGGCCGTTTTTTTGATAACTAAAACCTCTATTGGAATTATCCAATTGAGGGGAAGAAACACCAAGATCAAAAATCATGCCGTCAACCTTCTCAATACCATGTTTATTTAAAACTTCACCAATATTAATATAATTAGCATGTTCTAAAATTAAATTACTGCTTTCTATACTTTCCTTTACAGCTTCAATAGCCTCTAAATCCCTATCTAATGAGATCACCAAACCATCTTCTTCTATATTTTCCAATAAAGCCGCAGTGTGTCCACCCCGTCCTAAAGTTCCATCAACATAAATTCCATCTTCTTTACAATTCAGATATTCTATTGTTTCATCTAATAAAACTGGTTTATGTTTATTACTCATATAATTATCCTCCATTAAATTCCTAAGTCTTCCATTGCAGAAGCAATCTCTTCAGTCGATTCTTCAGCAGTTTCTAAGAATTCATCCCAATTTTCTTTAGCCCATAATTCAATTCTATTGGTCAATCCGATAACTACAACTTCCTTTTCCAATTCGGCATACTCTTTTAAATTGGAAGGTATATTTATTCTACCCTGTTTATCTAATGTTGATTCTGTGGCTCCAGATATAAAAAATCTTGAGAAAAAACGAGCATTTTTATTAGTAACAGGAGTAGATGCTATTTTTTTACTAAACAGTTCCCATTCATCCATAGGAAATATAAATAGGCAATCATCTAGGCCTCTGGTGGCAACAAAATTATCACCGAGTTCTTCTCTAAATTTAGCGGGTATTATGACTCTTCCTTTGCTATCCATTTTATGTAGATATTCACCTATTAACATCTTTATCACCTTAACCCTAATTTTACCACTATCTACCACCAATCACCACTTAATATAATATTTCAATGTATATCTTAAAATTCCTTTAATATATTTGAAATTTATTAGTCCTAAAGTACCATTTCAACATAAAAAAATGTGGGGTTTCCCCCACTTCGTAAAATTTTTAATTATTTTTATCTTCTTTTAAGAGATCTCTAGCCCTCTTAATGCTTTCATTACCAAATTTATCTTTAATTGAATCTATTACTATATTAAATTCGCTTTTATCTTTACTATTTGTAAATAAAGAAAGTTGTTCTTTTTTCTTCTCTTTTAAACTGGCTATTCCAATTCCTATTAGGCGAATAGGATTTTTAAGATCAACTTTCTCTAATAGTTTTTTACCATATTTATATAAATCATCAGTACTATTTATGTATTTTTTAATAGTTATTCTTCTAGTCGTAACATTGAATTTATTGTCTTTAACTTTTATAAATATCGTATTCCCGATAAGATTTTTCTTTCTGACTCTTCTAGTAACCTTTTGAGATAATTCTAAAAGATATTTTAATAATAAGTCTAAGTCACTTGTATCATTTTGAAAAGTAGTTTCATTGCTAATAGATTTAGTCTCACTATTTATATTTACTTCTCTCTTATCTATACCTCTAATTAATTCATATAATAAACTGCCATTTTTTCCAAATAGGTGTTTAAGTTCATTGTATTCCATATTTTTGAGTTGACCAATTTTATATATACCAATTTCATTTAATTTATTAGCTGTCTTTGTTCCAACCCCCGGTATTTTATCTACCGATAAAGGGTCTAATACTTCAGCTATTTCATTATTTTTAATAATTACTAGGCCGTCTGGTTTATCTAAATCTGAGCCTATTTTAGCTAAAAATTTATTTCTAGCCACCCCAATAGAACAAACAAGTCCGGTTTCATCTTTTATTTTCTTTTTAATTTGTTTACCGATTTCTTTAGAACTACCATATAACCTATGACATCCCTTTACATTTAAAAAAGCTTCATCTATAGATAATTTTTCAACCTGTGGAGTAAATTTAAGTAATATATTAAAAATTTGACTTGATAATTCAGTATATCTTTCCCTTCTTCCGGGCAAGTATACTGCATGGGGGCATAACTTTTTAGCTTTTGCAATCGGCATCGCAGAATGAACACCAAATTTTCTTGCTTCATAAGAGGCAGTAGAAACCACACCTCTATTATCTAAACCAACTCCACCTACAATTACGGCTTTACCCTCCAGTTCAGGTTTATCAAGTTGTTCCACAGAAGCAAAAAAGGCATCCATATCAATATGAATAATATTTAAATTATTTTCCATTATTAAATCCCCTTTTAAGTCTCATCCAGGGCAATATTAATTAATTCATCAATTAAGTTAGAATAACTTAATCCAGTTGCTTCCCAAAGTTTAGGGTACATACTATATTTTGTAAATCCAGGAATAGTATTGATTTCATTAATATAAATATCATTATTAGCTAAAAAGAAATCTACTCTAGCTAACCCTTCCCCGTCAATAATTTCAAAAGCTTTAATTGCCATTTCCTGAATTTTTCTTATTAATTTTTTATTTAATTCCGCTGGAATAATTAATTTAGTTTGTTGATCTTGATATTTAGAATTATAATCATAAAACTCATGTGAAGGTATTATTTCTCCTGGTAATGAAGCTTCAAATTGATTTTTACCTATTACTGAGCATTCAATTTCTCTTGCCTTCAATGATTTTTCAACTATTATTTTATTATCATATTTAAAAGCATTATTAACTGCTCTTTTTAACTCGCCATTTTTGGATACCTTAGAAATACCTATACTAGAACCTAAATTAGCAGGTTTAATAAAAATTGGTAATTTAACTCTATTTATAAATTCATTTATTTTTTCCACTTTATTTTTGTCAAAATGTTTAATTGTTATGAATTTAGTCTGTTTAAGTCCATTATAGTCAAACAACTTTTTCATAATGCCTTTATCCATTCCAATAGAACTACCTAAAACTTTTACTCCTACATAAGGTATTTCTAATAATTCAAAAAACCCCTGGATCTTGCCGTCTTCCCCATAAGGACCATGAATTAATGGAAAGATAACATCATAATTGTTTTCCAGAAAATTATTAAGACCTTTTTTGTTTATTTTTGAATTACTAGAAGGAACTTTGCTAAAACCACTATCTTCAATTATCTTTTTAGATTCTTTTTTAGTTAACCAATTACCATCTCTATCTACTGCAATAGGGTATATATTATATTTGTTTCTATCTGCAAATTCATAGACAGATCGAGCTGACATTATTGAAACCTCATGTTCGGCAGACTTTCCACCAAAAAGAAGCCCTACATTTTTTTTAGCCAATTAAAATCACCTACTACCTAATTTTATTTATAATAATCTAGTTTCATTGCTTGTTTAACTTCTTTAATGGTGTCTTCAGCTATACTTTTTGCTCTTTTTGTCCCTGACATAATGATTTCATCTACAAGGTCTGGATTATTAATATATTTTTGTCTTCTTTCTCTAATTGGATCTAATAACTCATTTATTGCTTTTGCTAATCTTTGCTTACATGCTACACACCCTATTGTACCAGCCTTACATCTTTTTTCAATTTCAGGTACATCTTCTTCATTAAATGCTTTATGATACTGAAAAACAGTACATTCTTCCGGATGACCAGGGTCAGTTGCTCTTATCCTTGCAGGATCAGTTCTTGCTGACATAACTTTTTCTAAGACTGTATCCTGATCATCGTTTAGATAAATAGCATTATCTAATGATTTACTCATTTTGTTCTTGCCATCTAAACCAACTAATCTTGGAATTCTACTAATCATTGGTTCAGGCTCTTTAAATACTGGTTCATATAATTGATTAAATTTCCTAACAATTTTTCTGGTCTGTTCTATGTGAGGTAGTTGATCTTGCCCTACAGGAACAAGGTCAGCTTTACAAAAGGTTATATCAGCTGCCTGACTTATTGGATATCCTATAAAACCATAACTCATATCTTCATATCCATATTGTTCTGACTCAGCCTTAATTGTAGGATTTCTATGTAATTGATTCATAGTAACCAGCATAGAATAAAATACTGTCAATTCAGCTATTTCGGGTATCATTGACTGAACTAAAATAGTTGTTTCCTCAGGATCTATTCCTACAGCAAGATAATCTTCAGCTACCTGATGAACATCATTAGATAATTTATCAGGTTCTTCAAAATTAGTTGTTAATGCCTGTACATCAGCTATAATGAGAAATGTATCATATTCTTTCTGCAATTTTAATCTATTTTCTAAACTACCAACATAATGTCCTAAATGTAACTTACCTGTTGGTCTATCACCGGTTAATATTCTTTTTTCCTTTTCCATAACTATTCACCTTCCTTATATCTTGACTAAATATGTAGTATTTGATAGTATATGTATTACGATATTGTAATATTTATTTATAAGAGGAGTTCTGATAAAATGACTAAAACACGTATGACAAAACAAAGAAAAACAATTTTAAAAGTTCTAAAAAATACTAATTCACACCCAACTGCCGACACAATTTACGAAGAGGTAAAAAAAGAAATTCCTAATATTAGTCTAGGTACAGTATATAGAAATTTAAATCTATTGGCAGACAAGGGCAAAATAACAGTTATCAATTATGCAAATGACCAAAGCCATTACGACGGAAATACAGAAAATCATTATCATTTTAGATGTAATAATTGTGGTAATGTTTTTGATCTTGAATTAAATCTTATAGATAAAAAAATCAATAGTAAAGTTGAAAATAATACTGATTTTATTGTTGATAATCATCGTTTAGAATTCTATGGATTATGCCCTACCTGCCAAGATTAGTTTATTTTATAATTTCTTGATTATATTATTAACTAAATTTTTAAACTTAGGTTTTACCTTCTGAGCAACTTTCATAACTTCTTCATGAGTTAATGATTCTTCTTCCTGTTCTTTTACTATATTGACTACATCAGTTATACATGATATAGCTAGATTATCCATGCCAGCATGTGTCCCCGCAATCAATTCAGGAACTGTAGACATACCAACTGCATCTGCTCCTATCATTCTTTGAAATTTACTCATCGCATAGGTTTCATATACCGGACCAGAAATTGCCAAATATACTCCCTTCATAATATGAATATTAGCTTCTTCAGCAGCTTTTTCTCCAACTTCAATCATTTCTTCAGGGTGGGCATCTGTCATTGCTGGAAAACGTGACCCTATTTCTTCATCATTTTGACCTATTAAAGGATTGCTTCCCATAAAGTTTAAGTGATCAGTTAGTATCATTAAATCTCCTGGCTTAAAAGTTGTATTTAATCCGCCAGCGGCATTTGTTATAATAAGTTTTTCTACCCCTAATTCCTTCATTACCCAAACTGGAAATGCTATCTCTTTCATACTATAACCTTCATAAAAGTGAACTCTTCCATTCATAGCTACAATACTTTTACCATGTTTCTCACCAAAAACTAATTCACCAGCATGTCCTTCCACAGTAGAAACGGCCATCCCAGGAATATCTTCAAATTTGATTTTAACTTTATTTTCTAACTGTTCACTGTATTCTCCTAAACCAGAACCTAAAATTAATCCTATTTTAGGCTTAATATCAACTCTATTAACTATATAATCTTTAGCATTTTTTCTTTTCTCTTTAAATTCAAGCATATAATTTATCCCCCAAATTAATTTAAGTTTTTATCAATTTCTTCTTTTGCAAGACTATCAACTTTTTCATTATATTTATCACCAGAATGTGCTTTAACCTTTTTCAATTGTACATTTTTTTTACTAATCTCTTCATCTAATTTTTCCCATAAATCTTTATTCTTTACTGCTTTATTAGAAGAGGTTTTCCAACCCCTGAGTTTCCAATTTTGTATCCATTCATTAATTCCTTTTACTACATAATTAGAATCAGAATAAAGGATTATCTTTTTATTCTTTTTAATTACTTTTAAAGCTTCAATTACAGCCTGAAGCTCCATTCTATTATTAGTAGTAGAAGGTTCAAACCCAGTAATTTCAATTTCTTTGTCTTCATCCAAGATAATTGCTGCATAAGCTCCAGGTCCCGGATTATTATAACAAGCACCATCAGTATAAATTGTAATACTACCTTTGTTATAGTTATAGGATTCTTGTTTACTATCAAGAGACTCATAATATGGTTTAATATCTAAAATAGGAGTTCCGTTAATAGCATCTATCCCAGTAATGTAAATTTTATTTCCTTCAATATATTTTAATCCTACAGTGCTTAGACCTATCTTATTAGGTCTATTAGGTGTTCGAGTTGCAAATAGGCCCCTTTTTTGATTACTTGAAGAATATGTTGGATTAATTATTAAATCTAATTCTTTTTTATCTAATTTATTTAAATAAAATATAACAATCAAATAATCATATTTTGATAACCCATTTAATGCTTTCTTAAATTTAGGCTTTATCTCTAATATAAATTCCCCCTCGGCCTCTATATCTGGTTGGCGAGGTATGTTTTCATGATCTTGATAAGGAGACTTAATTTCTCCAATGGATTCAAAGTTTATCATTCTTGGTCCTCCCCATCTCCAATTAAATCATCTAACCTTTTTGCTGCTCTTCTTAGATGAGGAATTACAATTGAACCACCTACAACTAAGGCAACACTAAATGCTTCATAAAACTCTTCTTTATTTACTCCTTCCTCATAACAACGATCAATATGATAAGTAATACAATCATCACATCTCAATACCATCGATGCTACAAGGCCTAAAAGTTCTTTGTTTTGAATTGATAATGCTCCTTCTTTATAAACATTTGTATCTAAATTAAAAAAACGCTTTATTTCCAAATTGTCAGCTTCAAATATTTTTTTATTAAGTTCTTCTCTTTCTTCCCAAAATTCATTTTTTTCATTACTCATTCAACAGTCCTCCTATATGGAATTTATTAACATTATATAACTTCACATTTTTTTAGTATATAATGAATAATTGATATTTGCAAACAATATAACTTAGGATAATTACTACTTTGATTTATCATCTTTATTTTTATAATAATTTTCAAGTTTTTTATTTAAATCCTTTTTCATTTTTAGTTTATATTCCTTTAAACTTCCAGTTGGACCTTCTATTTTACTATAATCATCTTTAAAAAATGATCCTATCATTAAAAATAGAATTGAAGGAATTAACCAAATAACAAAAATTATGTAATATATAAAATTAATTGATATATTAAATCCTGCAAACTCTGTAATAAAAATCTCTCTACTTAAATAACCTAAGTTCTGTGGTAATATTAAAAGAAGTAATATCAATATAAAAATATTTGTAGAATATATTAGAATATAATTTTTTATAGTAACCCATATCAATCCACCTTCTCTTACTTCTCCTTCTTTTAAATTTCTAAAAGAAAAATACAAAGGAAGAACCACAGGCCAAGAGATTATAACCCCGATAGACCACCATAACCACTTATTTTTACGCTTATAGGCGTCTACACCCACAAAAATAGTGATCGGTATTGCAAGAAAATATGTGAATAATAAAATTGAAATATATACCATATGATTCTCCCCTATTTATAACATTATTTTATACCTACAATTAATTCAATCATTCTTATTATATTATAACAATAGAGTTAATTCAATATTAAAGTTTTTATTACACATTGCTCTTATCAGATATTTATCTCTCCCATTACCCCACTCTTTTTCCAGATGGAGCATAAATTCCTCGGCGGAAAGATATTCAATAATAAGTCTTAACTTCTAAATCTACTAATGATTAAATTTTACGACAGTCAAAAAGTTTCATTTGTGGAAAGCCATTGGTTAGACCTGATTGGTTTTTTATTTTTTCTTCAATTAAAATTATATCAATAATACCAAGGATTTTTATTATTTATTCATGATTTTTTTATTACAGTTTTCTTATTAGAATCAATAATTTTAATTTCACTTTTTCTACCCACATAACTTCCTTGTTTGTCATGATTTTGGGATAAATTAAATTTGCTATCTTTCATAATTTTTTCATGTTATTGATTAGTTACTTCAAAAATTATTCTTTTAAATTAGATTATTATTTGATACATTATTTTTTATTAATTTTTTTAATAGGTTAACCTTTTTATTTAATTTTCCAATTTCTTCTGCTTCAACTACCAACCTTAAATAAGGTTCTGTATTAGAAGGCCTAATATTAAACCACCAATCTTGAAATTCAAGTCTAAATCCATCAAAATCATATATGTGTTCAGGCTTTTCTTTTTCTCTAAAGAAATTCACCACATTTTTCATTACTTTTTGTTTGTTATCTATTTTAAAGTTTATCTCTCCTGATGACTCATAATTATCTATTTTTTCGATGATCTTAGATAAATTTATTCCCTGTTCTTTCTTATATTTATTAACCTCATTTAGAAAAATAAAAGAAGTCAGTAGACCAGAATCACAATAATAAAAATCTCTAAAATAATAATGACCCGCTAGTTCACCACCTAAAACTGCATCAAGTTCCCGCATTTTTAACTTGGCAAAAGCATGACCAACTTTCCACATGAAGGGTTTACCGCCTAAATTTTTAATATGTTCACTAACTGAACAAGAGGTTCTTATATCATGAATCACATATTGGTTGCTTTTATCTTTTAAGAAATGCTCTGCTAATACTGCAGTAATTAAATCTGGAGAAATAAATGATCCCTTTTCATCTAAAAATATAACGCGATCTCCATCTCCGTCATAAACAACTCCTAAATCATAATCCTTATCTTTAATTTTTTTCTTAATATCATCTAAATTTTCTTCATTCATAGGATTGGGATCATGACCTGGAAAATCACCATTCATTTCATAATTAATATAATCCACGTCATCACCAAATATTTCATTTAAAAACAAAGAAGTCATTCCATTGGAAGCATCAATAATAATATTTAAACTTTCAATATCAGGTTGATGTTTCTTTAAAAAATTTAAATATTTGTACTGACCTTGGTACTCAATAATAGACTCTTTTCTTTTAGAAAACTGGTTATTGTCTAACTTAACATTCGATTCTTTAACAAGTTTCTCTAATTTATCTAATCCGGTATCATATCCTATTGGTAGAGCTTTCTTTTTCGATATTTTCATTCCATTATATTCTTTGCTATTATGAGATGCAGTTATTTGTATTGATAAATCAAAATCACCATCAACAGTATTAAAATATACTGAAGGTGTGGTGGCAAGTCCCATATCAAAAACCTCTATATCTCGTTCTAATAAGCCTCTAGTTAAATAATCAAAAATCTCAGGTGATGAGTTCCTAATATCGTAGCCTATCAGAACATTATCGGTTTTTACCACATCAGGTAAATGGTATCCAATTTTATAAGCAGTATCTTTATCAAAATCTTCGTTATAAATCCCTCTAATATCATAAGCCTTAAAAATACTCATTATTTCACCTTCTTTTAACTTATTTTAATTATACCTGAAATTAAACTAAAATTTAAAAAAAATAACACCTGAATAAAAGGTGTACTTTTTTGATAAACTACTTATGATTTCTAATTACTTAACTGAAAAAACAGATTCATAATGCCTAAATATTTAACATTTTGATCTGCACTTTCAACATTAAACAAACTAAAAATAACATAGTTTGTTCTAGAAGTTCTTAACTTTAATAATTCCTCCCCCACTGTTCCTTCTAAAAGTCTTTCAAAATCAGTTTCAGCTTCTGATTGCATTTTTTGAACTCCCCAATTTACAAAGTCCTCACTTGCAGGATTGGTAATTGCTAAAAATGTAGCAGCTACTAAAATCAATATTAAAAATATCATAAAATTTTTCATATGAATCATCCTTTTCTTATTTATGTTTTTTTATAAACTCAGTAATATTTTTTAAAACTTCCTCACTGATTTCATTATTATCTTTAAGTAATAAATGATTAACTCCCTTAATATAATTAAAACTCAAATTGTCTTTTGATACAGCAGATGACAATCTTTCAGCATTTTCCTTTTGAATTTGTTGATCGTCTTCACCTTGTACAATACATGTTGGAACGCTTAAAGTTTTTAGAATTTCAGCTGGAGAAGTTTTCAACCACTCCTTACTAAAATCTCTTTGATTATTTAATCTTTTATATACACTTTTATAATTATCAGGTATGTTATATTCACTAATAGAAAACTTTTCATCCTGCTCTATTGCCTTTATGAGTTCATTTAATGTTTTTACTAAAAGATTTTTATCTTGGATTCTTCCTTGGGCATATAAAATTTCATTTTGTCTTTTAAGTTGCCTTCTTAATAAAACTTCTTGCTTAAAACCTGGGCTTGAAAGTAAGATTATACCTCCTAACTCATCAATATTTTGGGCAGCCATAATAGCTAAAGTAGAACCTTCACTATGCCCCACTAAAAATATTCGGGAATTATTTCTCCCTAAGTTATTATTAACATAATCAATTATCTCAAGAATATCATCTCTATACTGAGTAAAAGTGGGCGTCTTATTATCCACTAAATTCTTACTTTCACCTACTCCCCTCTTATCATATCTTATTGATATTATACCATTATTAGCCAAAAAATATGACATATATTTTAAATTATTAATTTGATAATCAAATAAAGGAGAATTGCCGTTTCTATCAGTAGGACCAGAACCTGCAATGAGAATGGCAACTGGATCATTTATGTTATGTACTTGAGGATAAGTTAAACTCGCTGCTAATTCTCCGCCTTTTACCGAAATCTTAATCTGTTGCTCGCTCCCTTTAAGTTCAACTTGTTTATTATTAGTAGCATCAGATTTGAGTATAAAATTGTAATCTTTTTTCTCTTTTTGAGAAAATATACCTTCTATTTTGTTTGAACTAATATTTCCCTCAAAAAACATAGTAGTAGAATTATTATTTATTTTAAAATTTATATTTGAATTGTTTATCTCAGTGATTTTTATAGGCTGATTAATTATTTCTAATGCTGGTACGTTAATAATTCCTTGTCTTTTATCATTTAAATTTTCAAAACGCACTTCAATTTTTATACTATTATCTACTAAAAATATAGAACCCTCCCACTTTCCTCTTAAAAATTCAAAAGGTTCAGCAGTAGTTGGGCTTGTCAATACTAGTAGACAAATAGTTATTAAAACTAGGGTTATTATAAATTTATTGATATACATATATATACCTCTCTATATTTTTATTTTCCCATCTGAAAATTCACTAGAAAGTATATCCATATAAACTTCATCATATTTTTGACTAGCAATCTCTCTTGACTCTCTTCTTCGACCTATTTCTTTAAAACCAACTTTTTTATAACATTTAATTGCTCTTTCATTATATGAAAAAACCTTCAATAAAATATTATGTAAATTTAATAAATTAAATCCATAATCAAGTAATAATTTTACTGCTTCTGCACCTAATCCTTTATCCCAATAATCTTTTTCCCCTATGAAGATACCTAATTCAGCTTGCTGATGAACAGAATTGACATTCATAAGACCACAATTGCCTATTAAATGATCATCAGCTTCTGTAATTATTGCAAAATTATTTTTAGATACTTCTTTAAGATGTTCTTTTTCCTTTTGTAAAGAATAGATTTGATGGGCATTACCCAAATTCATAGAAATATCTAAATCATTAATCCATTTCGTATATTCTTCATAATCATCTAAGTTTATTGGTGATAAATATATTCTTTCTCCTTCTATTTTCTTAAAATAATTCAATTAATTCACTCCTTGTTCTCAGAAGTTTCACTAATATTTGATGATTTTTTTAAACTTCTTTCCTCCCATTTTACAAAAACCAGAGCAAAAAGCACAGTCTGTAAAGTTACTTCTGGTAATCCAAGTAAATGTTCAATTATTGGAGTAGAAGTATAAATAAAACCCTCTATTGAACCGGGAGTAGCTGCTACAGAACCAATCAGAGATAAACCCCATAATAAACTAAATAGCTTTAACCAACCATTTTTAACATCAATTATACAGTTATATATAGGATATATTATTAACCCCAAAAATATTCCTCTACCTAACTGAAATAAGGGAGCAAAACGCATTATTATTGAATCAGCATTTCTAAAATTATTATATAAAACAGATGAAGTAAACTGTTCATTGTAGTTCAAATAATTTCTGAATAGTAAAGCAATAAATACATAAATTAAAACATGGACTATTGAAAACCGAAACAAATATCCTTTAAAACTGCCTTTATTCATAATACCGCCCCCAATAAAGCATTATTACTTAAAAGTCACCATTCAAATTACACTCTTCATCATCACAAACTTCACTCCTAAAATCAATTTCAATAGTAACATGGTTTATATTATGTTTCATCAGTTTGTTTCTAATGTTTTCTTTAATATCACTAATTTCATTATTATCTAATTCATCTTCTACTACTATATGAGTTGATAACAAATTATTTTCACCATCAAGACTCCATAAATGGGTATGGTGAACAGTTATTATCTCTCTATTTTGAACTATTAAATTCTCTATCTCTTCTATGGAAAGCTCACTTGGAACTGCCTGTAAAAATATTTTTAGTATTTTTTTGAAGTTCTTAAAGACATTATATATAATGTATGAAGTAATTCCAATTGATAAGATAGGATCTAAAATTGGAATTTTTTTAAACAAATAAATAATTCCAACAATAAAAATAGAGACCCAACCTAAAACATCTTCCAAGAAATGAAAAGAAATAACCTCTTCATTAATAGAACTTCCTTTGCTCAATTTATAAGCAGCAATTCCATTAACTAAAATACCAAAAACAGCAAAGATTATTACCCCAACTGCATTTATAGGCTCTGGATTCATTAACCTGGGAATAGCCTGCGATAGCACAAAAAACGAGCCCAAAATTAAGATTAAACTATTAAAAAAAGCACTTAATAATGAAAATCTTGAATAACCAAAACTAAATATTTCATCCGGATTTTTATTTGAGTAACTTTCTAAAAACCAAGATAAACCCAATGATATACTATCTCCTAAATCATGAACTGCATCAGATAATATTGCTACACTATTAGTCCATAAACCACCGATTATTTCAATAATAGTAAATAATAAATTTAAGAAAAATGCTAATTTAATATTTTCATAACTTTCAGCATGATCGTGATTTTCATGGGAATGATTACTCATTAAATACCGCTCCTTTTATTAAGATTCTTTAAAAGTTATATAAATACCATATATTATTATAATAACAATAGAGAATATAGCAGTAAATACAATTGACATTATAGGTTCTGAAGCCTGAAAATATCTTTTTAAAATTATTCCTATATAAGCCCATACTACTACTAGACTATAGGCTATATCGTTTCTTTTCAGTAAAGTATATAACGTTATAATTAGACCGACTATTAATACGAATATTGTCCAAAATATAGGATTTATAAATCCTCCATACAAATTAATATCTACTAGTAAAGCTGTTATATTGGCAAGAGTTGCAACAGTTATCCATCCCAAATAAACACTAAAAGGAAGAATAAAAATATAATATAACTTATTAGGATATTTTTTAATTCCAATGTCTAATCTTCTATATATTATAATTAAGGACACCAATAATACTAACATTACAAGCAAAGACAAAAAGACAAACAAATAATGCCACGCAAAAATCCAAGCTGCATTTGCTAATGAAGTTATAAAAAATAAATAACCAATTTTATTTAAAATCTCTTCTTTCATAACTTCTAAATTGTTAAATTTAATGAACTGGGATATAATAAATACTGTTAATAATAAATAAATTACTCCCCAAATTGAAAAAGTTAAACCAGCAGGTACGAACAAGTTTGGATAAATATCAGAAAGTTCTCCTGTATTATACCCATTTAAAGGTAAATAGTTTGCTAAGAAATTAACTACTAATACTAATACTAAAGAAAATAAATTTAAATATTTATATAAAGTAATGTTATTTTTATTTTTATTAACCATTTTAATCTCCCCTTTTTATTCCCCGATTTTTCCAACGGGGGCCATGTACATAACAAATTCATCTTCTCCGTTTACTTCCAACAATTCATCAGCTGCTTTTTGATTATATGCATCAACAGCACAAGTTCCAGCACCTATAGATTCAACAGATAGATATAAATTTTGAGCAATATGTCCAGCATCAAGAGCAGCCAATTTATGAGCTAAAATATCATATTTCCATTCTCCTCTTTCAGGTAAGACAGTCCATAAAAATACAACAGCAGCTTTACCGACAAACTTTTGTCCATTTGCCGCTTTAGTAATTTTCTTTTTAATATCATCAACAGCTTTTACAAATAATAAGGAGTGGATATCAGGTAGGTATCTATAAATACCCTTTTTTAAATTCTCTACCCTATTTAAAGAAAGGTATGTCTCAAAAGGATGAACTGCACCACCAGAGGGAACCGTTCTAAGTCTAATATTATCTTTTCTTAACCCCTGTGTAGCCCACAATAAGTATGATACTTCTTGGATAGTCAATTCTTCCTTATTATAAGAACGTCTACTTTTCCTTTTTGTTAATATTTTTTTAATTGAATCCATATCTAATTGCACATCTTTAGGAGAAGGTAATTCAATAATTTCAGATTTTTTATCATAACTTTTGACCGCCGAAGGTCTATCTAAACCTTCATCTTTAGGTGTTTCTAATTGTTCTTTATTGACCCATTCACTTGACTTTAAAAACTCTCTTAGCTTTTGATATTCCTTCTTCATTTTATCCCTCCAAAATAATTATGTTATAATTTTCTTCCCGAAAGGAAACAAAGATACTTTAGCAAGTTTTAAATTCTGTTTAGCAAAAGGAAGTCCAATAATAGTTATGGCAAATATAAGTGCACTAACTAAATTCATTAAAGCAATTTCCCAGCCAAAAAATATTATCCAGATTATATTCATAATCAGATTTGTTCCATTATTATTTGCATTGACTATTTCCTTACCAAAAGGTGCTAATTGAACTCCGGCTATTTTAAAACACTGTAAACCAAATGGTATACCTATTATAGTAATTGACAAAATAATACCAGCAATTATCCAACCAATCGCTTCAAAAAGTCCTCCAAATATTATCCAAATAATGTTACCAATTAAAGACAATTTTCCCACTTCCTTTATTATCTTATTTTAAAAGATTATCTATCTTTATATCTGAAAGATATATTTCTGGTTTACCAACTTTTCTTTGTTTAATGAAATCACCGTGACAATCTGATCCACTAGAATACATTAATTTATGAGTGTTACAAAATTCTATATAATAATCTGCATCATCTAAATTATTTAAATAAGGAGAATAAACTTCAATTCCATCAATTCCAAATTTTAACCAGTCCTTTAAAAAATTTATTTCTAAAAGATCGCCGTTAAAATAAGAAGCTGGATGAGCTAAAAAAGCATAACCTCCTGCCTCATGAATAACATCAATTACTTCTTTTGGTGAAAGAAACACCATCTTTTCATTCATAGCATTAATTTTACTAAAAAAATCGTCCAGATCATTCACTAAACCTTTATCAATTAAAAAATTTAATGATTTCCATCCCCCTCTACTTAAATTATGTTGGTAATCATAATATTTATTGATTAATTTTTTTTCATACTCTACTTCAAAATATTTAATAATATCTTTGTTAAAATTTATTCTTACTTTGCGGTTGAAGTTTAATATTGAATTCAACTTTTTGATTTCAAAATTATAACAGTATGCTGCTATATGATATTCCTTATTATTTAAGGTAGCTGAAATTTCGACCCCAGGTATAAAACTAAAATCTTGATTCTCACATTTATTTTGCATAGCTTTCACATTATTTATACTATCATGATCGGTAATAGAAAATATTGAAATATTATTTTCTATTAATATTTTTAATAATTGATCAACTCCCCATGAACCATCTGATGCATTAGTATGGAGATGAAGATCTACTTTCTTATGTTTCATTTAAATGTCAGCTCCTTGCAAGCTATATTGCATTATATCCACCATTTCATTTCTATATTCTTCATGTTTATAAAGTTTCCAACCAATTTTTTGGTAAAATTTCTTTTTATCAGGAGTAAATAAATATAATTTTTTAAAATTATTCAATTTTGATTCTTTTAAAACTCTTTTTACCAATTCAGTCCCAAAACCATTACCTCTTTTATCTTCTTTTACATAAACATTTGCCAACCAGGGTTCTAATTCAGGATGTGTTTTCATATCACTTTTAATAATAGAAGCTGTCCCAACTGGAGTTTCATCTTCAATTGCTATGAAAATGATTGGTAAAAGTTTTCTATTCTTGAGTTTTTCTTTTCTGTCATTAAACCACTTTTTTTCTGAACCATCAGGATCATGATACCCCCATTGATTATATAACCATCTATTGATAGTTTCCAAATGTTCCATTTTATTTTTCAAGTAATCTATATACATTATGCTCATCCTTTTTATAAATATTTTTGAGGATTTTTTATTTTTTTCTTTAAATCATTTATATACTTTGATACATGATAACCATCCATTAAAGCATGATGAACCTGAACAGAAAAAGGAATAATAATTGAATCTCTTTCTTTACGATACTTTCCCCATGCTATTCTTGGTACAGAATCTACATTTTTTATATTAATGGGATGGGTAATACTATTAAAATTTATCCAAGGCAAACTTGTAATATATATCGAATTCATTTTATCTGCTTTTTTTGAAACTACTGGATTTTTATTATATTTCTTTATATTTTTGTTCATGTTTTGAAAAAATGACTCTTTATCCTCATAATATTTAGAATTACAAAAGCTAAACAATTCATTATCACCCATAATAGTAAAAGATGGGTTGATTTTATCCAAAATTATTACTTGATTATCATTTTTTATTCTATATTTAAATTCTTCTACTTCATTCGCAGTTTTTGTAACTAAAAACACCATAGCTTTAAAAAAAGATATATTTTGATTTTTAGTATATTTCTTAAATTCACTAATTTCAAGATCTACAGTAATATTAAAATGTGGGTAATCAAACTTATTGAAAAAATCAAAATGTTGTTTTCTATTCCAATTTTCCATATCGATTTTTTCCAACTTAATCACTCCAATTAACTTGATACAATATTTATATCCTTTTTTTAATAATTCTTTTATTAAATCACTTTTCCTTTATTAAATTCAAAAAACCCATGATCTAAAAAATCATGGGTGGTTATTTTATATATAATTATTTATTAATTCTGGTGTGAAGTATAAAGGATTTTTGATACCAATATATTTATTTATAATTTCACCGTTTTTAATAGTTAAAAATGCCGGTAATCCTGATAAATTTCTTTTTAACTTAGGATAATGAATTTTATAAAAATTAATATCATTTAATTCCTTTTCTAATTCATCTTTGATCTCTTTTAAAAATGAATAACCTATATAGCTTTCTCCCAACCATCTGCCATAGACATATAATAAAACATTTTCTTCTATGATATCATCTAGCTGCTCAATTTCTTTTATTTTTTTATCATTAATTATCGAACTAGGTTCAATCCCGTAATGATTTTTTAACCTATGAGCTAAAGCTAATCCATATTCCTCTTCATTTTTATTATTTGTTGTTTCTTCAACATTTATCAAAGAAACAGCTTCATGCTCACACTCTACAACACATAATCCACATTCTAGACAATTATTATTATTTAAAAGTAATTTTTTTACATCATAATCAAAATAAAAGATATCTTTGGGACAGGCATTTATTACAGGACAACCAGGAGTATTATCACAGTTATTCAAAATAATATATGGTCTTATCATTTATCTCACCTTTATTCTAATTTTATAAACTTACCTTTTTTAAAATAACCAGGAACTAAATTTAATTTTTCAATCAATTGATAAATCATATCAAAATCATTTGTCAATTCATTAATACTATGTGAATCTGAGCCTAAAGTAACCCTTTTACCTCCATATTGAATATATCTTTCTAGTATCCATTGAGAGGGCATTGGGGTCGATATACCTTTTCTAAGGGAAGAACTGTTTATTTCCAAAACAATATCATTTTTAATAATTTCCTTTAGGATTTTATCTATCAACTTATAATTTTTATATTCATAATTTAAATATCTTTTCGGAAAATCCATATGTGCTACAACATCAATATTATTATTTTTAACAGTTTTAAATAACAAATTGTAATATTTTAAAAATATCTCATCTATAGAATATTCGTTTAATAATCCATCATTACCTACAAAATTGTCTCCAATATAGTGAATAGATCCCATAATTAAATCAAAATCTAAATTATTATATTTTTTTAACTGCTCGGTATATAGATGGGGTTCAGAAAATTCTACCCCAGCAAATATTTCTAAATTATCTCCAAATTTGTTATTTAATCTTTGAATATTATTAAAATATTCGTCAATCTTTAGATAATCATATGCATCATCTATAGGTATAAAATCAACATGTTCTGTAAAAGTTATATATTCCATTCCTATATTAATAGCTTTATTGCACATTTCTTCCATTTCATTCTCTCCATCATGAGAAAAAGTAGTATGTACATGAGAATCCATAATATTCAAATTCAAATAAATCAACTCCCATGAATTAATTATAAGTCATTGTAATAAATTCAACTATTTTATCGCTTTGTTTAACTTCGAAACTATTGTTTTCTCTGAATCCATATTTTTTGTAAACTTTAATAGCTCTTTTATTAAATTGGGCTACAGTTAATCTAAATTTTTTCTGTTCAAAAAGTTCTCTACCAACTTTAATAGCTTTACTAAAGAAATTATAACCTCTCCCACTATTACAAAACTGAGGATTTAATCCAATACCTACATCAAGATAATCTTCATCTTCGTAAATTTCTTTATTATTATTAGGAACTATTGCAGCCTCTCCAAAACAAAAATAGCCGATTAAAATATCTTCATATGAGTATATATAATAATCATTACTCAATATTTTTTCAATAGCTTCTTTTTTACCATCCATATTATATATATCGTAAGGTGATTGATATTCCCAATTAGCAATTTTTTGTGCAATCTCTTTTGAATTTATTTGTTCAACAAATTCCATAGAATAACCTCTCCCTCAAAATTTATTCAATATATAAATTCATAATTTTTAAATATTATAATCTAAATTTCTAATTTATCTAACTCATTTTCACTATAAATTTTATAACCAACATCTTCTAAATAACTAGTAGTTAAACCTTTCCCCTCTATTAAATTCTTATTAAAACTACCATCATAAATATAATGTACACCACAGGAAGGAGATCTTTCTTTGAAAATAACACCTCTTACAGCTATAAGATCAGCAATTTCTAAAGACTTTTGAGCTCCTCTAAAAAATTCCGTAGTCTTATTTATTCCATTTATATCATAAACTTCATAATTATTTTTTATTGTAATTAATTCACAAGGCTCGCGGGGAATTTCAAGTCCACCTAAAACTTCTGGACAAACTGGATATAATAAAGATTCTTTGAACATTTCATATAATTTCTCATTATAATTATTATCTCCATCATAGCGACAGTTTACTCCAATTAAACATGCACTTACCAAATACATATACTACCACCTTATCTTTAAAAAAACAAAATAGCACTTTTAATAATCAAAACTAATATTTATATATTTCAATAGATAAAAGACAGATTCTTTATAATTTTTATACCCTCTTTAAATAAAAAAATGGCTCCCCGAGTAGGACTTGAACCTACGACAAGATGATTAACAGTCACCTGCTCTACCAACTGAGCTATCGGGGAACACACTTATAAAAAAA
>Ga0207714_1000309_pt1 | contig 33731 bp, 31 predicted proteins | sample PonA232FremontCA_2_FD_187270 | JGI IMG/M metagenome (GOLD analysis project Ga0207714, IMG submission 187270) | Marine sediment microbial community from Fremont, CA, USA - Pond A23 Sediment 2 (SPAdes) | ecosystem: Environmental > Aquatic > Marine > Unclassified | place: USA: Fremont, California...
TCGCGGGCGAGGGGGACGTGCTCGTGGCGGACCCCGGCGTGGATGGTGAAGTAGTCCACGCCCTGCTCGGCCTGCTCGATGAGCGTCTCGCGGAACAGCTCCCAGGTCAGGTCCTCGGGCGCGCCGGCCTTCTCCAGGGCCTGGTAGATGGGCACCGTGCCGAGGGGCACCGGCGAGTTGCGCAGCAGCCAGGCGCGGGTCTCGTGGATGGCCTCGCCGGTGGACAGGTCCATCACGGTGTCGGCGCCCCAGCGTACGGCGTTGATCAGCTTCTCGAGCTCCTCCGGGATGCCGGAGCTCAGCGGCGAGTTGCCGATATTGGCGTTGACCTTGACCTTGAGGTTGCGGCCGATGGCCATGGGCTCGGCCTCGGGGTGGTGGACGTTGGCCGGGATGACGGCGCGGCCGCGGGCGACCTCGTCGCGGACGTACGCCGGGGCGAGGCCCTCGCGCAAGGCGACGTACTCCATCTCCGGGGTGACGATGCCGGCCCGGGCGTAGCCGAGCTGCGTGGGTGCCCCCGCGCCGCGCTCGGCGAGCCACGGGGCTCGGACAGCCTGGATGCCTCGGGCCGGCTCGAGCTCCGCGTCGGGGTCGGTGTACGGGCCACCGGTGTCGTAGACCCGTAGCGGCAGATTCTCCCGGGCCCCGTCGGGCGTCTGCGTCGGGGCCTGAGCGATCTCGCGGGCCGCCACGCGGATGTCTGCGCGGCTGCCCTGGATGTAGACCCGGCGCGAGGCCGGGAAGGGACCTGAGACGGCCCGCGCCCGCTCGCGAGCCGCCTGGCTCAGCGGGCAGTCGGCGCTGTCGCGCGCCTGCTCGGGGGTCGGCAGGGGAGTCTCTGTCTCGCTCATGGCTCCATCTCCAGATCGGGTGGGCGGAGACGGAGCGGGGCGGGCGGGCGCCTCGGCGAGGGGCTGCTGCGGCCCTGCGAGGTCGGCCATCGTCTAGCACCCGGAAGCTCCCTTACGCCGGTATGACCCGGATCAGGTTCCAAGGGACTCTCTCAGCCCGCCGGCTATGGGCGGGCACCCCCGCTTCCGTCCTCTTCTCGATGCTATTAGAGCATCCGCCCCGCTACTGTGCAAAATAGCCGGGGGAGCCAGCGGCCGAGTTGGGGAGGAGGAGCATGACCGAGGCGTACGACGAGCCGCGCCAGCGCCTGGCACGCTGGCTGGATGCGGCGCTGGCGGCCGCGGCGCCGTCGCGCTGCGTGCCGCCGGCGCTGCCGCAGCCGCCGGGGCGCGGGCGCACCGTGGTGGTGGGCGCCGGCAAGGGGGCAGCCGCCATGGCGGCTACGGTCGAGGCGGCCTGGGGCCCCCTGTCGGGGATCGTGGTGGTGCCCTACGGCCATGGGGTAGCCACCCGTGGCGTCGAGGTCCTGGAGGCCGGCCACCCGGTCCCGGACGAGGCGGGGGTTGCGGCTACCGAGCGCCTGCTCGAGCGCCTCGACCCGCTCGGCGAGGCGGACCTGGTCCTGGTGCTGCTCTCCGGCGGCGGCTCCGCGCTGCTGACGGCGCCCGCGCCGCCGCTGGATCTCGCCGCCAAGCAGGCCGTCAGCCGGGAGCTGCTGCGCAGCGGGGCGCCGATCGACGCCATCAATACCGTCCGCCGCCACCTGTCGGCGGTCAAGGGCGGCCGCCTGGCGCTGCGCGCCTACCCGGCCCGCGTGATCAGCCTGATCATCTCGGATGTCCCCGGCGACGATCCGGCCACCATCGCCTCCGGCCCCACGGCGGGGACGACCACCCCACCGGAGGCGGCGCGGGCGATTTTGCGCCGCTACGGGATCACCGTCTCGACAGCCGCGGCGGCGGCCCTGGACCGGGGCGAGCCGGCGCCGGGGTCGGACGACCCGCGCCTGGCGAGGGTGACGCACCGGGTTATCGCCAACGCCCAGGGCGCCCTCCAGGCGGCGGCCCAGGCGGCGCGCGCGGAGGGCGTCACGCCGCTCGTGCTGGGCGACACCATCGAGGGCGAGGCCCGGGAGGCAGGCCGCGTGCTCGCCGGTATCGGACGCGCCTGCGCCCGTTGGGGGACCCCCGTGGCACCGCCGTGCGTACTGCTCTCCGGGGGAGAGACCACCGTCACCGTGCGCGGCGACGGCCGCGGCGGCCGCAATACGGAGCTCGCCCTGGCTGCCGCCCTGGCCCTGGGGGATAGCGGCAGCCCCTACCTGCTCAGTGCCGATACCGACGGGATCGACGGCAGCGAGGACAACGCCGGGGCCATGGCCACGCCGGGGACGCTGGACCGCGCCCGGGCGGCGGGCCTGGAGCCGCAGGCGTACCTGGACGGCAACGACAGCTATCGGCTCTTCGAGGTGACCGGCGATCTGCTCCGTACCGGGCCGACGCTGACCAACGTCAACGACTTCCGCGCCCTCTACATCCCCTGAGCCGGGGTACGAAATCCCGTGCCCGCCATCGGGTGTGTGACGGGCCGTACGGGGGCCTACACTGATAGGGCGTACATTCGATGGAGCCGAGGAGGGAGCCATGAGCCTGACCGAGCAAGCGTGTGTCCCGTGCCAGGGCGGTGTGGAGCCGATGAGCCGGAAGCAGGCCGAGGCGATGCTCGCCGAGATCCCGGAGTGGCAGCTGGACGATAGCGCGCGGATGATCTATCGACGCTACAGGCTGCGCAACTTCGTGGAGGCGGTGGACTTCGTCAACCGGGTCACCGAGGTGGCCGAGGCGGAGGATCACCACCCGGACATCCTGCTCGGCTACGGCTACGCCGAGGTCCGGGTGCAGACCCACAAGATCGGCGGCCTCCACGAGAACGACTTCATCCTCGCCGCCAAGGTGGATGCGCTCTATCAGGGCTAGCCGGGCAGCGGCTCAGCCGCGGTCCCAGGTCCCGGAGCGGCCGCCGCTCTTGTGGATCAGGCGCACGCCGCCGATCTCCATGCTGCGGTCGAGCCCCTTGGCCATATCGTAGACCGTCAGCAGGGCGACCTGCACCGCGGTCAGGGCCTCCATCTCCACCCCGGTGGGGCCCACGGTCTCGGTGCGCGCCCGGCAGACGATCCGCTGCGCGGCGTCGTCCGGGGCCAGGGTGACGTCCGCGTGGGTCAGGGCGATGGGGTGGCAGAGGGGGACGAGGTCGCCGGTGCGCTTGGTGGCCATGAGGCCGGCGATGCGGGCCGTCGCCAGGGCGTCGCCCTTCTGCAGCTCCCCGGCGAGCAGGGCCCGGTAGGCCGGCTCCGAGAGGGCGAGCCAGCCCTCGGCCTCGGCTATCCGCCGGCTGTAAGCCTTGGCGCCGACATCGACGATGTGCGCCTCGCCGCTGCCCTTGAGATGGGGCAGCGGGCTCGTCCCCTCGCCGCGGTCCGGATCGCTCATCCTCGGCCTCCCGCCGGCTCGGCCGCGCTCAGTCCTGGATGTAGTAGCTGCGGGCTACGCCGAGCGCCTCGTCGAGCTCGTAGATCAGCGGCCGGCCGGTGGGGATCTCCACCTGCATGATGGCGTCATCGGCCAAGCCGTCGAGGTGCTTGACCAGCGCCCGCAGGCTATTGCCGTGGGCGGAGATCAGCACGCAGTCGTGGCGGCGCAGCGCCGGCGCAAGCTCCGCCTCCCAGCAGGGCAGGACGCGCTCCAGGGTCAGCTTCAGCGACTCGGTGGCCGGTAGCAGCTCTGGCTCGAGCCCGGCATAGCGCGGGTCGTGGCGCGGATGGCGCTCGTCGTCCGGCGACAGTGCCGGCGGCGGCGTATCGTAGCTGCGCCGCCAGATATGGACCTGCTCGTCCCCGTACTCCGCAGCCGTCTCCGCCTTGTCCAGGCCGGTGAGCGCCCCGTAGTGGCGCTCGTTGAGGCGCCAGTCCTTGACCTCGGGGATCCACATGCGGTCCAGCTCGCTGAGGGCGAGCCACTGGGTGCGGATGGCGCGCTTGAGCACCGAGGTGTAGGCGATCTGGGGCGCGATCCCGGCCTCGCGCAGGGCAGCCCCCGCCTCGCTGGCCTCGCGCACGCCCTGCTCGCTGAGATCGACGTCGTACCAGCCGGTGAAGCGGTTCTCCAGGTTCCAGATGCTCTGGCCGTGGCGCAGTAGGACGAGTTTCGGCATCGGGATCAATCCTCTTGAACGCAAGGTGGCGTCAGTCTAATGGCTCTGCCGCGAGCGGGCGAGGGGGCACCCGGAGCGGTGACGGTGCCGCTCTCGGCTTGTATCGTAGCGGACCCTTGAGCGTCCAAGCGGAGGTTGGAAGTGGCGCAAGAAGTCGAGCGGAAGTTTCTGCTGCGCAGCAGCGCGTGGCGTGAGCACGCGGATGCGGGCGAGCGCATGCGCCAGGGCTACCTGGTCGGGGCGCAGCGGGCCTCGATCCGGGTGCGGGTCGCCGGGGAGCAGGCGTGGCTGAACATCAAGAGCGCCACCCTCGGCGTCGAGCGCCGCGAGTACGAGTACCCGATCCCGCTGAGCGATGCCGAGGAGATGCTCGCCGAGCTCTGCGAGCGGCCGCAGATCGAGAAGGTCCGCTACGAGGTGCCCTGGGGCGGGCACACCTGGGAGGTGGACGTCTTCGAGGGCGACAACGAGGGCCTGGTCGTCGCCGAGATCGAGCTCGGCGACGCCGAGGAGGCGTTCGAGCGTCCCCCCTGGCTCGGCGAGGAGGTCTCCGACGACCCGCGCTACTACAACGTCTGCCTGATCCAGCACCCGTATCGGGAATGGGCGCAGGCCTGACGGCACCGGCCGCGCAGCAGCGGTGGCTGAGCGTCGACCTGCCGGCGCAGCGGCTGTTCCTCTGGGACGGCGAGGCGGTACAGGCAAAGTGGCCGGTCGCCACCGCCGCCAACGGCCCCGGCGAGCGCAACGGCAGCGGCGGCACCCCGCGCGGCTGGCACTGCATTCGCGCCCGGATCGGCGCCGGCATGCCGGAAGGGACGGTCTTCGTCGGCCGCCGCCCCACCGGCGAGGTGTGGGACCGGGCGCTGCACGCCGCCCAGCCGCACCGGGACTGGATCCTGACGCGTATCCTCTGGCTCTCGGGCCTCGAGCGGGGGATCAACCGCCTCGGGGCCGTGGACACCATGCGGCGGTTGATCTACATCCACGGCTGCCCGGACTCGGAGCCTGTCGAGGTACCCTGCTCCCACGGCTGCATCCGCATGCGCAACCCGGCGCTCATGGCCCTGTTCCGGCAGGTGGCGGCGGGCACGCCGGTGTGGATCGGCTCCCGGTGGCCGACGCGGCCGATACCGCTCCGGGCGGGCGGACGGCGGCGAGGCTGAGCGAGCCGATGCCCGGCCCGCTGCTGATCGGCATCGAGGGCGCCGAGCTGGACGCCCCCACGCGGGCGGTGCTCCGGCAGCCGGCGGTCGGCGGGGTGGTCCTGTTCCCCCGCAACTACCGCTCACCGGCGCAGCTGCGGGCCCTCACCGCGGAGATCCGCACCCTGCGCGATCCCCCCCTGCTGATCGCCGTCGACCAGGAGGGCGGTCCGGTCCAGCGCTTCCGCGACGGCTTTACGCGCCTGCCGCCGCCCGCCTGGCTCGGATCGGCGTACGACCTGGACCCGGGCGAGGGGCGACGGCTCGCCCGGCAGGCCGGCTGGCTCATGGCCACGGAGCTGCGGGTCTGCGGGGTAGACCTGAGCTTCGCGCCGGTGCTCGACCTCGACCGCGGGGTCAGCGGTGTCATCGGCGCGCGGGCCCTCCACAGCGATCCGGCGGTCGTCGCCCACCTCGGCCAGGCCTGGGTCGACGGCATGCGCCGGGGCGGCATGGCCGCCGTGGGCAAGCACTACCCGGGCCACGGCGGCGTGGCGGCGGACAGCCACCTGGCCCAGCCCGTCGATCCGCGCCCCCTGGCAGAGCTCGCCCGCTCGGATCTGGTACCCTTCCAGCGCCTGGTCGCTCGCGGCCTGCACGGGGTGATGGCAGCGCACGTGGCCTATCCCGAGGTGGACAGCCGCCCGGCCGGCTTCTCGCAGCGCTGGGTACGGGCGATCCTGCGCCATCGGCTCGGATTCCGTGGCGCCGTCCTCAGCGACGACCTGGGGATGCAGGGCGCGGCTGCGGCGGGCACCGTCGCGCAGCGGGTCTCGGCGGCCCTGGAGGCTGGCTGCGACGCCGCGCTGGTCTGCGACCCGGCGCTGGCCGAGGAGGCCGTCGCCGCAGCCGTACCGTGGACAGGGCCGGGCCGGGCGCTGCGGCTAGCGCGCCTGCACGGCCAGCCCGCCCCGGGGCGGCAGCAGGCACTGGAGGCATCGCCGGCGTACCAGTCGGCGGTGCGCGAGCTGACCGAGGGCGTCCCGGGTCTCCGGGGCGCTCGGCTCAGGTACACCGGATCGAGATCGGGAGGACAGTGATGCCTTGGGAGGATGCCCCCGAGCTGCACGGGGCCGAGCTCATCCACGACCGCCGTGCGGTCGATACGGCCCTCGACCGCATGGCCGCGGCTATCACCGACGACCTGGGGGGTAAGCGCCCCCTGGTCCTCGGCGTCATGATCGGCGGGATGATACCGGCCGGCCAGCTCCTGCCGCGCCTGGCCTTCGCCCTGGAGGTGGACTACGTGCACGCCACCCGCTACCGCAACGAGGTCAGCGGCCAGGAGCTGGTCTGGCACGCGCTGCCGAGCACGCCCATCGAGGACCGGGACCTGCTGGTCATCGACGACATCCTCGATGAGGGCCACACCCTGGCCGCCATCCTCGACGCCTTCCGCCAGGGCGGGGCGCGCTCGGTGCGCAGCGCCGTCCTGGTCGAGAAGCGCCACGACCGCCGCTGCCCCGGCATGGCCGCCGACTACGTGGGCCTGGAGACGCCGGACCGCTACCTCTTTGGCGCGGGGATGGACTGCCGGGGCCTCGGGCGCAACGCCGACGGCATCTACGCCATCGACGTCTGAGCCGGGCGGCGGCGCGGATACAGCAAGCGGAGACGGAGGACGAGCATGAGCGTCGGCATTATCGGCGGGACCGGCCTGACCGCACTGGACGGGCTGGAGATTAACCACCGCGAGGAGGTGGACACCCCCTTCGGGGAGCCGTCGGCCCCGCTGATCCACGGCACCTTCCGGGGCCACGATGTGACCTTCCTGGCGCGCCACGGGCACGACCACACCATCCCGCCCCACCAGGTCAACTACCGCGCCAACATCTGGGCCCTGCGCCAGGCGGGCGTCGAGCGGGTGATCGCCGTGGCCGCGGTCGGGGGCGTGACCGATGCCTACGCCCCCCGGCGGCTGGCCATCCCGGACCAGATCATCGACTACACCCACGGCCGGGCCTCGACCTTCTACGAGCAGGGGTACGAGCAGGGGCTGGATCACGTCACCCACATCGACTTCACCTACCCCTACGACGCCGAGGTGCGCTCGTGGCTGCTCCAGGCCGCCCACGAGGCGCAGGTGGCGGTGATCGACGGCGGCACCTACGGCGCCACGCAGGGGCCGCGGCTGGAGACGGCGGCGGAGATCCGCCGCATGGCGCAGGAAGGCTGCGACCTGGTCGGCATGACCGGTATGCCCGAGGCGGCGCTCGCCCGCGAGGCAGGGCTGCGCTACGCCCACTGCGCCGTGGTAGCCAACTGGGCCGCGGGGCTGGGCAGTGGCGAGGAGCTGTCCATGGACGAGATCCGGGACCACTTGACCTACGGCATGGAGGCGGTCCGCAGCATCATCGCCCGGCTGCCGTAGGCCGTGCGCGCGGGCCCGGGCGCCGTCCGCCAGGGCCCTAGTCGCCGCGGGGGTCGCTCACGGAGCGGACCGTGATCAGCACCCCCATGGCGGGGTGGTCCAGGTAGTGGAGCTCACCGCTGCGCAGCTGCCGATCCTGGACCAGGCGGTGCAGGGGGGCGCGGACCAGCGCCTCGGCACGGGGAGCGCCCCCTGCCGCCCAGCGCGTCAGGCGCAGGTCGGCTACCGCGTGGAGGTGGCGGGCCTCGTAGATGCGGAGGAGCCCGTAGACGGGCGGGCGGTAGCGCGGCGGCTGGGCCTCCTGCCCGGTGACCGCTGCCTCGGTGGGGGGGCGCCAGCTGTAGGGCACCGGGACGGCCACCGACGCCTCGCGGCCGAGCGCCGGCTGGACCCAGGCCAGGTGGTACAGCGGCTCGTAGGCGTCGGAGCGGCTCAGCGCCTGCCAGTGCGGGGCCAGCTGCCGGCGATCGGCGCCCAGGCAGCGGAGGGACGGGCTGTCGGCGTTCCTGGCCACGCCCTCGTCGCCGCAGCCGGCGGGGACCTGCCAGGCAGGGTAGTGGGGCTCGTCCGCGCGCGTGGGCCAGCGCTCGGCGTGGCGGCCGCCCTGCTCCCACTGCCGGAAGACGATCGCCTCGACCTCGTACCAGCCGTCGGCCTGGGCGCCTGCCTCGGCCTCTTCCTGGGCCGCGGCCGGCAGCAGGGCCGCCGCGGCCGCGACGGCCGCCGCGAGCCGCCACGCGAGCCTCACCCCGCGGCTCATGGGGTCGCCTCCTCGGCGGCGGCGAGCCTGTCGAGCAGCGCCTCCACGGCCTGGAAGCGGGCCTCCGCCTCGCCGAGATCGGCGCTGAAGTGCAGCCGCTGCTGGTTGTCCAGCCGGTATTTCTGCGGCTCCTGCTGGACCATGAGCACCAGCTGCCCCGGGTCGATCTGCGGCTGCGTCCCGAAGTGGACGGTGCCGCCGCTCGGGCCGGCCTCGACCTTGCGGATGCCCAGCCCGGAGGCGCGCAGCTTCAGCGCGGCGAGGCGGAAGAGGTTGCGTGCGGCGTCGGGCAGCAGGCCGAAGCGGTCGACCATCTCCACCTGCAGCTCCTCGAGCTCGGCCTCGCTCCTGGCGCTGCTGATGCGCTTGTACTGCACCAGCCGGGTGTGCACATCCGGCAGGAAGTCGCTCGGCAGCAGGGCGCTCAGGCGCAGGTCCACCTCGACCCCGGTCTCGAGCTCCGCCTCCGGCTCCGGCTCGTGGCCGGCCTTGAGGTCCCTCACGGCGCGCTCGAGGAGCTGGCTGTAGAGGGTGAAGCCGACCTCCTGGATCTGCCCGCTCTGCTCGTCGCCGAGGAGCTCGCCGGCGCCGCGGATCTCCAGGTCGTGGGAGGCGAGGGCGAAGCCCACGCCCAGATCCTCGAGCTGGGAGATCGCCTCCAGGCGCTTGACCGCGTCGGCGGTCATGGCGTTGTGCGGCGGGGCCAGCAGGTAGGCGTAGGCCCGGTGGTGGGAGCGGCCCACGCGCCCGCGCAGCTGGTGGAGCTGCGCCAGGCCGAAGCGGTCCGCCCGGTCGATGACGATGGTGTTGGCGGTGGGGATATCGATCCCCGACTCGATGATCGTCGTGCACACCAGGACATCGAAGCGCTGGTGGTAGAAGTCGAGCATGGTCTGCTCGAGCTCGCGCTCGCGCATCTGGCCGTGGGCGATGCCGATCCGCGCCTCGGGCAGCAGGTCGCGCAGGTGGTTGGCGGTGCGCTCGATGGTCTGGACGTCGTTGTAGAGGAAGTAGACCTGCCCGCCGCGCTGGAACTCGCGCTGGCAGGCCTCGCGGATCAGCCCGTCGCTCCACTCGTGGACGAAGGTCTTCACCGCCAGGCGGCGCTCCGGCGGGGTGGCGATGATCGACAGGTCCCGGATCCCGGCGAGGGACATGTTCAGCGTCCGCGGGATCGGCGTGGCCGTGAGGGTGAGCACGTCCACCTCGGCGCGCAGGCGCTTGAGCCGCTCCTTCTGCCGGACGCCGAAGCGCTGCTCCTCGTCGATGATGACCAGCCCCAGGTTCTTGAACTGCACGTCGCTGCTGATCAGCTTGTGGGTGCCGATAACGATGTCCACCTGCCCCTCGGCGATGCGCTGCAGGGCCTGCTCGTTGCCCTTGCGGCCGCTGAAGCGCGACAGCGCCTCGATGCGCACCGGCCACTCGGCGAAGCGGTCGGCGAAGTTCTGGTAGTGCTGCTGCGCGAGCAGGGTGGTCGGCACCAGCATGGCCACCTGCCGGCCGGCCTGGACCCCGGCGAAGGCGGCGCGCATGGCCACCTCGGTCTTGCCGAAGCCGACGTCGCCGCAGACGACCCGGTCCATGGGCTGCTCCGAGCGCAGGTCCGCGAGCACCGCCTCGATGGCCGCCTGCTGGTCCGGCGTCTCCTCGAAGGGGAAGCCGGCGGCGAAGGCCTCGTAGGCCGGCTCATCGAACTGGCAGGCATCGCCGGAGCGCGCCTGGCGCCGGGCGTAGAGCTCGAGCAGCTCGGCGGCCACGTCGCGGGCACGCTTGGCGGCGCGCCGGCGCGCCTTCTCCCACTGGTCGCTGCCGAGCCGATGCTGCGGGGCCTCGTCGGCGTCGGCGCCGGTATAGCGCGAGATCCGGTCCAGCGCCGAGACGGGCACGTAGAGCTTGTCGCCGCCGGCGTACTCCAGGGTCAGGAACTCGGTGGCCACGCCGCCGACCTCCAGGCTCTGCAGGCCGACGTAGCGGCCGACGCCGTGGTCCTCGTGGACCACCGGCGCGCCCTCGTGCAGATCGGAGAGGTCGCGGATCACCGAGGCCGGGTCGATGGCGGTGGCGGAGCGGCGGCGCCGGCTCTGCCGGGCTCGCTCCCCGTAGAGGGCGCTCTCCGGGACGATGGCCACGCCGCCGACGCGGGCGCCCGTCTCGAGCGGCGCCACGGTGATGGCGGCATCGGCGTCGTCGGCGAGGAACGCCGGCCAGCCGGCGACCGTGCGCGCCTCGATGCCGGCCCGGCTCAGCCGCTCCTGTAGGCCCTCACGGCGGCCGGCGCTCTCGGCGGTGAAGAGGACGCGCCCCTCGTGCTCGGCGCAGAAGGCCTCCAGGGAGGCGAGGGGGCGCTCGGCCTGGGTCCGGGCGTGGAGGTCGGGCAGGGCGTGGACATCGGCAACGGTCCCGCGGCCCGGCTCGCCGTGCAGCGCCAGCTGCGGGCGGCGGTTCAGGCCGCCACGCAGATCGTCCGGAGCGAGGAAGAGCTGGCGCGGCGGCAGGGGCGGGCGGTCCATATCCCCGCTGCGCTGCTCGTAGCGGTGCTCGATCTGCCGCCAGTAGGCATCGGCGGCCTCGTCGGCGCCTTCCAGGCGGAGGGCCATGGCCTCGGCGGGCAGGTAGTCGAGCAAGGTCGCGGTCTGCTCGAAGAACAGGGGCAGGTAGTACTCGATGCCGCCGGGGATGCGCCCCTCGCTGACGGAGCGGTAGAGCAGGCTGCGGGACGGGTCGCCCTCGAAGGTGGCGCGGAAGGCCTGCCGGAAGTGGGTGATCGCCGCCTCGTCGGTGGGGATCTCCCGGGCGGGGAGGAGCTCGATCGCCTCGACCCGCTCCGTGGTGCGCTGCGTCTCCGGATCGAAGCGGCGCAGGCTCTCCACCTCGTCGTCGAACAGGTCGATGCGGTACGGGGTGTCGCCGCCCATGGGGAAGAGATCGAGCAGGGCGCCGCGGACCGCGAACTCGCCGTGCTCGCTGACCTCCGGGACGCAGCGGTAGCCGGCGGCCTCGAGCCGGCGGCGCATGGGCTCCAGCTCCAGCCGGTCGCCGACGCGCAGCAGCAGGGCACGGCCCTCCACCCAGCCCCGGGGCGGCAGGGGATGCATGAGCGTGGTCACCGGCACCACCAGGACCCCGCGCTCCAGGCTGGGCAGCCGATAGAGCCCGGCGAGGCGCTCGGAGATGATGTCCTGGTGGGGCGAGAAGATGTCGTAGGGCAGGGTCTCCCAGTCGGGGAAGCCCAGCACCGGGGCCCGATCGCCGAGGAAGAAGCCCAGCGACTCCTGCAGCGCCGCCGCCTGCTGCGGCGTCCCGGTGACGGCCAGCACCGGCGCGTGGTGGCGCAGCACCGCCTCAGCAGCGGCTAGCGGCTGCGCGGCGCCGATCAGGCCGGACCAGTCGCGGCGCTCGCCATCCCGCCGGGGAAGGGGTAGGTCTTCAAGCAGCACGGTCTCAGCAGTTCCGGTTAGTCCAGGTAGCGCCGGGTGAGCCCATGGTAGGCGTCGATCCGGCGATCGCGCAGGAAAGGCCACATCCGTCGGACTGCCTCGCTGCGCCCGCGCTCGAGGGAGGCGACCAGCACCGCGGCCGCATCGCCGGCCTCCGCGAGGATCTCCCCCTGCGGACCGCAGACGAAGCTCCGCCCCCAGAACTGCGCCGCCGGCTCCGTGCCGATGCGGTTGCACGCTGCCAGGGGCAGCCCGTTGGCGATGGCGTGCGCACGCTGCACCGTCCGCCACGCCTCCAGCTGTCGCGCCTGCTCGTCACCGGGCTCATCCGGGGCGAAGCCGATGGCCGTAGGGTAGAGCAGGATCTCGGCACCGGCCAAGGCCATGAGGCGGGCCGCCTCGGGGAACCACTGATCCCAGCAGACCAGCACCCCGAGCCGGCCCAGCGAGGTGTCGATGGGGACAAAACCCCGTTCGCCCGGCGTAAAGTAGAATTTCTCGTAGTAGCCCGGATCGTCCGGGATGTGCATCTTGCGGTAGATCCCCGCCAGGCTGCCGTCCCGCTCCAGCACCACGGCGGTGTTGTGGTAGAGGCCTGCGGCGCGGCGCTCGAAGACGGAGCCGACCACCACGGTCCCGTGCGCCGCGGCCGCCTCACCCAGGCGCTCGGTGGTCGGCCCGGGGATGGGCTCGGCGGCGTCGAAGTGGCTGGCGTGCTCCTCGTGGCAGGGGTAGGGGCCGCGATGGAGCTCCTGCAGGAGGATGAGCTCCGCCCCCCGGGCCGCCGCGTCGGCGATGCCGGCCGTGGTACGCGCCAGGTTGGTCGCGGGGTCGCTGGTGCAGGCGTGCTGCACCAGGCCCAGGCTCAGCCGTCCCGTCACCCCTCGCTCCCTCCCGCGCACCGGGCCGAGAAGGGCTCGGGGCTGTCGATGGTGACCCCCTCCGGCAGCTGCATCGTCGCGCAATGGAGGCTACCGCCCTGGCGGATGAGCCCCCTCGCCGGGATGCCGACCACGCGGTGATCCGGGCAGGCACGGCCCAGCCGCGCGCAGGCTACGGCGTCCGCCGGATCCCCGTAGGCGGGCACCAGGACGGCGCCGTTGACGAAGACGAAGTTGGCGTAGGTCGCCGGGAGGCGCCGTCCCTGCTCGTCGTGGATCGGCGCCGGCAGCGGCAGCTCGATGAGCCGGTACGGCTCGCCGTTGCGGGTGCGCAGCCCCTGCAGCTCTGCCCCCAGGGCTCGGAGCGGCTCGTAGTGGGGATCGTCCGGATCGTGGCAGACGACGTGGGCGATGGTCTCGCGGTCCACGAACCGGGCGAGCATGTCCACGTGGCCGTCGGTGTCGTCGCCGAGCAGCGACCCCGACTCGAGCCACAGGACCCGTCGGGCGCCGAGCCGGGCGCAGAGCTGCGACTCCACCTCGTCGCGGTCGGTGGCGTGGTTACGGTTGGGGTTGAGCAGGCAGCTGGTGGTGCTCAGCAGCGTGCCAGCGCCGTCGCTATCGATGCTGCCCCCCTCGAGCACCCACTCGATGCGCCGGTACGACTCGCTGCCGAAGACGCCCTGCTCGGTGAGCCGCCGGGTCAGGCGGTCGTCGTCGGCGGCCGGGAAGCGCTCGCCCCAGCCATTGAAGCAGAAGTCCAGCAGCCGGGCCCGGCCACCAGGGCACAGCACGGTGATCGGCCCGTAGTCGCGGGTCCAGATGTCGTTGGAGGGGGCCTCACCGAGCACGAGGCGCTCGGCCGGCACTCCCGCCGAGCGCAGCCGATTGCCGACCCGGGCGGTGGCCTGGGCGTGGGGGCAGGTGACGAGCACCGGCTCGTACTGCGCCGCGGCGACGGCGAGCTGCTCGAGGCACGCCTCGGCCTCCTCGAGGTGCTCGCCCCAGTCGCCGTCCGGGTGGGGCCAGGTGAGCATGAGCCCGGCGTGGGGCTCCCACTCGGCGGGAAGCCTCGGGGGCTGGCGATCTGGGTGAGCGGGCGCGGCCATGGCGGATGTCGGGTCCCGGAAAAGCGCGGATGACTATAACCGATCGATGCGTCATGTAAAGGGTATAGCTGCGCCGCGCACACGGGTAGACTGAGCCTTACTGACCGGCGGGAGCGTGGATTGGAGTTCGACGGGCCTCTGCTCGAGGCGCGCCTGGTGCGCCGCTACCAGCGTTTCCTCGTGGACGTCGAGGACACGCAGGGCCGGCGATGGACGGCCCACTGCCCGAACACCGGCTCGATGCTAGGCTGCGCCGAGCCGGGCCTGCGGGTGTGGCTCAGCCATTCGTCCAACGCCAAGCGCAAGTACGCCTATACCTGGGAGCTAGTCGAGGTCGCCCCGGCGGTGGTCGTGGGCGTCCATACGGGCCGTGCCAACGCCCTGGTCGGTGAGGCGCTGGCCAGGGGGCTGCTGCCGGGGCTGGAGGGCTATACGGAGCGCCGGCGGGAGGTCCAGGTCCCGGAGGCCCCGATGCGGGCGGACTGGCTGCTCGACGGCCACCGGGACGGCGCGCCGCCGTGCTTCGTCGAGGTCAAGAACGTCACGGCGGCGGTGACGGGGGGCACGGCCTTCTTCCCGGACGCCGTGACCGAGCGCGGCCGGCGCCACCTGGAGGTGCTGACCGACTGGATCGCGCGGGGCGGCCGCGCGGCCCTGGTGTTCTGCGTCCAGCGCACCGACGCCTGCTCGGTGCAGCCCGCGGCCTCCATCGATCCGCGCTACGCGGCGGCCCTGCGCGACGCGGCCGCTGCCGGCGTAGCGATCACGGCCGTGCGCCTGCGCCCGACGACCACCGGCATTACGCCGGAGCGTACCCTGCCGGTCCACTGCTGAGAGGAGCGACCAGCCTTGTTCCGACCGGTCGAGCTACTCATCGGCCTGCGCTACACCCGCGCCCGGCGACGCGGCCCCTTCGTCTCCTTCATCTCCATGACCTCGATGGTCGGCATCGCCCTGGGCGTGGCGGCGCTGATCACGGTGCTCTCGGTGATGAACGGCTTCGAGCGGGAGCTGCGCGAGCGCATCCTCGGGATGGTCTCCCATGCGGAGATCCACGGGGCCGGCAGCGAGATCGAGCAGTGGCCGGGCCTGCTGGAGCGGGCCCGAGCGCATCCCCACGTAGCAGGGGCAGCCCCGTTCATCGACGGGCAGGTCATGATCGCCCACAGCGGGCAAGTGAGCGGGAGCTTGATCCGGGGCGTGGAGCCCGGGCTCGAGCGCGGCGTATCCGATGTGCTCGATCAGGTGGTCTCGGGCGATGCTACCCCCGAGGCCGGGGCGTTCGGCCTGATCCTCGGCTCCGCGCTCGCCCGTGAGCTCGGCGCCCGGGTAGGCGATCGGGTGGTCGTGGTCACCCCCGAGGCCCGGGTCTCGGTCGCCGGGGTGACGCCCCGCATGCGGCGATTCACGGTTACGGGCATCTTCGAGGTGGGGATGCACGAGTACGATCGCGGCCTGGCCATCACCCACCTCGAGGACATGGCCCGGGTCCAGGGCATGGGCGAGGCGATCAGCGGCATCCGGCTGCGGTTCGACGACCTGATGGCCGCCCCGCGGCTGGCACGGCAGGTAGCGGGCGACCTCCCGGGCCGCTACCGGGTCGTGGATTGGACCCGGCAGCACGCGAACTTCTTCCGCGCCGTACAGACCGAGAAGACGGTGATGTTCGTCATCCTGGCCCTGATCGTGGCGGTGGCGGCCTTCAATATCGTCTCCACCCTGGTGATGGTGGTCCGTGATAAGCAGCCGGATATCGCCATCCTGCGCACGCTGGGGCTGAGCCCGCGCGGCGTCATGGCGGTGTTCATCATCCAGGGCGCCGTGATCGGCCTCATCGGTACCGCCCTGGGCGTGGCCGGCGGCGTCGCGCTGGCGCTGAATGTCGAGAATATCGTGCCGGCGCTGGAGCGGCTGCTGGATCTGGAGCTCCTGCCGGCGGATGTCTACTACATCAGCGACCTGCCCTCGCAGCTGCGCGGCGCGGACGTGGCGCGGATCACCGGCCTGGCCCTGGTCCTGTCCCTGGTGGCGACCCTCTACCCGGCCTGGCGGGCGGCGCGTACGGAGCCGGCGGAGGCACTGCGCTATGAGTGAGGCGAGGATGATCATCGAGGCCCGGAGCGTAGCCAAGCGCTTCAGCGAGGGACCGCAGGAGGTGGAGGTCCTCGCCGGCGTGGACTTGCAGGTCCGTGCCGGCGAGCAGGTGGCCGTCGTCGGCCCTTCCGGCTCCGGGAAGAGCACGCTGCTGCATGTCCTCGGCGGGCTGGATACGCCCACGGCGGGCGAGGTGCAGGTGGCGGGGGAGCGGATCTACACCCTCGGCCAGCGGGCACGCGGGCAGCTGCGTAACCGCTCCCTGGGCTTTGTCTACCAGTTCCACCACCTGCTGCCGGAGTTTACCGCGCTGGAGAACGTGGCCATGCCGCTGCTCATCCGCCGCCGCCCGGCAGCGGAGGCCCGTAACGCGGCAGCGGCACTGCTGGAGCGGATCGGCATGGCGGCCCGGCTGGGCCATCGGCCCGCGGAGCTCTCCGGCGGCGAGCGCCAGCGGGTGGCCATCGCCCGGGCGGTGGTGAGCCGGCCGCAGTGCATCCTCGCCGACGAGCCCACCGGCAACCTGGATCGGCAGACGGCGGAGCAGGTCTTCAGCATGCTGCAGGCCCTCAACGGGGAGCTGGGCACGGCCCTGGTCTTTGTCACCCACGACCTGGCGCTTGCCGGTCGCGCGGCGCGCGTGCTCAAGCTCGAGGACGGCTACCTGGGCGCGGCGGCGGACCCGTAGGGCGCCGTGCGCCGAGCCGAGGATGCCCAGCTTGGCAGCCCGCGGGGGCAGCGCTAGCCTGGGCGGACACGGACGGAGCGGCTCGGAGCCAGGGACGGCCCATGCGGCCAGCGGCGCTCGCTTGTGCGGGGGCGATCGTGGCGGTCGCCACCCTGCTGCGAGGCTCGCCGACGGTGGCGGCGGTAGCCGCGGTCGCCACGGCGGGCCTGGCCTGGCTCGTTCTGGCGCCACGCGGCTGGCGCTGGCCGGCGGCAGCGCTACTCGGGGCCGCCTGGGCCCTGGCCAGCGCCTCCTGGCTCGTCGCCCACGAGCTCCCGGCCGGCACCGGCGAGGTGGATACCCGTTTGGTGGGGCGGGTTGTCGGCATCCCCGAGGTCCAGGACAACCACACGGTCTTCGAGCTGCGCCCGGAGCGGGCCCTCGACAACGCCCTGCCGCGCCCGCTGCCGTGCCGGATCCGGCTACGCTGGTACGGTAGCGCCCCGGAGCTGCACCCCGGGGATCGCTGGCGCCTGTCCCTGCAGCTACAGCCACCCGACGGCTTCCTGAACCCCGCCGGCTTCGACTACCAGCGCTGGCTCTTCCGGCACCGGATCGGCGCCACCGGCTACGTCCGCGACCCGGGGTCAGCCGAGCGCGTCGGGCGAGCCGCCACGGTCGATCGGGCCCGAGACGCGATCGCGGCACATATGGCCGAGGCGCTGCCGGACTCCCCCCGGCTTGGTCTGCTCCAGGCGCTGGGTGTCGGCGTCCGTACCGGGATCTCGAGCGCGCAGTGGCAGACCCTGTCTACGACCGGGACGGCGCACCTGCTGGCCATCTCCGGGCTGCATATCGGGCTCGTGGCCGGGGCCGTCGGCACGGCCCTGGGCGGCCTGTGGCGGTGTGTGCCGCCGCTGGTCCGCCGGGTGCCGGCACTGACTGCCGGTACGCTGGCCGGCGGGGTGGCGGCGACGGGCTACGCCACGCTCGCCGGCTTCACGCTGCCGACCCAGCGCGCCCTGATTACGGTGCTGGTCTTCGCCGGCGCCCTGCTGCTACGCCGACCGCTCAGCCCGTGGCACAGCCTGGCTGTAGCCGCGGTAGCGGTGCTGATCCTCGATCCCTGGGCACCGCTGGGCGCAGGTTTCTGGCTCTCCTTCGGCGCGGTCGCGGTGATCCTGGCCGCGACCACCGGCCGCGCCGCCACGCGCGGCATCGTCCCCTGGCTGCGCATCCAGGCGCTGGTGGGGATCGGGCTACTGCCGGCCACGGCGCTCCATTTCGGGCACTTGCCGGTACTCTCGCCGCTGGCCAATCCCCTCGCCGTACCGTGGGTCAGCGCCCTGGTCGTGCCGCCTGTGCTCGCCGGGATCGCCGCCCTGGCGCTCAGCGAGGTGCTCGCCGGGGTGTCCTGGCAGGTGGCCGACTGGGCCCTACAGATCCTCATGGCGGTGCTCGAGGCCCTGGCAGGGCAATGGGGCGCCGTGGCGGTCCCGACGCCTTCGGTGGGGCAGGCGGTTCTGGCCGGGCTGGGCGCTGCCCTCATGCTCGCCCCGCGGGGCGTGCCCGGAAGGCTGCTGGCGCCGCTCCTGCTCGGGCTGCTCCTGCTCGGCCCTGGGGCACGGCCCGGCGATGGGGCGCGGGTGGTGGCCTTCGATACCGGCTCAGGGCTGACAGCGCTGGTCACCGACGGCGAGCGCGCCGTCGTCTACGGAGGCGGTCCCGGCGGCGGGCTGGACGCCGTCTCGGTAGCGGTGGCGCCCTACCTGGAAGCGCGGGGCCTCGAGCCGATCGCCTGGGTCGTGCCCCGGGCGGAGGCACCGTGGAACGGCGCCGTAGAGCACGCCCGCGAGCGCTGGCCGGAGGCCACCTGGGTCGGTCCCCGGCGGGACGAGCCGTGGTCGGCGAGACTCGGCCCGCTGCATCTGGCGACATCCCGTGCCGGCAGCGGCGGCCTGGCCTTGCGGGTCAGCGGCGGGGGCGAAGAGGCCGACCTGGTGCTGCGCCCCGTGCTGCCTGGGGACCCGGCTGCACCGGCCGTGGGCGCCCGCGGCTGCGGGGATGCGGACGGGGCCTGCTCAGCGGCGGTGGCGACGCCGCGGCGGGGGGTCCTGCGGACGGCCGCCCACGGAGCGGTCACGATCACCCGCGAGGCCGGCGGCTGGCAGGCGGAGACGCAGTGGCGGCATCGCGGCCGGGTCTACCACCGCCCCCCGCATCCCGCTCCAGCCGACTCGCCCTAGCTACGCCGCCTGCCGGCTGCACCGGATGGCCGGATACTTTAGAATTCGTGGCTTTACCCGGACGGGGCAACGTGGGCAGGCGCCGGGGCTGCGCCTGCCGCCCCAGCCGAGCCGAGGGGGTAGAGAGGCGGTTTGGGCACGCCAGCGGAATCGCCGGAGCCGAGCGCCACGGGGGAGTGGAGGCTGCCGCCGCCGGGTGGGCGTACCTGGCCGACCTTCAAGCGGCTGTTCATCGGCTACGTACTGCCCTACTGGCCCGCCGGCCTCGTGGCGGGCCTCGCCATGCTCACCCTGGCGGGGACGCAGACGAGCGTCGTGGCGCTCATCCGCCCGCTGCTCGACGAGGGCTTTGTCGAGCAGGATGCCGCGACCATCCGCTACTACGCCCTGCTGCTGATCGGCTTCATCACCTTCCAGGGTGTCGTGCAATTCACCGCCAATTACCTGATGACCTGGGTCGGGCGGCAGCTGATCAAGCGCCTGCGGCTGGACGTCCACGAGCGGCTGCTGGTCATGCCCAACCGGGTCTTCGATCAGTTCGCCTCGGGCCGGCTGATCTCGAGCCTCACCTACGAGGCCGAGCAGGTGGCCGGCGCGGTGACCCGGGCGATGCTCAGCCTGGTCCGGGATACGGCCCGGGTGCTCTTCCTGATCGGCTACATGACGTACCTATCGCCGTGGCTGACGCTCATCGTCCTCGGCATCCTGCCGTTGGTCGGCGGGATCATCGCCTACATCACCAAGCGCTTCCGCAAGATCAGCAAGCGTATCCACCGGGCGGTCGGCGGCGTAGGCAGCGTCGCCGAGGAGAGCGTCCACGGCTACCAGGTGATCAAGGCCTTCGGCCAGGCGGAGCGTGAGCGGGCCCGCTTCGAGCGGGTCAACGAGCAGAACCGCCGTCAGTTCATGAAGTTCCTGGCGACGAAGTACGCCTCGGTGCCGCTGATCCGGCTCATCGCGGGCCTGGCTCTCGCCCTGGTGATCTACCTCGTGACGGTGGACGCGCTCGTGGAGACGATCACCATCGGGACGTTCGTCTCCTTCGCGAGCGCCCTGCTGCTGCTCAACGCGCCGCTAAAGTCGCTCGTATCCATCAACGCCACCATCCAGAAGGGCCTGGCAGCGGCGCAGGGCGTCTTCCAGGTGATCGATGCCCCCCGGGAGACGGACGCGGGCACCCGGCCCCTGGAGACGGCCGAGGGGCGCGTGGCCATGCACGGGCTGCGCTTCGCCTACGATGGCCAGCGCGAGGTGCTGCGCGGGATCGACCTGACGGCCCAACCCGGCGAGGTGATCGCCCTGGTCGGCCCCTCCGGCGGCGGCAAGACGACGCTGGTCAGCCTCCTGCCGCGCTTCTATGAGCCTACTGCCGGCGAGATCCGCCTGGATGGCGTACCGCTGCCCGAGTACCGGCTCGCTGATCTGCGCCGCCAGATCACCATGGTCGGGCAGAGCGTGATGCTCTTCAACGGCTCGGTGGCCGACAACATCCGCTACGGCGCCCGCGAGCAGGTCAGCGACGAGCGGGTCCGGGAGGCGGCCGCTGCCGCCAACGCCCTCGAGTTCATCGAGGCGCTGCCCCACGGCCTCGAGACGCGCGTGGGCGAGGACGGGGTGCTGCTCTCCGGCGGCCAGCGCCAGCGCGTCGCCATCGCCCGGGCGGTGCTCAAGGACGCCCCGATCCTGATCCTCGACGAGGCGACCTCGGCGCTGGATACCGAGTCGGAGCGCCGTATCCAGTCCGCCCTGGAGCAGCTCATGCGGGATCGGACCAGCTTCATCATCGCCCACCGCCTCTCCACCGTGGAGAACGCCGACCGGATCGTCTTCCTCGACCAGGGCGAGGTGGTGGAGCAGGGGACCCACCACGAGCTGCTCGCCCACAACGGCCGCTACGCCGGCCTCTACAGCATGCAGTTCGCGGGCCCTACGGCGGCGCCGCAGGACGAGGCGGAGCGCTAGCCGTGCCGGTGCCGAGGCTATGGCTGAGAGACGGCGCCGCGGCGCGCGCGCTGGCGCCCTGGGCCGGGTGCTACGGAGCGGTCACTGCGCTGCGCCGGCACGCCTATGAACGCGGCTGGCTGGCCCGGCCGCGCCTGCCGGTGCCGGTCATCGTGGTCGGCAACCTCTTTGTGGGCGGCACCGGCAAGACGCCCTTCGTGGCCTGGCTGGTGGGGCAGCTCCAGGCCCGAGGCTGGCGTCCCGGCGTGGTCGCCCGCGGCTACGGTGGCCGGGCCGGCGTCGGTCCGGTATCCGTGGGGGGCGACTCGGATCCTGCCGAGATCGGCGACGAGCCGCTGCTGCTCGCCCGGCGCACCGGTGCCCCGGTCTATGTCGGCAGCGACCGCGCCGGGGCCGTGGCGGCTGCCCATGAGGCGGGCTGCGACGTGGTGGTCAGCGACGACGGGCTACAGCACTACCGCATGCGCCGCAGTGCCGAGATCGTCATCCTCGACGCCGAGCGCAGGCTCGGGAACCGTCGGCTGCTGCCGGCAGGACCGTTGCGGGAGAGGCCGGAGCGGCTGCGGGAGGTGGCCCTCGTCGCCGTCAACGGCGAGCCGATCCCGGAGAGCCACCACGCCTTCCGGCTGCAGGCCGGCGTCCCGCAGGCAGTGGACGGCAGCCCACGGCCCTGGCCCGGCGGCCCCGCCCACCTGATAGCCGGCATCGGCCGCCCGGCGGAGTTCTTCGCCACCGCCGCCGCAGCCGGCTACCGGGCCGCGGCGCGGCACCCCTTCCCGGACCACCACGCCTTCCGGGCGCGGGACCTGGCCTTCCAGGACGAGCACCCCCTCCTCATGACCGAGAAGGACGCGATGAAGGCCCGCTACCTCCCGCAGGCCCAGCGGGCCTGGTACCTGCCCGCGCAGCTGATCCCCTCAGCTGCCCTCGGCGAGGCCGTGGCTGGGCTGATCGAGCGCACAATGGCGGAGGCGAGCGGATGACGGCAGCATCGACCCCCTTCACGGTAGTCATCCCGGCGCGCTACGGCGCCTCGCGCCTGCCGGGCAAGCCCCTGGCCGAGATCCGCGGCGAGCCGGTCGTTCGCCACGTCCATCGGCGTGCCACGGAGAGCGGGGCGCAGCGGGTGGTGGTGGCTACCGACGATCCGCGGATCGAGGCGGCGTGCCAGGCCTTCGGCGCCGAGGTCCTGGCTACGGCCGCAGGCCATCCGACGGGGACCGATCGTATCGCCGAGGTGGTGGAGCGCCTGGCGCTGCCGCCCGACGCCATCGTGGTCAACCTGCAGGGCGATGAGCCGCTGATGCCCCCGGGACTGCTGGCCCTCGCCGCCCGGAGCCTGGCAGACGATCCAGCGGCCGCCGTCGCGACCCTAGCCGTGCCCATAGACGCTGCCGCGGAGCTGTTCGACCCGGCGGCGGTGAAGGTCGTCTGCGACGCTCGCGGCCACGCCCTCTACTTTAGCCGCGCCCCCATCCCCTGGGACCGGGACCGCTTCGAGGCGATCGAGGACGCTGCAGTGGCCGCCGGCGGCTGGCTGCGCCACCTGGGCCTGTACGCCTATCGAGCCGAGTTCCTGCGCCGCTATCCGCGCCTGGCGCCCGCACCTGCGGAGCAGCACGAGGCCCTGGAGCAGCTACGGGCCCTTTGGCACGGTTTCACGATCCGGGTAGCCGTGGCCGACCAGCGCCCGGGCCCCGGGGTCGATACCCCTGAGGACCTGGCGTGCGTGGCCGCGCGCCTACCACCCACCCGATAACGTCAGGCCTTTTGACAGGAGTGTAGCCCTATGGCGGATGACAAGACGCGGGTTCTGCTCGTGTGCATGGGCAATATCTGCCGCTCGCCTACCGCGGAGGGCGTCCTGCGCGAGCGCCTGCGCCAGCGGCACGACGCGGACCGGGTCGAGCTGGACTCGGCGGGGACGCACGGCTTCCACATCGGCAAGGCGCCGGATCCGCGGGCTCAGGAGGCTGCACGGCGGCGCGGGATCGACATCAGCGACCTGCGTGCGCGGCAGGTGGACTGGAGCGACTACGAGGTGTTCGACCTCATCCTCGCCATGGACGCCGCCAACGCTGAGATCTTGCAGGCGGATTGCCCGCCCGAGCACGCCGAGAAGATCGGCATGTTCCTCGACTACGCAGCGGGGCGCTCGGAACGCGAGGTCCCGGATCCGTACTTCGGCGGCGAGCGCGGCTTCGAGTACGTCCTCGACCTCATTCAAGAGGCCTCCGACGGCCTGATCGACGCCCTGCGCCGGCGCGGCGGCTAGGGCCGCCGCGCCGGTGCCCGGGCGCCACGGCTACTCCGCCCTCTCCGACGAGCCCTCTTCGGCCTGGCTGGCCGAGGGGGCGGGCTCCGCCTCCTCGTCTGCGCCCACGCCGCTTGCCGCGGCTGTATTGGCGTTGGCTGCCGCCTTGGGCTTGCGCGGCCGTCCGGACCGGACCACCTTGCGCCGCGCCGGGCCGGAGGCCGGGGCCTCGGCGTCGTGCCTCGCCCCCTCGGGGGCGGCGCTGCTGTCCGCGCCCGAGGGGGCGGCGTCACCCGGGCTCCCCTCCGAGGTCGGCGCGGGTTGCGGGGCGGCCTCCCGGGACGCTGCCGCAGCGGCCTCCTGGGGCTCTGCCGCAGCCGCAGGCTGAGCCACGCCGCTGGCCGTGCCGCCCGCCTCATCGGCGGGGCTCGGCGTCGAGCTCGGCGAGCGCTGGGGACGCGTCCCGGCGCTGCTGCCAGGCCCCGTCTCCGCCTCCGTAGCAGGCTCGGGCCCGGCGTCAGGGCCCTGCTCGCCGGCCTGATTCCTCGAGGCGGCCTTCCGACGGCTGCCGCCGGTGCTGGTGCCCTGGGCGCTATCCCCGCCGGGCTCTTGCCGAGCGTCCTCGCCGCCCGTCGTGGCACCGGCCGCAGCGGCGTCGCCTTGCTCGCCCTGGGAGCCGCCGCTGCTGCTGGTTGTCCGGCGCCGCCGCCGGCCACCGCGGCGACCGCGGCGGCTGCGCCCGCTCCGGGCACTGGCGGAGGCCGTCTCGGCGGTGCTCGAGGCGGACGCGGGGGTCTCGCTCGCGCCCTGAGCGCTCTCCTCCGCGCCGCCATCGCGGCTCGGGGCGCTCGCCTCGCTGCTGCGCTTCGCCTTGGCGGTGCCGCCCTCCGCCTCGTCGCCTACGGCTGCCTGATCGCCCGCCTTGCTGGACGGACCGCTCTTGCGGCGGCTCGAGCCGCCGCGGCCACCATCCTTGCGTGCCGCCTCCTTGTTGGCGCTGTCACCGCTACGCTTGCCCGTCTCGCCCTTGTTGTCCCTGGCGGAGCGGTCAGCGCCATCGCCGTCGCGGCGGCGCTGGTTGCCGCCCCGGGAGCGGCTGCTGCGCTGGCCCCCGGCGGACTGGCCGGCATCACCGCCGCCACTCCCGCGGGTGGTATCGCGGCCCTGCTGCTGCTTGCTCGCCTCCGGCACGGGCCGCTCCTCGCTGCCGCTCTGGAAGAGCAGGCCCCGCAGGCGCCGGAAGATCGAGCTGAGCGGGGCCTCCTCCTCCCCGTCGGCCTCGGCCGTCTCGCCGCCACCCTCGGCGGCCTCGGCCCTCTCGGCGCTCCGGCGGCCGGGCTCCGGAGCCGGGGTGCTCGGCGTAACGCCCTGGACCGCAGGCGCCGGGGGACGGCTAACCGGGATGCCGGCCTCGACGGGGCTCGGCTCCGGGGCGGGCGAGGCCAGGTCGTAGCTGCTGGCGTCCGGCCCCAGGCCCTCGTCGGTGCGCATCCGCCGGATCTCGTGGTGCGGCGTCTCGAGATTCCGGTTGGGGATCAGCAGGATGTGCGTCCCGTAGCGCTGCTCGATATCGGCGATCTGCGAGCGCTTCTCGTTGAGCAGGAAGGTGGCGACCTCCACCGGGAGCTGGGCGAGCACCCGGCCGGTCTTCTCCTTCATCGCCTCTTCCTCGATGATGCGCAGGATCGACAGCGCCAGGGACTCGACGCTGCGCACCGTGCCCTGGCCGCTGCAGCGGCTGCAGACCTCCTGGTGGGCCTCGCCGAGCGAGGAGCGCAGTCGCTGCCGTGACATCTCGAGCAGGCCGAAGCGGGAGATCCGGCCGATCTGGACCCGGGCACGGTCGGCCTTGACGGCCTCGCGGAGGCGGTTCTCGACCTCGCGCTGGTTGCGCGGCGGGCCCATGTCGATGAAATCGATAACGATCAGCCCCCCCAGGTCGCGCAGGCGCAGCTGCTGGGCGATCTCGTCGGCGGCCTCCAGGTTGGTGTTCAGCGCCGTCTCCTCGATGTCGGCGCCCTTGGTCGCCCGCGAGGAGTTGATATCGATGGAGATCAGCGCCTCGGTGTGGTCGATGGCGATGGCGCCCCCGGAGGGCAGCCGTACGTCGCGCTGGAAGGCCGACTCGATCTGGCTCTCGATCTGGTAGCGGGAGAAGAGGGGGACCGGATCGGTGTAGCGCTTGAGCTTCTGCCGATTGTACGGCATGACCTGCTCGATGAAATCGCGCGCCTTGGTGTAGACCGCCTCGTCATCCACCAGGATCTCGCCGATATCGGAGCGCAGGTAATCGCGCAGGGCGCGGATGATAACGTCGCTCTCCTGGTAGACCAGGAACGGGGCGGCGCGCTCGGCGGTCGCCTTCTGGATGGCGTCCCAGAGCTTGAGCAGGTAGTCCAGGTCCCACTGCAGCTCCTCGGTGCTGCGGCCGACTCCGGCCGTGCGCACGATGAGCCCCATACCCTCGGGGACGTCGAGCTGGCGCAGCGCCTCCCGGGTCTCGGTACGCTCGGAGCCCTCGATCCGCCGGGAGACGCCGCCGGCCCGGGGGTTATTGGGCATGAGGACGAGGTAGCGGCCGGCAAGGCTGATATAGGTCGTCAGCGCAGCGCCCTTGTTGCCGCGCTCCTCCTTGTCGACCTGGACCAGGACCTCCTGGTTCTCCTTGAGCCCCTCGCGCGGCGTAGCGCGCTTGCCGTCCGCCGAGGTGAAGTAGGCAGGAGCGATCTCCTTGAACGGCAGGAAGCCGTGACGCTCCGCGCCGTACTGGACAAAGGCCGCCTCGAGGCTGGGCTCGATACGGGTAATCGTCCCCTTATAGATATTCGCCTTCTTCTGCTCCCGCGAGGGCGCCTCGATATCGAGATCGTAGAGGACCTGGCCATCGACGAGGGCGACGCGCAACTCCTCCGGCTGAGTTGCATTGATGAGCATTCTTTTCATGGGTACCAAGTCTCCGCAGCCCTGCCGCCATCGCTTCGCCAAGGCCGATGCGCACGGACGCTCGCCACGGCGCCGGAAGGGCGCAGGCGATCGCCAACTGCGCGGGCCGCTGCTGCGGTGCGGACCAAGCGGCGATCCAGGCCATCCAATGCGCAAGCGGCGTCCGTGTCATCAGTACTCGCTCCGAAGGGGCGCAGGGCGTGTTGATCGTGGGCAGATCGGCCAGCCCCCTGGAGGGGAGCCGGCGGTTATTCACGCTTGCGCTCGCTATGCGGCGCCGCTCTGAGGACGACGCCGCCGGAAACCCGGCGTGGTGGAATTTTTTGAATTCACCACGTGCGGTCAATTGTATCAGGGACTTGCGCGCCCATTCAAATTGATTCTTCTGCTAATATCCGCCTATGAGTGAGCACGAGCGAAGCGTCCGGTACCACCACGTCATCGAGGATGAGGCCGGCCAGCGTATCGACAATTTCCTCCTGCGCCAGCTCAAGGGCCTGCCGCGCAGCCGGGTCTATCGGCTTCTGCGCAAGGGCGAGGTGCGCATCGATGGTGGGCGGGCCCGCCCCGCCCGGCGCCTGCGTACCGGGGAGGTGGTGCGCATCCCCCCTGTAGCCGGCCGCAGGCCGGACGATAGCGCCGGCGGCCAGCTGCCGGCGGGGCTCGCCGAGCGGCTGCGCAACGGGGTGCTCTACGAGGACGAGCGGCTACTGATCCTGGACAAGCCCTCGGGGCTGGCCGTGCACGGCGGCAGCACGGTCCGTGTCGGCCTGGTGGAGGCGCTGCGCCGGCACCGGCCGGAGCTGCCCTTCCTCGAGCTAGTCCACCGCCTGGACCAGGAGACAAGCGGCTGCCTGATGCTGGCCAAGCGCCGCTCCACCCTGCGCCGGCTCCACGAGCAGCTGCGCCGCGGCGCCGTGGAGAAGCGCTACACCGCACTGCTGCTCGGTCGGCTGCGCAGCTCCGAGCCCTTCCGCGTGGACGCTCCGCTGGAGCGCCTGCCCGGGCGAGGGCGGGATCGGCAGGTGCAGGTCAGCAAGCAGGGCCGGCCGGCCGCCACGGCGATCCAGGTCGAGCGGCGCTGGCCGCAGGCAACCCTGGTGACGGCCCGGCTGGAGACCGGGCGTACCCACCAGATCCGGGTCCACGCCCAGCATATCGGCCACCCGGTCGCCGGGGACGACCGCTACGGCGATCGCGCCCGCAACGCCACCGCCCGCGGATGGGGGTTGCGCCGCCTCTTCCTGCACGCCAGCTCGTTGCGGCTCAAGCACCCGGAGACCGGCGCCTCCATCGAGGTCCAGGCACCGCTCAGCGACGACCTGCAGGCGGTGCTCGATCAGTTGCCTGAAACCAGGAAGGAGGAGCAAGCATGAGCGAAGAGAACGCTGAGCGGGAAGCGCTGGTGGAGCTGCTCAAGGAGAACCTGCGCGAGCAGCGCCGGGCACGACGCTGGCGCCTGATCTTCCGGAGCGTGGTGCTGGCCCTCGTGGTCCTGGGGGTGGCCCTCCTGGCCCGGACGGGCCTCAGCCCGTCGCAGGACGATACGGGGCCGCACACCGCCGAGGTGGCCATCAAGGGGCCGATCATGGCCGATTCGCCGGCCAGCGCTGACCGGGTCCTCCAGGGCGTGGAGCGCGCCTTCGAGGCAGACAACGTCGAGGGTATCGTGCTGCGCATCAACAGCCCCGGTGGCAGCGCCGTCCAGGCCCGGCAGATCTACCAGGAGCTACGCCGGCTGCGCGAGACCCACGAGGATACCCCCGTATACGCGGTTATCGAGGATATCGGCGCCTCGGGGGCGTACTACGTGGCCGCGGGCGCGGACAAGATCTTCGTCAACGAGTCGAGCATCGTGGGCTCCATCGGCGTGATCATGGGCGGCTTCGGCTTCCAGGAGGCCATGAAGAAGCTCGGCATCGAGCGGCGCCTCTATACCGCTGGCGAGAACAAGGCCCTCCTCGATCCCTTCTCCCCCGAGGACGAGGCGGAGGTCGAGCACGTGCAGGCGATGGTCGACGAGATCCACGGCCAGTTCATCGCCGCTGTCCGCCAAGGGCGCGGCGAGGCCATCGAGGCGGCCGAGGTGGACGAGGAGCGGCTCTTCTCCGGCCTGGTATGGACGGGTAGCCGGAGCCTGGAGCTCGGCCTGGCCGATGAGCTCGGCAGCGCGCGCAGTGTCGCCCGGGACGTGATCGGCGCCGAGAAGCGGGTGGACTATACGGTCCAAGGCAACCTGGTCTCGCAATTCGCCGACCGCTTCGGTACCGCCTTCGGTCGTGGCGTCTTCGAGACCCTGCTGGGGCTCGAGTACCAGCCCCGCTGAGCCGGGCTACGGCAGCGGGTAGCCCAGGCGGCGCAACAGGCGGGCGACCGCGATCAGCGGGAGCCCGACCAGGGCCGCCGGATCGCTGCTGTCCACCGACTCGAGCAGGCTCGCCCCGAGCCCCTCCGAGCGGATGGCCCCGGCGCAGTCCAGGGGGCGATCCGTCTCGACGTAGCGCTCGATGGCCTCGGTATCCAGGGCGCGGAAGCGCACCCGTACCGCTTGCAGCTCGTGCGCCTCCGCCTCCCCCTGACGGATGCTCACCGCCGTGAGGAAGTGCACCTCCCGGCCGGCGTAGCGCGCCAGCTGCGCACGGGCCTGCTCGGCCGTCCCCGGCTTGCCCTGGATCTCGGTACCGAAGGCGACCAGCTGGTCGCTGCCGATCACCGCGGCCTCGGGGCATGCCGCGGCGACCGCCGCAGCCTTGTCCTGCGCCAGGCGCACGGCCGCCGCCTCGGGGTCCTCGGCCTCGCCGACGGCCTCGTCGATGGCCGCCGGCACCACCTCGAAGGGGAGGCCGAGGCGCTCGAGCAGGGCCCGGCGGTAGGGCGAGCCTGAGGCCAGGATCAGCGGGCTTGGGGTGGGCATCTTGCGGGACCTCCCGTGGGCGAAAGAGTCAGTGCGTCGGTTCGTAACGTGCGCATTGCCGGCACTTTACACTACCGGGCGCCGTGGCTAGCATGCAGCCCTTATGTTGCCGGACAGGCTGGCCCCTGACGACTTCGCCGCGGCGCCGCGCACCCATGAGGGCAGGCTTGCGCTAGCCCGCATGCCGCACCTGGCTCCGCTGCTGGCTGCAGCGGAAGGCGAAGCCTGGCTGCAGATCGCGAGCAGCCTGGATGAGCACGGGCAGCGCGTGCTGGAGGGCCGGATCGAGGCTGCCGTACCGCTCACCTGCCAGCGCTGCCTCGGGCTTTACCGCTACCCGGTGGCGGAGGCGTTCCGCGTCGTGGTCGTCGGCTCGGAGGCGGAAGGGGAGGACCTGCCAGCGGAGGCGGAGCCCTACGTCAGCGCGGGGCCCGTGCAGCCCCAGGCGGTCGCCGAGGAGGAGATCCTCCTGGCCTTGCCGGCAGTCGCCTTGCATCCGTCCGGGGCCTGCGAGGCGCCGGCCCACGATGCCGGGGCCCAGCGCGAGACGCTCAGCCCCTTCGCCGTCCTGCGCGGGCGAGTGCGCAGCGACGGGGAGGATGGAGCCTAGACACGATAGCGAATCCCTGAACGACCCGGAGAGAAGACGATGGCCGTACAACAGAACCGCAAGTCGCCCTCCAAGCGTGGCATGCGCCGCTCCCACGACAGCCTGCGCAAGCCCGCCCTGGCGACCGAGCCGAGCACCGGCGAGACCCACCGCCGCCACCACGTCAGCCCCGATGGCTACTACCGCGGGCGGAAGGTTACCCGCGGCCAGGACGACTGAGCGCTCCCGCGATACCTCCCTCAAGGGCAAGGATAATCGGTGAGCGAGCGGATCCTGGCATGACGCATCAGACGACCTTGTCGCTGGACGCGATGGGGGGCGACCACGGCCCCAGGGTCGTGGTCCCCGCTGCTGCCCAGGCGCTCGAGCGCCACCCGGACCTGCACCTGGTCCTGGTCGGGCAGGAGCCGGACCTGCGCGAGCAGCTGCAGGCGCACGGCGCTGGCACGGAGCGGATCTCGATCCGCCACTGCAGCCAGGTCGTGGGGATGGACGAGCCCCCGTCGCAGGCCATGCGCAACAAGCGTGACTCCTCCATGCGCGTGGCGCTCGACATGGTCCGGTCCGGGGAGGCGGACGGGTGTGTCAGCGCCGGCAATACCGGCGCGCTGATGGCGACGGCCCGCTACCTGCTCAAGACCCTGCCGGGCATCGAGCGGCCGGCGATCATGAGCACGATCCCTACGTGGGACGGCGCCACCCACATGCTCGACCTGGGCGCCAACGTCGACTGCAGCAGCGATCACCTGTTCCAGTTCGCGGTCATGGGCGCGGTAGCCGCCGAGGCTACCCACGATCTGGCGCAACCGCGCGTGGGGCTGCTCAACGTCGGCGAGGAAGAGATCAAGGGCAACGAGCAGGTCAAGCAGGCCGCGGAGAGGCTCGGTGCCGCCGAGGAGCTGCACTATATCGGCTACGTCGAGGGCGACGGTGTCTACCAAGGCGAGGCGGACGTCGTCGTCTGTGACGGCTTCGTCGGCAACGTCGCCCTGAAGACCAGCGAGGGCGTGGCGAGCCTGATCTCTGGATACCTGCGCTCGGAGTTCCAGCGCAACCTCCTGACCCGCCTGGCCGGCCTCGTGGCCTGGCCCGTGCTGCGCTCCCTTCGCGGACGTATCGACCCGCGCCAGTACAACGGCGCCAGCCTCCTCGGCCTGCGGGGCGTGGCGCTGAAGAGCCACGGCTCCGCCGACACCTTCGCCTTCGGGCGTGCCATCGATACGGCCGCCCGCGAGGCCGAGCAGGGGGTGCCCAACCTGATCGAGGCGCGCATCGAGCGGCTGCTAGGGGCGAGAGAAGGGGCGTGACAAGCGCAAGGATTATCGGCACGGGGAGCTACCTCCCCCAACGGGTGGTCACGAATCGGGATCTCGAGCAGCAGGTCGAGACCTCCGATCAGTGGATCCGCGAGCGTACCGGGATCTACGAGCGCCGTGTCATCGGGGAGGAGGAATGCTGCGGTGATCTGGCGCGCATCGCTGCGCAGCGGGCCCTGGAGGCCGCCGGCATCAGCGGTGACGACGTCGACCTGATCGTCGTCGCGACCTGCACGCCCGATCGCGTCTTCCCGAGCCTGGCCTCCAGCCTGCAGCGCGATCTGGGCATCCGGCCCGGCGCCACCGCCTTCGATGTCTCCGCCGCCTGCTCCGGCTTCATCTACGGCCTCGGCATCGCGGACCGCTTCGTGCGCACGGGCGGCGCGGAGCGGGCCCTGGTCGTGGGGGCCGAGGCCATGACCCGGATCCTCGACTGGGACGATCGCGGCACCTGCGTGCTCTTCGGCGACGGAGGCGGCGCCGTGCTCCTCGAGGCCGCCGAGCGGCCCGGCGTGCTGACGACGCACCTGCACTCCGACGGGCGCTACGAGCCACTCCTCTACGTGCCGTGGGGCCCCGGCCAAGGCTACGCGGCGCTAGGGACCCAGAGCGGCTACATCCACATGCGCGGTAACGAGGTGTTCAAGGTCGCGGTGAACACCCTCACGCGGATCGTGGAGGAGACGCTGGACGCGGCGCAGGTGGATAAGACGGAGGTGGACTGGCTGGTCCCCCACCAGGCGAATATCCGCATCATCCAGGCCACGGCCAAGAAGCTGGATCTGCACATGGATCGCGTCGTGGTGACGGTAGGCGAGCACGGCAATACCTCCGCGGCATCGATCCCCATCGCCCTGGATACAGCCGTGCGCGACGGGCGCATCCAGCGCGGCGAACTGCTGCTCTTCGAGGCCTTTGGCGGCGGCTTTACCTGGGGATCGGCGCTGGTCCGGTACTGAGCCGGGCGCAATACACACTGTTCGGGAGCGAGGATGAGCGACACGACCCCGGAACTGGCTACGGTCTTCCCCGGCCAGGGCTCACAGGCCGTCGGGATGATGGCGGAATGGCGCGGCGAGGCCACGGTCACGGCGACCTTCCGGGAGGCCTCGGAGGCCCTCGGCTACGACCTCTGGGCGCTGGTCACGGAGGGCCCGGCCGAGGAGCTCGACCGTACCGACCGCACGCAGCCGGCCATCCTCACGGCCAGTACCGCCCTGTGGCGGCTCTGGCAGGAGCGCGGCGGCGCCGAGCCGGCCGCCATGGCCGGCCACAGCCTGGGCGAGTACTCGGCCCTGGTCGCCGCCGAGGCGCTGAGCCTGTACGACGCCGTGGCCCTGGTGGCTGATCGGGGGCGCTACATGCAGGAGGCCGTCCCGGCGGAGAGCGGTGCCATGACGGCCGTCATCGGCCTCGCCGATGAGCGTGTCGCCGAGGTCTGCGCCAGCGCCGCCCAGGGCCAGGTTGTCCAGCCCGTGAACTACAACGCCCCCGGCCAGGTGGTCATTGCCGGCGAGCGGGACGCCGTCGAGCGCGCGGGGGAGGCGGCCAAGGAGGCGGGGGCGAAGCGGGTGATGCCCCTGCCGGTCAGCGCCCCGTCCCACTGCAGCCTGATGCAGCCGGCCGCCGAGCGCCTGGCGGCGCGGCTCGAGGCGGTCGAGATCGGCGAGCCGCGCCGGCGGGTGCTGCACAACGCCGATCTCTCGGTCAGCAGTGACGCCGAGGCCATCCGGCAGCGCCTGGTCGAGCAGCTAGCCAGGCCGGTGCGCTGGACAGAGACGATCCAGCGCATGGCCAGCGAGGGTGCCCAGACCGTGGCCGAGTGCGGCCCCGGCAAGGTCCTGACCGGGCTGTGCCGACGTATCGATCGTGGCCTCCAGGGTGTCGCGCTCAGCGATCCGGAGGCCTTCGACGACGCCCTGGGCCATTTCCGGGCGGCATCGTGACAACGGACTTCGAAGGAGGCAGCGTGCACGGCGACGACCTGCAGCAAGAGATCGCGCTGGTGACCGGGGCGAGCCGCGGCATCGGCCGGGCCATCCTGGAGGCCCTCGGCCGCCACGGCGCCACGGTCATCGGCACGGCGACCAGCGAGCGAGGCGCCGAGGCGATCCAGGAGCACCTCGATGGACTCGGCTTGCAGGGTAGGGGGATGGCCCTGGATGTTACCGATCCGGACCAGGTCAACGGCGTGGTTACCACCATCGGCCAGGATTACGGAGCGCCGACGATCCTCGTCAATAACGCCGGCATCACCCGGGACAACCTGATGATGCGGATGAAGGACGAGGAGTGGGAGGAGCTCATCGACACCAACCTCAGCTCCGTCTACCGCACGAGCAAGGCCTGCCTGCGCGGTATGATGAAGGCCCGCCGGGGGCGCATCATCAACATCGGCTCGGTGGTCGGGGCCACGGGCAACGCCGGGCAGGGCAACTACGCCGCCGCCAAGGCCGGTATTACGGGCCTGACCAAGTCCATGGCCCGGGAGCTGGGCACGCGCAACATCACCGTGAACACGGTGGCACCGGGCTTCGTCGAGACGGACATGACCGCTGCCATGAGCGAGGAGCAGCGCTCAGCGCTCATCGCCAACATCCCGCTGGAGCGGCTCGGCGATCCGGAGGATATCGCCGCAGCGGTCGTGTTCCTGGCCTCGTCGGCGGCCGGCTACATCACCGGCGAGACGCTCCACGTCAACGGGGGCATGCACATGTCCTGAATTCTTCCGAAAATTCAGGAACTTTTGCGTACTCCAAGAATCCGTTACGGGTTCTGGTACTCAACGGGCTGTTCCCCTACAATACGCGCCGCAGCTGGATGACTGCGCCAACGAGAACCTCGGAGGACCTTTTACATGAGCAGCATCGAAGACCGCGTCAAGAAGATCG
>Ga0207714_1000310_pt1 | contig 33695 bp, 31 predicted proteins | sample PonA232FremontCA_2_FD_187270 | JGI IMG/M metagenome (GOLD analysis project Ga0207714, IMG submission 187270) | Marine sediment microbial community from Fremont, CA, USA - Pond A23 Sediment 2 (SPAdes) | ecosystem: Environmental > Aquatic > Marine > Unclassified | place: USA: Fremont, California...
CAACGATGAGCCGTATGAATAGGGACGCGAGGTATATCGCGATAGTCATCCTGGTGGCTGTCGCTCTGTCTCTTACAGGATGTCTCGACATTGTAAACTGGGGCGACCCTGCGGAAGCACAGCCGGGTGGCGAGGACAGCACGGCGGGCGAGGTTATAGTGAAGGACGCCGAGAACGTGACGCGCACACTGTCGCATAACGTCTCCTCCTCGGCGATCCGGACGCGGTACGACCCCCGACTTGAACGTGTCGAGGTCGCTCTGACTCAGTCTATCGATGCCGACTACATGCGCGTCGACTTCGCGGGCGATACGACCGCACGCGCACGTCTCAACGAGGAGGGCGACCGCGCCGTTCTGGGTTCGTCCGACCTCTGGCTGGGCGGCGAAGCCGAGGACTTGACGCGTGAACTCTACCGCCAGGGTGCATTCGAGGGCGGACCCGGCGGCTTCGCGGGTGCCTCGTACGGCGACACCGTTAACATCACCGTTAGCGCCGTCGACGGCGGCGTCGGCGAGGTCGTCTTCCAGGAGACGGAGACGATCGGACACGGCGATGTCAACGCGCAGGTCGACTACCTGTTCGACTCGTCTCAGAATCAGGTTCGTGTCGTCTACGCGAGCAACGTCAACGCCGACTACGTCGATGTGACCTTTAGGCTCGGCGGTGACAATATCTCCAAGGTACGTCTCCACAACCCCGGCGACGAGGCGCGTATCTCTTCCGACTACGGTAAGACGGATACGCTCGGAACCGCGGAGAACCGGATGTACGAGGAGATCAAGGACGCCGTACAGCAGTACGACAGATACAGGAACGAGGACACCAACTTCTCCGAAATCGCCGACGACGCCGGGGGTGCTCTCAGCGGTATAGGCGGATACGACGGTATAATCGACGAGCTGGACGGTCTGAGGGCGGGGTCGATGTCGAAGGAGGAGCAGAAACGTTTCGACGCCCTCCTAGATGCACGCCGTGACCTTCGTGTTACGGAGTCCGGGGATCTTTCGTTGGAGGAGATAACGCGGACGTACCTCGAATACACGGGTCAGGTTCAGGAGACCGACGATATCGACGACCTCGACAGCGTGCTTGACGACAGCGTCTTCGACGACGACCTGCTCAGTAACGCGGGCACCTTCCTAACCGACGACAACGGTGGGGATGACGATGATGACAACGGCAACAACGACATACCTGAGATAAGCCAGATGTACGACAGACCCGAGAGGGACGAACTCCTCAGCATACAGGCTGTCGCCAAGGTCGCGGCGAGGACCTCGCCTTCGGGATACCGCCAGCGCGGCGGTAGCTCGACCGAGGTTCTCGACGTCAGCGGCGAGATAAGCGACGACGGCTATACGGAGATAGGCGGCGTAGCAGGCGGTGACCCTATAACACTGCCTTCCGAGTCGACCGGCTTCGTGGGTGAAAACGGGGTTAGCTCAGCCGTCGGGTCGCTTGATACGGAGACGGTCGCAAGACGTGTTGCGACGGCGGCTAACCGTCTGCGTGAAGACGAGTCGGGGTACACGCCACAGCTTGAATCCACGCATGGGATAGAGAAGGCGGCACAGGAACACGCCGACAGGATGGAGAACAACATCAACGAGCAGGAGGAACTCAACTCCATAAGGTCGGGCGGCGTACCTGCACAGACGGACAGACGTAACCGGATACAGAGGTACGTACGTAACGCCGCGACCGTATGCTACTCAGGCACAGAGACCCACTCACTCTACACGCCCGGCTCGTACGTCACGCTCACCAACAACGCCGAGGGTGTCGTCGAACGCGCGGGCGTATCGACGACGACAGTGAACGCCGAAGGTATGGCTCCCGTTACCGTCCCCAACTACGCACTACCCCTGTACGAGGCTTACATATACAACGAATGGAGCCACGGCGGCGAGAACACCGCGGCGTACGTCTACTCCGACCTCGTCAACGGTACTGCGTCGACATCGGAGGTCGCTGACGCCGTCGTGGAACGTATGACGGACAAGAACTCGTTCGTCAACGAGATGACAGACTCGTCGTACCGTCATCAGGGCGTCGGTGTCTCCGTTGCGGAGGACACAGGCGTCATATACATCACGCAGTCGTTCTGCTGAGGCTTCGTCTCCGTCGCTAACCTTTTGTCCCACCGCCCTCTACGCCCCCTATGCCGCTTGACCCCGTCCATGTAGACGGGATAGACTCGCTCGCGCGACGTATACGCGACGACTACGACGACCCAGACGAGTCGGGCGACGTAGACCAACTCTGGTCTTTCCTCGACCCTCTACGTGACGACGGACGCGCCGTCCTCGAACCCGTCGGCGACCTGCGCAGACGCGCCGTTTCGCTCCAAGACATCGCGCTCATCGACGACGAGTTCCCGTCCCAACACGGCGTCGACGCGGGGACGCTCAACCCGCGGTCGTTTACCAACGGTCTGACGGTCGACGTTGCACACGCCGCCGCGGCGTCTGTTCCGAGCGATCTTGACCTCCACCGTAGGCGCACCATCGTCACGGCGGCGCAGTCTCCCAACCACCGTGTCGAACTCCCCGACGACTGGCTCTCTTTCGACGACGACGCCACCGACGGACGCGTCGTACAAGCGCCGCGCGACACCGACAACCCACGCGAGGCTGTCCATGTCTTCGCGCTCTACCTCTCCGAGTCGACGCATCTCGGAAAGACCCTCGACGCCGCCGAGGACCTCGTCTACATCGACGGACCCCTCTATCCCCTCGCACTCCTCCGGTGGCTCGGCGTCGACCCCGCCTTCGGACGCACGGATCTGACGGGCGAAATACTGTCGAACTACTTCGGAACGTACGACGACGCCCTCGAAGACTCGACGCCCGTCGTCGGCTTCGTCAAGAACCCTTCGTCGTCGCGCGTCGTAAGCCGTCTCCGCGAAACCGACGCACCGCCCGTCCCTTGGTCGGACGACGCGGGCTTCTTCCGTTACTTCCTATCGACCGACGCGAACGACCTGACGTTCACAAACTGGTTCGTCTCGCGTCTCTACACCAACCAGCTTTTCGATGTCGCGCCGCCCGAAGCGCCCGACGACGACTACCTCCCCGCTGTCATGTACGTCCACGATCCGCGCCACGGAACCGTCCACCGCGCCGAGGCACCGTACGGCTTCGTCCGCGACGACGCGACACGCGAGGCTCTCACGAGACAGACGCTCAAGGAGGTCGCCGTCTCACGCGTGCCCCGTGCGGTCGCACGCGCCGACTCTCTCGCACGCGTCACCCCCGACCAGCGCGAGGGTATCGTCAGACGTTTCGAGGAGGCTTTCGACGCCGTCGAGGAGACCAACTACAACCGCGACCGGTGGGGCTACGTCAGGTCGTCGACGGGGTTGACGCTGTAGCTTATCGACAGAACGCCGTCGGTCGAACGTAGCGAACCCACGAAGTCACGTACGTCGTCGAGCGACCCTTCGATAACGAAAAGCTCCATACAGTACTCGTCGCCACCGATACACGAATGGACGTTGCTCCTCACAGTATCCTCATTCTCGTGGCGCATCCGTATCATCTCGCCCTCAACGTCGCTGTTCTCGAACTCGAAGATGACAGTAACCGTCGCCACGAGATGCCGCCCTTCGAGCTTCGAGTCCTCAAACTCACCCATCAAGGATCGCGCCGACTCACGCAGTAGCTCACTCCTGCCCGAGTACCCGTGTTCGTCGGCGAAGTCGTCCATCTGTTCGAGAAGCTCCTCCGGAACCGATATGCTGACAACAGCCATGTTATTAATCCTCGTCTCCTACGATAAAAACAGTTGTTAACTCCGCTTCGGTCAACCGACTGCGGTCTTGTCCCCCACGGTAACTCTTACCGTAGGTTAGGGGAGGTTTTATATGTTTGGGATACGTAAGTATAAGCGTGATGGTTAAGGAGAATACCAAGACAAAGGAATCGGTCAAGGAGTACGAGCAGGAGGTGGAAGAAGAGGAGGAGACGGAGGAGGATCAGGAACTCGTATGCCCCGAATGCGGCTCCGAGGATCTCGTAGAGGACGCCGAGCGCGCCGAGGTCGTCTGTAACGACTGCGGTCTCGTCGTCGAGGAGGATCAGGTCGACCGCGGACCCGAATGGCGCGCGTTCGACTCCGACGAGCGTGACGACAAGTCGCGTGTGGGCGCGCCGATGACCAAGAGGATGCACGACAAGGGGCTGACGACCAACATCGACTGGCGCGACAAGGACGCCTTCGGGCAGTCGCTCTCGGCGGATCGTCGCGCACAGATGAAACGGCTGAGGAAGTGGCAGAACCGTATACGTACATCGGGTTCGAAGGAGCGTAACCTCCAGTTCGCGCTCGGTGAGATCGACCGTATGGCTTCGTCGCTCAACATCCCCGAGTCGACGCGCGAAATCGCATCGATGATCTACCGTCGCGCGCTCGACGAGAACCTCCTACCGGGGCGCTCCATCGAGGCGGTTTCGGCTTCGGCGCTCTACGCGGCGTGCAGGCAGGAGAACATACCCCGTTCACTCGACGAGATCTCGGACGTTTCGCGCGTCGAGAAGCAGGAGGTCGCGCGCACATACCGTTACATCGCGCGTCAGCTTGAGCTTGAGATCGGTCCGACCGACCCCGCCGAGTTCGTGCCGCGGTTCGCGTCCGAACTCGGTCTTAGCGAGGAGGTTCAGCAGAAGGCGATAGAGATAATCGAGGACACCGCAGAGGAGGGTCTGCTTTCGGGTAAGTCGCCGACGGGTTACGCCGCGGCGGCTATCTACCTCGCCTCGATACTCTGTAACGATAAGAGGACTCAGAAGGAGGTCGCGGAGGCGGCGAACGTCACCGAGGTCACGATACGTAACCGGTACCACGAGCAGGCTGAGGCTATCGGCGCGGGTGTGTGATGGCTGAAAACCCTGTTTTAGCCTAACGAAGCCTTTTGTGGCGCGGGTCCGAACGTGTGTTTATGCGTAGAAGGGAGTTCGTCGCGTCGTCGGCGCTCGCCTCTTCCCTGCCTGTGTCGGGTTGCATAGGCGCGTTCGGAGACGCCGGGAACGAGGGTACGACCGACGGCGGAGGCGAGGACGACACCGCCTCCTACGCTCTCTCCGTCTCCGTCGAACACCCTCGGTACGTCGTCACCGTGTCCTCGACGTTCTCGAACGAGATGAACACCGCGGAGACGGTCGAAGCCTTCGATGAACCCGCGCGTGGTTACGTGCGCGAGGCGGTTGAGGAGGGACGCGTCTCCGTCGAAGAAGCCGACGACGCTCTCTTGGAAGCCCTCCGCGGTGTCGAGCACGTACGTGACGGCGACGACGTTTACGCGGTTGGGTACAGCCTTCCCGAATACGTCGTTTCGGGTACGGTCGCCGACGTTTCCGAGGATGAGGTTGACGACGACCGTGTGGTGCATGCCACCGACGACGTACTCCGCGCGCTCGGACCCGACAACCGCCAGATACTGATGATGCGAACCTCGGTTATCGGGGGCGGACGCGGCGAACTCGAAACGGGTGAGTACCGCACGACTTCGCTCACCGAGGAACTCGAAAGCTTCCTCGAAGAGACCGACTACATCGGCGTTTCGACGAGCAAGAACCCGACCGTTACGGACGAGTACGTCGAACTCGAACTTTCGCGCCGAGACCCCGAAGAGTACTACGTCGAAGCCGAAAGGCTGACCCACGAGGAACTCTTCGGCGTCGAAGAGGTGCGCGAACCCGGCTCGCTACCCGACGATGTCGCCGACGTTGTCCGCTCTGCCGTCGATGACGGCTACCGCGGCGACAGAATCCCCGACGGCTTCGAGGACGCGACGGGTGACGCCTACTTCCTTATATACGACGAGGCGTACCGTCCCGAACTACGTGAACCCGAGTACCAGGACGCGCCCGTCAAGGTACGCGCAGAGGTCACCGACGCGGGGTACGAAGAGGTGAACGAAATCCCCGACGAGGAGGAGCTTGAGGGGTACCGTGAGGAGTACGAGAATTCGACGCGTAACGGCGACGAAGAAACAGCCGAGGAGATAAGGGACAGGCTCCGCGACGGGTACAGCCCCGACGACGCCGGCGTGTTCACTCTGTCGTTGACCAACACGTCCGACGCGCCCGTTGAACTGTTCAGCGGCGCGCCCGCACCGTTCGGCGTCCTGACGGCTGAGAAGGTCGATGACGAAGACGACGAAACGCGCGGGCGTATCGTCTGGTCGGAGGCGTACGCCGAGAGCCAACACGTCAGCTTCGGACCGCGTGGTGTAGCTGTAAACGCAATCGGTCTCACCACACGGCTCGACGCGGACGGCACCGAGACTGAGACGTACGAAGTCGGCTTCCCGCCGGGCAAGTACCGCGTCGAGGAGGAGCTTGACGTCTCGCGTTCAGTCGGTGAGGGCTACGGCGACGGCGAGACGTACCCTTACACGGTCGTTATCGATGTGAACGACACCGAAGCCTAAGACCTAAGACGCGTCCGCGCGTAGCCGCGGGTATGCCTGACGAAGAGTACGACTCTCTTTCGCTCTCCGAAATCTACTCAGAACTCGACCTTGAGATAGACGAGGACGAGTTCCGCGAACGCGTCGACGACAAGGTCGAACAGATGGGGGGTCTGTGCGACGAACCCACGGCGGCGAAGCTCGTTGCGCATGAACTCGAAGAGGATCGTGTCTACGATATCGCCGATGTCACAGCCGAGAAGGACGAGGTGCGTTTCGTCGGTAAGGTCACGTCCGTCGGCGAACCCAAGGAGTTCGAACGTGACGAGGGCGAAGACGGTATGGTGGCGAACGTACGTGTACGTGACGAAACGGGTGAGATACGTGTCGCTCTCTGGGACGAGTACGCCGCGAGCGTCGGTGAACTCGAAAAAGGAGACGTTCTCAAGGTCAAGGGCGCGCCCAAGGATGGCTGGAACGGCGGCGTCGAGATAAACGCGCGCGAGATCGAGGTCGATGACGACGACGAGTTCGATGTTGACGTCGACACGTCCGAAGGTGCTGTCGGTGCGGGCGACGTTTCCGCGGGCGCGTCGGACGTGACGGTCGTAGGACGCGTACTCGAAACCTCCGAACCGCGTACCTTCGACCGCGACGACGGCGAGGGGAAGGTCGCAAACATCGCCGTCGGCGATGAGACGGGCTGGGTACGTGTCGCTCTCTGGGACGACCGCGCCGACGACGTTTCTTCGCTCGGTTCGGGCGATGTTGTCCGTGTACGTGACGGCTACGCGCGTGAACGTGACGGCGGCGTGGAGGTAAACGTCGGTTCGCGCGGAAGCGTCGAACGCGTCGCCGAGGACGAACTCGAAGACGAAGTCGAGTTCCATCCGGATCCCACACCAGTCGTAGAACTCGAAATCGACGAGACGTACGACGTCGCGGGCGTCGTGACCGACACGGGTGAGACACGCACCTTCGACCGCGACGACGGCTCTCAGGGCAAGGTTCGTAACGTACGTCTCCGCGACGACACGGGCGAGGTACGTGTCGCTCTCTGGGGCGACAAGGCGGATCTGTCGTTCGCACCCGGTGACGAGGTCGCTATACTCAACATGGAGGCACAGGAGGGATGGAACGACGGTGTCGAAGGAAGCGTAAACTGGGCTTCGACCGTCTACGTCCGTAGCAGGGGTTCGCTCGAAGGAGAGGAGGACGGCGAACGCTCCGAGGCGGGTCTCGACTCGTTTACGTGACTACGCGACCACCCGACTACGCCGAACGTATCTTCTCGGCGACGAGTTCGGCGAACGTGCTCGTCGACACCTTCTCTCCGCCCTCTATCTGTCTGTGTATGTCGTAAGTGACGGTGCGATCCTGTATCGTCGCCTCGACGGCGTCCTTGACGTGCTCCGCGGCGTCGAACCAGCCGAACTCCTCGAACATGATACGTCCCGTGAGTATCATCGCCGTCGGGTTGACCTTGTCCTGTCCGGCGTACTTGGGCGCGCTTCCGTGCACGGGTTCGAAGACGCCGCGTACGTCGCCTATGTTCGAACCCGGCGCGATTCCTAAGCCGCCGACCTGACCCGCGGCGGCGTCGCTCAGGTAGTCGCCGTTGAGGTTAGGCATCGCAAGAACGCCGTACTCATCCGTCCGTGTCAGCAACTGCTGGAGCATGTTGTCGGCGATACGATCCTTGATAACGACCTTTCCTTCGGGACGTTCGCCGTCGTACTCCTCCCAGAGTTCGTCCTCGGAGATCGTCCTTTCGGGGAACTCCTCCTCTGCGAGTTCGTAGCCCCAGTCGCGGAACGCACCCTCGGTGTACTTCATGATGTTGCCCTTGTGGACGAGCGTCACCGTCTCGCGCCCGCGGTCGATCGCGTACCGTATCGCCTTACGTACGAGACGTTTGGTCTTGCGCTCGCTGATAGGCTTGACTCCTATACCCGCGTCGTCGGGTACGTCCTCGCCCATCTCCTCGTTGAGGAAGCCGCGTATCTTCTCGGCGTCGTCGCTCTCAGCCTCGTACTCGATACCTGAGTAGACGTCCTCGGTCGCCTCGCGGAAGACTATCATGTCCATGTCCTCAGGCGAGTTGACGGGCGAAGGGACGCCCTGTAGGTAGTAGACGGGACGTATGTTGGCGTAAAGATCGAGGTTCTTCCTTATGGCGACGTTGAGCGAACGGAACCCCGCGCCGACGGGTGTCGTCAGAGGACCCTTGAGCGCGACGTTGAACTGACGTATCGCTTCCAACGTCTCGTCGGGCAGGAGTTCGTCGTACTCTTCCTCCGCGCGGTCGCCCGCGTAGACCTCAGTCCAGTGTATCTCGCGCCCCGTCTCCTCCGCCGCGGCGTCGAGAACCCTCTGCGCCGCCGGCGTAACGTCCTGACCTATTCCGTCACCCGTAATATACGGTACTATCGGTTCTTCGGGGACGACGAGTTCGCCGTCCTCGGCTTCTACGCGTTCGCCCTCTTCCGGTATCTCTACCCTATCAAACTCCATGTCCTCACCTACCACCGAGCATAAGTTTACTCTTGTGTTTCATTCGTCATCTTTTTTGACGAACGAACGCCTCAAGATGTCGAGATGAGGTAGACGGATACGAGCGCGAGCGTGATACCGACGACCTTCCGTGTCGTCACCGTCTCCTCGAAGAAGACGACGCCCAAGACGGACGACGCCGCGAGGAAGAGACCGAATATGGGAACCACGACGCTCACGGGTCCTTCAGCAAGCGCACGGTAGTACGCGAGTATACCGACTGCGAGACAGACACCCGCGGCGTAGATGTAGACGGCGCTCCGACCCGTTAGATACGACGTGTCCCACTCGCCCGTGTACGCAACCACGCCTGCGGCGACGACGACGAGGACGGTGTTCGACATAAGCGCCGCGGTCGAACTCGGTATCTCGCGCGTGGCGAGGTCGACGAGCGGAGGCACGAGGCTGTAAGCCAGTAGTGCGATAACTGCGTAGACGACGTAGTTCATACGCGACCTTCTCGCTCGACGCGTTTATACGGCACGAGTCCGCGTCTCCGGTATGAACGCTCAGTCCGACGCCGGAGACGAAGAAGGTGACGTTGTCGCCGACTGCCCCGCGTGTTCGTCGCGGGTACCTCACGAGGTTCTCAAGACGAACGGCAACGCGACGGTACGGTGTCTCGCGTGCGACCACGTACACAAGGAACATATACACGAACCCAGTACGGTCGAACTCCGTGTCGTCGTCTCTCAGGGCGACGAGTCTTTTTCGACCCATACGACGATCCGCGGCGACGAGACGGTGCGTGTCGGCGACGAGTTCGTTCTTGAGGCGGACGAAGGCGTCTTCGGCGTCAAGGTCACGAGCATCGAGGTTCCCGAGGACGGCGACAACCGACGTGTCGACGAAGCAACCGCCGATGACACTGCGACGGTCTGGACGCGCGTCGTGGACAACGTTTCCGTACCCGTCACCCTACACACCGACGACGAAACCGTCTCGCGGCGTATCGACGTACCCGGCGACTACAGCTTTGTTGTAGGCGAACGCGAGGAGGTCGACGGCGACGCCTTCGTGGTCACCGCCTTCGTCGACAGACGCACCGACGATAGTCTGAGCGTCGAGGGTGACGACGTGGATGCGAAGAACGCCAAACGCGTCTACGGTGAAGCCGTATGACCGACGGCGGGTACGCCGAGGAGCGCGACGCCCTTGTCGACTCGCTTGTCGAACGCGGGTACGTAGAGACCGATGCAGTCGAACGCGCTATGCGTGCCGTGCCGCGCGAGGTGTTTCTTCCCGAGGACGCACGGGGGCGCGTCTACAAGGACTCGCCTCTTCCCATCGGCGAGGGACAGACGGTAAGCGCGCCCCATATGGTGGCGATGATTACGGAGCGCCTCGACCTGAGCGAGGGCGACAGGACGCTCGAAGTCGGGACGGGACGCGGCTACCACGCCGCCGTCGTCGCGCGTACCGTCGGCGCTGAGAACCTGTACACGGTCGAACGTCAGGAGAAGCTCGCCGTTGAGGCGCGCCAGAACCTACCCGAAGAGGTCACAGTCGTCGTCGGTGACGGCTCCAAAGGGCTTGCCGAGGAAGCACCGTTCGACCGTATCTACCTCACATGCGCCGCGCCCGACGTACCCGGCTTCATCGACGACCAGCTACGCGAAGGCGGACGCTGTGTCCTACCCGCCGAAACCGGCGGTGCACAGAGGCTCGTTACCGTCGAGAAACGTGACGGCGAAACCGTCGTTAACGAGGGTGAACCCGTCCGTTTCGTACGTATGTACGGCGAGGAAGGGTTCTGACGGTGGACAGGAGAGCCTTCATCTCGGCTTCCGCGGTGGCTCTCTCAGGCTGTCTGATCGACGACACCGGTGGTTCGGACGGTGCGCCGAACGTCTCCGACGGGTGGAGCGCGCGCGACCTGAACCGTACCGGGGAGACGCCGTACGAGTCCGAAGACGAGGACGGGAACATACTGTCCCGGACAGGACGCGACTTGGCTATCGAAGGCGGTGCGGAGAGCCACGAGCTACGCGTCGAAGTACGTGACGACGGAGAGACGTTCTACTCGGTCGAGGGCGTCGTCGCCGCGGGCGCGATGTTCTCGGAGCAGAACGTAGTACGGAAACGCGGCGTCCACGAGGTGCGCGTCTACATAGACGGCGACCTCGTCGAGACGTTCGGCTGGCGCGTGGACGACGGACATTCGACGGCTCTCGTGAGGTTAGAGAACGGCGTCACGACGAGGGTTGGCGAGGTTTCGGGCGCTCTAAACCTCGTGTAGGCGGACGGATACGAGGGCGCATCCTCGCTAAACGAAACCGATCTTCTCGAACACGACGCGATCGCAGAAGCGTTCGACAGGGCGGAGGACTGCGCCGACGATCCCGGACGAGAAGGCTGTAACAGCTTCGCCGACGAGGATACGATCGGCGTAGAGGTGACGGGCGTCAAAGGCGAAGAACTCGACGCAGTCTACAGGAGGTTAGGCTCTGTCGGCGAACGCGACACGGGCGCTTACGTCGAAAAGGACGGCGTCGTGTACGAGCTATCCGTCTCGGCGCCTCTCTGACTAACCGCTCTCGCCGCGTTTCCTCTCGACACGGTACTCGGTGATAAGCTCGTCAACCGTCTCCTCGGCGCGGCGCAGACGGCGCTCCTCGGCGCGTTCGTCCCACCGTTCGACTGCGTCGCGTACGTCCTCCTCGCGCATTATACCGAACTCGTCGATACGCCGCATATCGATACCGTCCGCCTCTGCGACGGGTACGCCGGCGTCGAAAAGCACCCGATCCGCTTCGGTCGACATACCCCCGTTCTTGAGAACGAGACGCGGCGACGTACCGGCGAGACGTTCGGCGGTCGCGCGCCCCGCGCCGCTCGCGTCTTCGAGAAGGACGATATCGCCCTCTGCGAGACCGAAGGAGTTCTCGGCGTCTTCGAGAGCCGTCTTTGTGAACTCCTCGACAGCCTTGACCACGGCGTAATCGTCGCCGAGTTCGTCCGCAAAGTCGGGGTGTTCGACACGCCAGAGCTTCTTGAGTCTGTCGAGCTTCCCGCGCGTTTTCTTACGCGCCTTCCTCTCCTTCTTGAGCTTTCTACGTAGCTCGTCGTTCTTGCGTTCGAGACGTTTTACCTCACGTCTCTCACGCACGTCGCGCGCCTTGTCGCTCCTCGCCATCGTTAGCTCGTCCTCAAGTTCGTCTATCTCGTCGTTCTTACGGTCGACGCGATCCTCCAACTCCTCGACGTGCTCCTTGAGACGCCCGACCTGCTTTTCGAGACGACGTATCTGTTTCTCCTCCTCAGTGGGTTCGCGCTGGTCGCTGTCCCCGTCCCCTCCGTCGTCGGTACCGTCGTCGCGAACCGCCTCGATGGCTGACTCGACGGGGAGTTCGTCGACGAGTACGCGCGCTATAACGTCGTCCTTGTCGACACCGCGCGGTGTCTTCCTGCGTACCTTGTCGAATACGTCGGCGTGTTCGCGGTACGCGAACGTCGCCGCCGCCGCGGCGTCGCGCTCGTGGTCGTTTTCGAGCCTGTACTCGTCCTCGTTCGTGGCGCGTTTCTTGTCGACCACGGCGAGGTCGTCGTCGGGCGTCCATCCCGAGGCGTCGAAAGACCGGCGTATCTTCTCGACGTTGCTCGGCATCGAACGGACGTCGGCGGCGACGACGACGGGACGTCCGCGTTCTATTATCCATTCGATCACCTCCGCGGTGTCGGCGCTCCTCGAACTCGTTACGTTGAGTAGCTCGCCGTCGAGATCCAAGACAGCGACCGCGGTCGTCGTTCCGGGGTCGACACCCACGACGACCGTCTCGCGCCTCTGTGCGAGGCTTTCGAACTCGATACCGTCGCGGCGTACGGCGTCGACCTCGATACGCGTGTCCCCCGAACGTTCGTCGGAGAAAGGTATGACGTCGCGGGGTGCCTTTACGACGAACTCGGCGTTTGCGAGACCGCCGTACTTCTCCGTCACCTCCTTGTCGTACTCGAATCCCTCCTCGTCGAGTCTGTCCTCGACCTCGCGCGCCCTCCGTCTCACAGCGCCGTGTATCTTACGCGTGTACCTGTCCTCGCTCCATCCTCCGCTTCCCGTCGAACGACCGCGTGAGACACGTACGGTCGTCTTGTCGTCGAACGCGCGTACGGCGTAGCCGACGTTCATACCCGCGAGACGCGCCGACGCCTCCGCCTCCTTCGATGGCTTCTTTGCGTACGGCACGTCGTGGCGCGATGCGACACGTGAAAGCGGCTCAGGCTCCTCGTCGCCCGTCACCTGTACGAGACGCGTCTCCGCGGGTAGACGGCGCAGAAGACGTACCAAGCCGTCCTTGTCCTCCGCGATCTCGTAGACGTTGTCGGTGGCGACGATGCTCGGCTTCTCGTCGGCGACGAGACGGAGTAGCTTCCTGCGCGAAACCACGTCGTGTTCGACACCGTCCCCGGAGAGACGGACGAGCGCGTACGAAGGAGAGTCACCACGTACGTCGCCGCTGTGTACGTCGACGCCGTATACGGTCACGTCGAGCGCGTCTGTGCGGCTCTTCACGGTTCCGTTACGTACCGCGAGAGCTTAAAACGTCGGTCTACCCCGTCGTTTCTACACGGAGACGGACACTTACGGCGCTCGCAACCTCGTCCGGGAGCGAAACCTCGTCGCCGCCCTCGGTCACCACCGTCACCATGCCGAAAGGCGCGACCTCCTCGACCTCCAAAGCCACCTCCGGACGGATCCCGTGCTCGTCGAGGTAACGCAGTACATCGGCGTCCTCGTCCACGACGCTCTCGACCACAGCCTCGTCGCCCTCGTCGCAGTCGCCGAGGGTCTCACCGTCTTCGTCGGGCGGTTCGAGGTCTGCACCCGGTATTGGCGCGCCGTGGGGATCGCTCTCAGGCTCACCGAGGGCGTCTGCGACACGCGCCTCGAACTCCTCGCTGATATGGTGTTCGAGACGATCCGCCTCGTCGTGTACCTCGCTCCAGTCGTAGTCGAGCGCCTCCGCAAGGTACGCCTCTATGAGCCTGTGGTGACGGACGACCTCGACGGCGACCGTACGTCCCTCCTCTGTCAGGTTCGTCCCGCCGTACTTCTCGCGCTCCACAAGACCCCGGTCGGCGAGCTTGTCAAGCGTGTTGGTGACCGTCGGCTGTGAAACGTCGAGTTCATCGGCGAGTTCGGAGGTACGTACATCGCCGCCGAGGCTGTAGATAGCCTTGACGTAGTCCTCCATAACAGGGCTGAGCATGGGTGGGTTAGCCTCGGCTAAGGCTTAAGTTTACTGACGCGAACCCACGATATCGTCGCGCAGACGCCGCGCCTCGTCGCGTGTCTCATACTCGGCGAGCGTATCCGCCACCTCCTCTATCGCCTCCAACGAACGCACCGACGTGTCGAGGAAGTCGAGTACGTCGCCCTCGTAGGCGTAAAGACCGTACTCCGCCTCCAGCGCCTCAACGATACGTGAAGGCGACATACCTTCGCGCCGGAGTTCGATCAGGTGCCGAACGAACTTTCTCTCCGGACATCCGCAGTAGGGCGCGTTGTCGTGGTCACAGTCCATAAAATCCGTCACGAACTCAAGCAGAGCGTCGCGTGTACCGGCGTCGAGCTTCTCTATCTCGTCGGTACTGTACAGTATGTCGAGCGCCGCGCCCGAAAAGACGTTCCGTGGCATGTTCCGATCCATACGGCTCGAAAGACGGCGCGCGTTCTTGACGTAGACACGGTCGGTTATCGCCACGTTCGCCGTACTCACCGCCCGCACAAACCGCTTTCGACACGTTTTTAGCCGCGACCGAAGTACGAAGACACGTGGCCGGGGTAGGGTAGTGGTTATCCTTTGGCCTTGTGGAGGCCAAGACCCGGGTTCGATTCTCGGTCCCGGCCCTATGTACTGAACGCAGAGTTAAGATCGTCGGCGTCTATTTCAAACTCAGTTTCCCAGTTCTCGTAGTCTTCGGTAACCGGTTTCTGATCTCCCGGTTCGGAACCCCGTGCCTCGTTCATCTCTTCGACAGTCTCGAAGACAGCTTTGGGCGTGACCGGTGTAGACACGTACCCATCGAAGACCGGATCGGTATCATGTCCGAGTGAGACAGCCTTACATCTGATGCCACGTTCCTTCACCGCCCTAACGACTTCTTTCCCCGGGATATCAGCCGTCTTCTCGCTCACCGCGACCAGATCCACCTCGTTGTCGACTATATCGAGCGCCTGCTTTCCGCTCGTCGCCGACCAAACGTTGTAGATGGGGCGGAGCGTTGTTTCGAACTCCGAAACGACCCGTCTGTCACTCGCCACGACGAGTACGTTTCCTTCTACGGGGGTCAATGCCCCACCCCCTTCTCGCCCGCGGCTACCGTGTATGCTGAGGATCTCCGTATCACGTCTAACCGTAACTTAGGCTTTTCACTGTATAAGCAACACCCCGATATTATCAGAAGTGAAATTTTAGGGGCGTACCGCGTTACCGCTTGACATCCTCCCCGCCCTGAAGGGCGAGGATTCCTCAGTTGGGGGTTCGGCTATGCCGATTCCACGGAGGCAACTTGCGGGTTTGTGCGCACTTCTTTGGGACTTTCGTGAGGGTATGGTTTCCCCGACCAATTGTGGTCGTCCCACTCGAATCGCACGGGCCGTGCCATCGGCCTGATTTCGCAATCGCTGTGTTCTCGAAGGAACGTCTCTGACGCTGTGAGGTCAGCGTGGCCCTCAAATCCACACCGACACATCAGCGTGTCCTGATGGCGGTGTGTTCGGTCGGTCGATCCGCACTGCGGACACTCTTGGCTTGTCCACGCTTCCGCCTTCGCTTCAAGACTGATACCGTACTCCTCACAGACACACGCAAGCCGGTTGATGAACTTCTTGAACGCCCAGAAGTTGTGCGTTTTTGCATTTGCTTCGACCGACCAATGCGTGTCTAATACATTGGTCAAGTCGCCCACGTACACTGTCGCCACGCCCTCGTCGTACAGTCGTTCAACGAGATCGCGTACCAGTGCGTTCTGTGCGTGGTCGCGGCGTTTTGTCCGTTGCCGGTACAGCCGTCGAATCCGCTTGGAACTGTAGCGTCCCTCTCGGAGTTTCGACTGTAGGCGGGCGATCTCTTGGGTCGTCTCGCGGAACCGCTCGAACAGGTCGCGCCCCTCGTACAGGTACTGCTGGCCGGTCGTGGTCGTACAGGCGACGAGATTGTTCGCGCCAACGTCAAGGGCGGCTTCGTGAGAAGCCAGTGGTGAATTCCGAAAACGCGAAGCGTTTTCGACTTCAGGAAAATCTTCGATTTTCCGTGAATCCAGTCGAGAATCAGGCACGGTGACTGGTTGAAAAGCCCTGAACGTGTCGCTCACCTCGTCGTACTCAAGTTCTAACCGACCCTGTTCGCCGTCCCACTTCGGGTTGCCTCTGACTTCGAGGCGGAGTCGTTCGTGGTAGCCGAGTCCGTATTCGTCCTTCAGTTCTTGCCCGACCGGGATTTCGAGACGCGACCGCTTGCTCCACTGAATCGTGTACTGGTTGCACCGAATGTAGGTACGGAGTTCGCGTCCGTCCTCCTCGTTGCCCCAATACGACGGTGGGTTGGCCTGCTCTCCGTTCTCTTTGAGCGCGAAGAACGACCGCCACGCTTCGCTGTTCTTGCGTGTGACCTGTTGGACGGTCGCGCTCCCGACGACACCGTTGTACTGTCCACGGTATTCGGATGTGTCCCACACATCGCCGTCACCGAAGTAGTTTTGACGACGTTCGTAGGTCAGTTCGTTCCACAGGGAGGCGGAAGCGTCGAGAAGCCGTAGCAAACACTCCTTATCGTTCTCAGTCTGTGGGACAACCTCAAAGGTGTTGACGCGCTTCATTCGTCTTCACGCTCCTGTTCAGCGATGTACTGTTCAACAGCGTCTTTTGAGGTGCTTCCTGCTGTCCCAACGTAGTAGGAACGAGTCCACTTCACGCGGTCGTCGTAGCGTTTGTTATACTTCCGCGCCGAAATGCCCTTCACCCAGTTGACGATGAGTGATGGGGCGTTCTTGGGTGGACTCCCGATGAACAGGTGTACGTGGTCGTACATGACCTCGGACTCAGCCAGTTCGAGGTCTTTGTCCTCACAGATTTCCGCGAAGATGGTTTCGAGACGTTCCTTCGTCTTCCCCGTCAGGTGCGAACGCCGGTATTTCGGCACGAACACTATGTGGTAGTAGAGTTCGTATTTCGCGTGACGGGTGCTCTTTACCATCTACGCATACTATTGAGATCGGACGGGTTAAAGATTGCGTTGGAACCCCGTCTATGCCATCGTCGGCGTTGACGAGACGCGCGCGTCTCGTTCGCACACCAGAACGCTTCGCGTTCTGGGGACGGTTGAATACTATTTGTCGGCTTCATCCCCGCGCTGAAGCGCGAGGCTTTCGCCTTGAATTTTCCGTAAGATCAACGAGCCGTCACGCCAGCTTCTATCCGTCGATGTCTACAGGTGGTACCTCGTCCGGCTTACCGTTTCCTGATTCGCTTTTTGCCTCCGGGAGTTTAGACTCTTTTCCCCTCTCCTGATCACCGGTCTCGAGACGTTCAACGGACTCCTCTATCTCGTCCGCCATCTGTGCTTGCTCCTCCGCTACCGCCGCCACACTGTCTATCTCCTCGGCGACCTCCTTCGACTGCTCGTAAGCGTCGTCGACCGTCGCGGCTATCTCCTCCGTGCTCGCCGCCTGTTCGTCGGTTGCCTCCGAGACTTCCTTTATTCCGCTGACAGTCTCATCGACCGACTCGACGATATCTCTGAGCATCTCCATCGTCTCTTCCACCTCCTTGACCCCCTTGGCGATACGCTGTTGTGTCTCTTCGAGGCTGTCGACGGTGTTCTCGGTCGTCTCCTCGACACCTTTGAGCATCCCCTCTATCTCGTCCGTCTGTTCCTGTGACTCGTCGGCGAGTGACTTCACCTCATCCGCTACGACCTTGAAACCGCTTGCATCGTCCCCTGCCCGTGCCGCCTCTATGTTGGCGTTGAGCGCGAGGATATGCGTCTGGTCGGATATGTCGTTTATAACCTGTATCACCTTATCTATCTCGTCGACGGTGTTCTTCAGCTCCTCCACGTCCTTCCGAACCTCCTCGCTCGCAGCCTCAACCTCATCCATCACGTCGATGACCTTTTCGCCGCGCTTCATCCCTTTGGAGGCTAACTCCCTAGCTTCTTCGCTGTTTTTAGAAACGTCGTTTGCCGTCGCGGCTATCTCTTCTACCCTAGCGCTCATCTCCGACACCTCCTCGGAGATTGTCTCGTTCTGGCTGACCTGGTCGTCGGCTATGCCGCTTATCTCCCCTGCGCTTTCCGCCGCCTTCTCGGTTGCCGAACTCAGGTCGGTGGCGGCTCCTCTAACCTGTGTCGCGACGCGTTGCTGGCGTTCGAGACTGTCCTCTATCTCCTGAACGTAAGCCGAATTCATGTAGGTCTCAACCGTCACCTGGGTGTCGAGGTTTATTATCTTGAGTATCGAATGTAGCTCTCTGAGACCCTTCTCGATCTCTTTGCATACCTCTTCTTTGGTGGCATCGTTGACCTCGCCGTTCAGCTCATCGGACACGGTTTTGTTTATCCTTTCGGTGATGAGAGGTACCAGAAGGTTGTAATAGACGCCGTACTGACCGATGTACTGCTTCATCGGCATTTCGAGTATATCATGGAGCTTGCCGATACGTGCCCTGTCGGTAAAGTAATCCTTTCCGTACTCACCGTCAGCGAGCGTTACGAGGTACGCCTTCTGTGTCTTCTTCAGCTGATCCAAGCCCTTGGGGGAGCGTGACATAACCTCAACCGTCTGACTATGCTCCTGTATGTTCTCGTAGAACATATCGGCGATCTCGTCGGCGTTCTCCTCAAAGACGTCCCGGTACCTCGTCAGCCTTTCTACATCATCTTCACCGAAGTCCACGAACTCCTTACGCCACTCTATCTCGTCCTCGTTGAGCCCTATCTCTGAAACCAACTCCTCCTCGTCCACCATACGGTTCAGTTTTCCCTTTCCGAGGTATTCCCTGTAGTCCATAATATGATACCTAACCCAGATGATCCACCGCATGTATATAATATGATGGTCGAGATTATTACGTCTGATACTCGCGGCTTAAGGGTTATACGTGGTCTTCCTAACCTTCTAATATGGAAGCAAAAACGCAGGTCGTTGAGTTTGAACTCGCGGGTAAGGTCTTTGCCACTCAGATACACAACGTGCGCGAGATAGTCGAAAAGCCCGATGTCACCGAGTTACCTAACACGCCTGACTGCGTCGAAGGCGTCATTAACCTGCGCGGCGAGACAGCTACACTCCTCAACCCGAAGCCTATACTCAACGTGGGCAACAGCGTCAAAGGCAACCGCCTCCTCGTCACCGAAAGCGATGGCGATACTACGGGTATCCTCGTCGACTCCGTCAACGAGGTCTACCAGATATCCGATGAAGATCTGCAGGATATAGACGACTTTGACGAAGAAGAAACATCACAGGGGGTCTTCAGAACCGAGAACAGCAACAAGGACGACTTCGTGGTTCTGATAGACATAGGTAGGATGGAAGCGGACGTTTCCAAGGAGGTTCAGCAACGGACGTAGATACTGTTCCCCCTGTCGATGAGTTCAAGCTCGTCCCGGAGAGTTCTAGGCACCGACTCGGACTTACCGATGATCAGGTATCCGCCTTCCTTCAGTGAACTCTTGAGCGTCTCGTAAACGCTCTCGCTGTACTTCGGATCTATGTAGATGAACAGGTTTCTGCACATCACTATGTCCTTACGCGGCATCGGTCCGTCGGCTATGAGATCGTGTTCACGGAACGTGATGTTTTTTATCAGATCGTTCACCTCGTACCTGCCGTTCTCTTCTGAGATATACCCCAGCATCTCGGGGTCAAACCCCGATATCTGATCGTTGATGTCGCTCGTCTGTAATGAGTTGTAGACACCCTTGTACGCCGTCTCAAGGCTCTTTTCATCTATATCGGACGCCAGTATCTCGTGTTCGATACCGTCTCTCTCAAGCAACATGCTCAAAGAGTAGGGTTCGCGTCCGTCGCTACACGCGGCTGACCACGCCTCAACCGGCTTCCCGATGTCCTCGACTATCTCCGAAACCGCTGACCAGACCGAAGGGTCTCGAAAAAAGCCCGTCACGTTCACCGAGAGGCTCTCGATCAGCGCCTCGCGTTCCTCGACGCTCTGTTCAAGCAAGTTTAGATACTCACTGTACTCCGATGCCTCCGTCCTGTGCATCCTCGCGGATACCCTCCTCTCTAGATGCCTTCTGTCGTAGTACTCGATCTCAAACCCCGACGCGCGATCCACGACACCGAGTACCTCGTCAAGGTAGCTGTCCCCGTCTTCCTTCTCAACCTTCTCGGACATCATTAATCGAAGGGCTTCTTTTCGTCCTCGGCTTCCTCCTCTGTGTCTAGTTCGGGTATCGTGTTCACCAGCTCCGCAAACTCGTCGATGTTAGGGAGCAAAAAAGCCCTACATCTAACGTCGTGATCAACCGCGTTTATTACGGTGTTTAGCACAACAAAGGTCGCAGGACCTGACTCCGTCTGTTTCTTCAGATGGTCGGCGACCGCCTCCGCGTCTCCGTCGAACACCGTCGGGGTGGTTATCTCTATCTTTTTTCCAAGCATGTCGGCTATACCGTCGACGAAGCCGCTTGTCATCACGTTTCCTATCTCCTGTACGACCATTCCGTGATCCTCCCCGTACTCGTCGGGAAGACTTCCCATCATAAACTGTGAGACTTCCGCCGCTTCCTCGGGCGAGAACGTCACCGCGAAGACGCCGTTAGGAGGATCCTGTAGACCACAGTAGACACAGACAACCTCGCCCTCACCGTCGTCGGATATCTCCTCCGACACGCCTTCCTTGAGGAACCTTAGCTTCTTTACCTCAACCTCCATCGGCTCCGAGGTCATCGCCGAAAGGTTCTCGGCGACGGTTTCTGAGCTGTTCTCCATCACTTCGTTGAACCGCGCAAGATTTGTTACGTTTATCTCTGGTTTCATAGTTCATTTACCTCCACCACCGGGACTATCTCCCCTCTCCCAAGTATAGCTGTTCCGCTGAACTCCTCCACGTGCGCAAGGAAGCCTTCGAAGGGCTGTACAACTATCTCCTGTTGTCCGTAGACCTCGTCACATCTTATGCTTGCTTCCCTCACCGAGTCCCTGATATGGAGGATCATGTCCTTGTCTTCTGTTCCGTTGCCACCGTCCGCCGAGAACTTCTTGGGCAGGCTGAGGATAGGTCGTGGCTCGTCGTCGACCACACAGACGGTTCTCCCGCGCACAGTTTTGAGTTTAGCGCCCTTCGCTGACTCTATCGCGTCAACGGTATTCGTCGGAACCGCATACCTCTTGTCCCCCACGCCGACGAGGAGGGCTTGAACCACAGCCACATCTACAGGAAGCGTGAGCGTAGTGACGGTTCCCTCTCCCGGTGACGACGAGACGGAGACGTTCCCGTCGTTCGAGAGAACTTCTTCCTTCAGAGCGCTCATTCCTACACCCCTACCGCTCGTGCCCGTGACATCCTCCTTCGTGGAGAGTCCGCTCTCAAACACAAGGTCATACGCCTCCTCGTCGGACATACCCTCAGCCTCGTCTTCGGTTAATACCCCCTCTTCGACCCCCTTCCTTCTCAGCTCATCCGGGTTCATACCCGCGCCGTCGTCGCGTATCCGTATCTCGACCCTGTCACTAAACCTTTCTGCCTCGATTACCACCGTTCCCCTACGGGGCTTCCCGGCATCGACCCTCTCTTCCGGCATCTCGATACCGTGATCCACCGAGTTCTTGAGGAGGTGAACGATGGGATCCTTGAGGTCTTCGAGTATGCTTCTGTCCAGCTCTATCTCCTCACCCTTGACCTCGAAGTCGACCTCCTTACCCGTCTCACGTGCAACGTCCCTAACGACACGCGGATACCTCCCCGTTATTTTCTTAAGCGGGACGAGGCGAGCCTGCATCACATCGTCGCGTAACCTCTCGGACAGCTTATCGAGCTTGTCCGCCGCCTTACGCACCCCCTCTAGATCGCCCTCCTCTGCGGCGTGTTGTATCTGTATCTTGTTGATAACAAGCTCGCTGACGTTGTTCATCATCCCGTCTAACCGGTCGACCCCGACACGGACGTTCTGTATCGCTACATCCTCCTCGGAACCTCCTTCTTCCCCACTATCCTCGGTGTCTTGACTGTCTTCGTCCTCCTCCATGACCGGGTTATCCTCTGTCTCCTCTACGCCACGGTCACCCTCTTCGGATCCACCATCCTCGTCCTCGGTGCTTACTTCGCTCTCATCACCGGTTTTCTCTTCCTTCTCTTCTGTCTCGTCCTTTTCGACGACCGATACCGACTCCGTCTTTCTGATCTCGGACGCATCCGGTGTAAAACCGGAAGGTACCTTGACCTCGACATCAAAGCCGCTGTCGTAGTCACCTTCCTCAACGCGGTCGCGTCCGGGTTCGGTTCCGACGACTGTTACCTCGTCGAAGTCGTCGATATCGTCGAGAGCAGCGGTTGCGGCAACCCCGGGGAACTCATCCTTTCTCATCCCGACGCGGAGGAGTCTCGTCACCTCCTTTGAGCCGTCTTTCTGTGAGGCACCGGCGGTCACGTTCAGTATACCTACCTCGTCCTCAACCACGGTCGCTGAAACGATCCCTTCCGTGGCGATGTCCCCCTCGTAGTCGGGGGGAGCGAAGCCGACGGCATTCAGGCTACCGTTTCCTTCTTCTTTCTCCACTATCTCTACCCCTTCGTCCCTGAGGGAGTCGAGAATACTGCTTTTCTCCGTGTCTTTACTGCGAAAGATAACCAGCTTCCTTTCCCTGCTATCCCCCTCGTCTTCCTGAACGTCCAACTCAGCCAACGCCTCTTCCCTGCTGTCAAAGACAGTTGTCGACTCAGCCTTGGGTAGAGGTAGGGAACTGACCCCTTGTTCCGACGGAAACTCGACCGCCACCGCGGATACCTCTCCCTCATCGGTGCCTAGACTGTTGCGGTCAGGAACCGTCCGAAACAGTTCGGCATCGTCTATATCCTCTATCTCACCGAGGGTTTCACGCCTCTGACCCGTCTCTTCGGAGAACTCCGCTACTACCACCTTTCTTTTCCCACCCTTTTCCACGTCCCCTCCCTCCGCCATCTCCGTTGCTTCCTCTGACCCGTCCCCATCAGCCCGCCGTCTGAGACCCCGCACAACCTCGTCGTATGACCCCGCTTCACCCTCAGCGCGTACGTCATCGAGACATTCCTCAAGAGCGTCTACCCCTTCGAACAGGTCGTCAACGACATCGGCGGTGGGTTCGACTTCGCCTGAACGTATCGCGTCCAGAACATCCTCCATCGCGTGGGCAACTTCGCTTGCGTTTCCGAACCCCATAGCCGCGAAGCTACCTTTTACGGTATGTGCCGTCCTGAATACCTCCTCTACAACCTCGTCATCCCCCTCACGTTCGAGATCCAGGAGCGAGTTGCTGAGGCTGACTATATCTTCCTCCGTCTCCGCCACGAAGGCTTCCATCCTGTCACTCATGCTTCTCCCCCTATCTGTCTGAGGATCTCATTAGGAATCTTCTCCGGCGGCAGTATCTCGTCTGCATTACCGTCCTCAACCACCGACCCGGGTATCCCGTATACAGCACACGTCTCCTCGTTCTGGGCTATGACCGTTCCTCCTTTTCTCTTCAGCCTGTCGGCACCGCGAGCGCCGTCTGAACCCATACCTGTCAGGACGACTGCGTAGGCGTCTTCCTCTACGTACCGTGCCGCACTTCTTAACGTAACGTCTATTGCGGGCATAACGTTGTTAACCTCGGTCTTGTTGTCGACCGCCATCGGTGTCGAACCCTTGTAGTGATTCTTAAATAGGAGATGTCCGTCCCCCGGTGCCACGGCACACTCGCCGGGTTCAAGCACGTCTCCGTCAGAAGCCTCGTAAACGTTGAGATCCGTCCTTTCATCGAGCCTCTCCGCCAGCCTTCTGGTGAAGACCTCCGGCATATGTTGTACGACAGCTACACGGATACCCGTGGTAGATGGCAGTCCTTTGAGTACCGACTCGACAACGCCGGGACCCCCTGTGCTTGCGCCTACGACAACCACCGCCTCGGATGCGTCGACCCCCTCGTCCTCGACTGACGGCTGTATATCCTTGACGGTCTGTGGGCTCGCTCTTGCACCTTCCCGAACCTTCCGTGTAATCTCGTCCTCGACGGCGGTTATTCCCGGACCGTCGCCTCTCGGCTTCGAAACGAAGTCGACAGCGCCTTTTTCAAGGGCTTCGAGGGTGCGTTCGCTTCCTTCCACCGTGTGAGAACTGAACATCACAACAGGGGTAGGCTCCTCATCCATTATATCGCCGACAGCCTCTATACCGTTCCTTTCGGGCATCTCCACATCCATAGTCACCACGTCCGGTCTGTGCTCGATAACCTTCTCGACGGCTTCCTCACCGTTTCTCGCTTGGGCGATCACCTCTATGCCGTCTTTGCTCAGTATGTCCGATACGACGCTACGTATGAAACCCGAGTCATCGGCTACTACAGCCTCCATGGTTCATCCCACTACGTCCTTTATTTCGCTTACGACGCTCGGCTTCTCGAAAGGCTTCGTAATGTAGCCGTCCGCGCCTGCTTTTACAGCTTCCTTCATCTTTTCCTCCTGACCAACCGACGTACACATGATAACATTCGGACTTTCCGCTGTGTTCTTCACCTCTTGGGTTGCCTCGATTCCGTCCTTTATAGGCATCACTATATCCATCATTACTATATCCGCGTCGTGCTCCTCGTACTTCTCGACGGCTTCCACGCCGTTTTCGGCTTCGTCCACGACCTTGAACCCGTCCGTCTCCTCTAGTATTTCCTTCAGGAGCGTCCGCATGAACTCGGAATCATCTACCACAATTATTCTGTAACTCATTAAGAAACGTTCCGTCCTAAACGGTTTAAACTCACTCCCGATCGTATCACGTCTGATAACGAGGGTGTATCAGTTTACTCGTTCATCGCTTCGCTCGCCATGTTTCTACCTCTCGTTGTGAGGTCAACCTCCCGCCTGACACGTACCTCCTCAAGAACGCCTGCCTCTATGAGGCGCTCGTATATCTCCTCTATATCCCCGACCTCCTTGTCAAGAAAGTCAGGTATATCGAACGGCGAGACCCCGGAGTACAGTGCTACGAGGACACGCCTCTGGGTCTCGTCGAGTTCGACCGCGGTCTCGGTCTCCTCTAAGCCACGGCTAACGTAGCTACCCACGAACTCAGCAATACGTTTCTGTGATGAGATATGAGTTTCTACCGTAGAACCCTCTTCCGACGTGTGCTCCACCTCCAAGACGCCGCTTTTTTCGCCTTTCACGGATCGTGTCGTAGCTTCGAATGCGCTTACGTCGTCAAGCTCCACCGAGACTAGCTTTCCCGTCTCTAAGGCGAGTGCCAGCTCACCTTCGTCTGTCTTTAGCTTGCTACGCTCCCATTCCGTGTCTTGGACGACACCTCCCTCAACTGCAGGGCTTTTGACCAACACGTATCTGTGGTCAAGTACCGCGCCGAACACCGACCTTTCGAGATTTTCCGTGTCTTCCGAAGATGTCAGGAGTATTATATCGTTTCCGCCGTTGAGCGTGAGGCTAACGTAGTCGGAGACACCCGCTATCTTCTGGTTTACGTCGTACCTCCCGCCAACGTCTTCTATCTTTTCTAACGGAAGCTTCCTTTCTCCCTTGTTGCTAGCCAGTATGATTCTTTTGTTAGAAACAATAATACGTCCGTCTATCCAGCCGGAGCTGTTCATCTCTCTACCTTTTTTTACAGGCTGGACGAACTTTCCTATCTCATCGGCTATCTTGCGTTCTGAGCTACTCATTCCGGTCGTGTTCCATAATGTGCTCGACACGGCATATAGGTTACTCCTCGTTTATCAGATATGAGTTTCAGGGTCGTCGAGCTTCGAAAGAGCAGAAAAAGCCTTCTCCCGCACCGTATCGCTCTCGGTTCCGTCCACGAGATTCGACAGTACCTTTCCGGCTTTCTCCCCTCCGAGTTCGCCGAGTGCGAAAACAGCCATCTCCCTCGTGTCCTCTACTTCCGTTGCTTCGATCACCGCCTTCTCAGCCTTTGATCCACCTGTCTCGGCGAGTGAGTTTGCGGCGAACCGAGCCGTTGTCTCATCTTCGTCTCCCAGAGCCTCGATGAGACTGTTGACGATCCCCCCGGTTGGCTGAGAGACACGTCCTAAGAGCCATGCCGCGTTACGCCTCGCCGCCCTCTCATCGGCTCCAAGAACATCCGCGAGTGCCTCCGCTGTCCTTTCTCCCACAGCGCACTTTTCGGTGGCTTTAGCCGCCGACTTGCGTATCTCGTGACTCCTCTCCGTCGGCGCGTTCGACAGTGACTCCACGATGGAGAACGCCGCGGACAGACGAACGGGTTCATATCCGTCGCCAAGCATCTCTGCCTCCCTCCTGACGGCTCTTTCGGTTCCGAAGCTACCGAGCGAACTAGCCGCGGCTCTTCTGACGCTTCCGTTTTTATCCTCCGAAAGCTCCAGTACGACCTCTTCGGAGTCACCGAATTCGGCGTGTTCGGCGACGGCGTCCGCGACCGTTTCACGCACCTTTGGCGAAGGATCGTCGGACATGCTTATCAGTGCTTCAACGGCTGCAGGGTGGTCTGTCTCTTTGATCGTTCGCGCCGCCACCTCACGCACCTGCTTGTCGGGATCGTCGGCGGCGTCAACGAGAGCCTCGACCGCTCTTTTACCGTCAGCCGCCCCGAGGAGAAGGATCGACGCCGCTCGGACCGCCCTCTCATCCGAACGTTTACCTTCGACAGCGAGTGGCACAACGTCGTCGGCTCCGTCGTCCGAAACCACGTTCGCCAGTCCGTTCTTTTCGTCGAGCTTTTTTAATGAACCGACTGCGGCGATCCGAACCGATCTTGAGGAGTCGTTTGTAGCCGCCTCAACGAGTCCTTTGACTATCTCTCGTCCCGCGCTCTCGGGTATACGTCCAAGTATCTCTGCCGCTCTTTTCCGCACCGCCTCTTTGTCACTATCTCTTAGTACTTCGGCGATACCTTCTGTGTCCTTCTCGCGTTCAAGTTCGTACAGCGACATCTCTATCCCACCGTTATGAGCCCGTCTACCGCCCGTGCTGTTCCGATGCCTATGCCACAGCCAAGCCACGTGAGTGCCACGAAGTGGAGAGATGCGTTTGCCTTGTGTCCCCCGTCTATCGATCTTATCATAAGCGACGAAAAGATGGCGTTCAGCAGGACGACGACGAGTATGAGCATCCCTATCTGCTGTAAGTTGTATATACCCGGATAGAGTAGCTGTCCGAAACCCATTTCGGAGAGTTCGAAGTCGCTGGATACCTCGGTCAGGATCCTCACGATCTCCACGCCTAAGAAAAGCGCGAACGACATCGCCGCTGTCATTCCGTACAGGACTCCTATTATCGTTACGGTCATCCGTTTTCTGTTTTCCCGGAGATTGAGGGCGACGCTGAAGTTCTCGCTTATGAGTTCGCCCAGATGCCGCGGGTCGCCCCCCATCTCGCGCCCCACGAGGTACATGCTACTAAACTTCTGTATAAGATACGAGCCACACTCGTAGGTGAACCGTTTCCACGCACCGCTCGGCTCTATACGCATGTTGAGGCGTTTGTACAGGTTGTTTATTTCCGGAGTAAGGTTACCAAAATCTTTCTTGCGCAGATCCTTGAGGACATCGGTTGTCGTCGTCTGTTTCGCGCTCTCGACCGAGCCGAGTCCACGTACGAACTCCGGGAAAACTTCGTCCCGCTTGGTTACACCTTTCTCCAGCCTTCTTATCAGAATCCCGGGTATTAGGAAAGGCGAAACCGCCACCGCGAGGTACATCGGCATCGGATACTGACCGAATGCGAAAGGAGCCACCCCGAAGTAGACGCCGACGACGCCCGCGGCAAGACCGAATGACACCACTACCGCTACGGCGACAGTCCGCCGGATAGTCTTCGACGCATCGGTCTTCGTCTCATCGGGTATGTACCAGACGGGGTCGTGTGGCACCGTCACTGAGATCGCGTACAGGAAACCCATCTGTATAAATCCAAATATGACGACGACGACGGCTACGACGATAGTCGGATCCGTGTCGGTGAGTATCGGAAGTATCACCGCAAATACCATACCAAAGGATGTTGAGAGTACCATCGACAGGTACAGATCCTTGAGCACGTCAAGGTTGTCCAGCTCCCCGTTGTACATCGTGACGTACTCGTCCAGCATGTTCTCCTGTTCCCTCACCAGAAACGAGTTGAGTTCACGTCCCGCCCGCATCGTATACGCCAGCCTGTCCAGAAAGTCCGACATCATGTCGCTAGGAACCTTTTTTGACCGCCTTTTGCAGGCGTCGTCCAGGCTCTGGTTCCATGTCTCAACTATCTCTATGATACGTCGGGTCTCCTTCGCTATCTCACCGTACTCCTCCTCCTTCGAAAGCTCACGGAAGACCTCGACCCTGTCTATGTTGGTGGTCGATAGCACCGTCATATGGGTGAGATAGATGTGGAACTTTTCGTTTATCTCTGTCTTCCTACTCTCTAACGAAACCTTCGGATACACGACCGCGACGATGATCGCGAATATCCCAAGCAGAGAGAGTAGCGCTGAGATTATCGCCGCGGGCTGGATGAATATGACGGCACCGACGATCAGCAGGAAGAAGAAGAACAGCGGCAGAACCACGAAACCCAGGTACCGTCTAGCCCCCATCTCCATCTCACGGTACGCGGAGACGATCTCTTCCACGGATCCTGAAATCCCCGTACCTTTCTCGTTCTCTGCGGACATCTTTCACACCTCAAAAGGTAGCCCATCGGTTCCGTCCCTTTGGTAACCCTCTATCGCCTCGTTGACCTCATGGTATCCGAGTATGTTCTCTTCTATCGCCCTCTCGATAATACGTGCGCGGTGTTGGAGGTCATCGTATATCTTACGCGTGTCCTCGTACCCGAGTAGCTTGGCTATACGCTCCTCAAGGACGTATGAGTTGTTGACACCCTGAAAGACTATCTCGTCTTGGGCGGGATCCCAGTAGAACGACTGCCGTGTCACGACGCCGTCCATCTCCTCCGAGTATCCCTCTATCTCTTGGACGCTCGTCACTCGGCGGAGTATCTCGTCCTCGCGTTTAACTCGGTTCTGGAACAGGGCGACATCACAGTTATCCATGAAAGTCTCGGGGACGTTTATCGGATCCCCTGTAAACCTCTGTATCATAGAGACGATGTCCGATGCGTGGAAGGTCAGCATCACCGGGTGCCCTGTCTGTGCCGCCTGAAACGCCATACGACCTTCCTCTCCCCGAACCTCACCGACGACGATGTAGTCGGGTCGTGAACGGAGCGCGGCGGCGACGAGATCAAACATATCGACGTCTGAGCTACCCTCTCCTGAACCCTCACGTGTCAGAAGCTGTTGCCAGTTGTCGTGTGGGGGCATGACCTCGGCGGTGTCTTCCGCCGTGTATATCTTGTGGTCACGAGGAACAAACGAAAGCATAGAGTTTAGCGTCGTCGTCTTACCCGAAGCCGTCTCCCCGACGACGAAAACCGTCTGTTCGTTTTCGAGACAGAGCCAGAGGTACGCGGCAAGTTCGGGCGATAACGTCCCCCACTTGGTAATCTGGAGTATCGAAAGCGGTACGCCTTCGTCCTGACGTATCGTGAGCGACGGACCATCAAGGCTCACGTCGTCGGAGTAGATTATATTGATACGCGAACCGTCCGGAAGGGTTGAGTCGACTATGGGATCGGAGTCACTCACGGGGTCACCGATACGCTCGCCCATGTTACGTAGCCATGTGTCGTACTTCTCCGGGCTGTCGAACTTCACGTTCGTATTGAGCATCCCGAAGACCTCATTATCGACGTAACATCTCTCAGGACCTATGACGTGTATATCCTCGTTTGTATCGTCCCGCATCACCGGTTCGAGCGGACCCAACCCCACTATATCGCGGTTGAGTCTGTAACGTATCGCCTCGTACGTGTGTCCGTCGACGGGTTCCCCGGATACCGAGTTCACGATGGGTTCGAGCCAGGGTGCGTACTCCGTCATCTTCGCGCCTATCCCCCCATCGCCGCGCCGGAGTATCTCATCAAGGAGTTCCTCTATTCTGTCGTCGTACTCTGTCTCCTCGTCCGGGGCGGGCTGACTGACGCTTATATCGAGGAGCTTACGTCGGACGCGCTCGAACAGACTCCTCTGGTCGTTTCCTATCTCAGGTTCGACGGCGTAGTACTTGGTATCGCGTCCGAAGTCCCCGTAGACGTGACAGAACACGGGTCCACCGACAGGGTAGATGACGTTAGGGTTACTGACCTCGTGCTGTGGGGTGAGTTCGTCTATCATCATAGGGAACTCCCCGGCTATCTGTTTGAACTTCTTGAGGTGGTCGCGGAGGTGTGGATGCTTCGCCGCCCTCCTCCTGAGGTCATCCGATATCTTTTTACTTCCGTGCTCTGTCATGCTGGGTTACGCGACCTCTCTGCTCTCTATCACGATGCCTATACCTGACCTGACCGAGTAGCCTATGTGGTCGCCCACCTGACCCCCCATACCTGCGAAACGTTTTACCGCCATATGCCTCCGAACGTCACTTCCCACCTCGACCATCTCTAACTCGAAGTACCCGTCGGCTATCGCCCTGAACGGGCCGATTGCGTCGCCGTCAACGGTCGATGGGTCGACGGTAAGGACGATGGTCTTGCCCTGTGAAGCGATGTCTCGGAAGAAAGAGACGATCTCCAGAGCCGCCTGTCTTTCCTCGTTGTTACGGACAAGTGCGTCGAACTTGGGGTCGTTCCGAAGTATGGCGTCGAACGTGTCTATGATGACCACGTCAGCGTTCCAGACCGCCTCCGCCTCCATCAGTCTCTTTAGTAGCTCCTTTCTATCACCTTCATCACCGCCCGATAGCTTCCCTTCCGTGTCTATATCGGCGTGGAGGTAAAGAAGATCCTCGTTTAGGAGATGGCTCTCGGTGTCGTACGAGAGCGAATGCATCTGATCGATAAACCCTCCCACGTCTAACTCCGTTGAGATAAGCGTCACAGAGTATCCTTCCTCGCACAGCCCATACGTGAACCTCTGGGATAGCGCACTTTTACCCGCCCCGTAGTTACCTTCCATCAGTACTATGCTTCCTTGGGGTAGTCCGCCACCCAGTTCGTTGTTCAGCCTGTCGTGATCCTCCATTCCAAGCGGGTATAGCTTTGATCCTTTCTGGCTCATGTTCTGAACTTGAAGACCTCCTTGTTTCCGTTCACCGTGACAACCGCCCTGTGGTCGCCGCTGTCAAGTGAAGTTCCTTCCGCAGTCAGCCTGATGACTTCGCCTTCTGCCCAGACGTCAAGGCTAGTGCTCACGACATTCACGGTTATGTTGCCGGCATACTTCCCATCCACGACCACGTTGATGTTCTCTTCGCTCGCACGTAAGTCGCCGGAACCCGTGTTCTTTACAAGCAGTGTTACGTTACCGTCCTCGTACACAATGCCGCGCCCGGGGTCACTTATAACAGAGATATCGGTTCTTACAGTCTCGGATAGCCCTTGACCTTGGCTGGTGACCGCACTGCTGACGTCGTTGACCGTCGTCACTAATGCCCCTGCTACCCCGACCGCTACCCCTATCGAGGCTATGAATATTACCATGTGGGAGACGCTGACCCCTGCCATCAGCCGTCCACCTCCTTCACCCTCGAAACCCCGTTTCCGGTCACGACCTCGACAGACTCTACCATCCCGGTTGAGTTGCCGGTGAAGCTGATCTTCTCACCAGGTAGCCAGAGCGAACTTTTCCTTGCTCCGACGACCTGTACCCCCCTATCCGGCTTGAGATTCCCGTCCACAAGGAGGTTGAGCTTGTCGATTGAAAGGGTTGTACTGCCCATGTTGGTTGCGTTTACGGTGACCTTAGACAGTGTCTTGTTGTACTTAGCGTCGGTCACGTTGATATACGTGTTTTTCTGACCTAGCATATCAGACGTCCTTTGGTTCCAAGAGTTACTCAGCTCCGAACCCGTTGTCTGAGCGGCAGACAGTACTATCCCGACACTTATGACTATGCCGAGGAATATAACCGCCGTTGAACCGCTTACGCTGAATCCCATGTTATACCGCGCTTTCCACCACTTCTCTGCCGTCGGCTCCTCCTTCGAGACGCGAGACGTACCTCAGGCTTTCGAGATGTGAGTCCATCCCTACCGAAGAGGGAGCGCTACTACTTATCGAGACGTCTTCTTCCTCTACCTCCGGGTGTCCCAACATGAAGCTCTTGAGTTCCTCCCCCGCCTCGTCTCCTATCCAGTCAATCTCCACGTAGTAGTTTATCGACCTGACACAGTCTTCTACGCCGGCTTCTTCTATCAAAAACGTAACCCACTCCATTACCAGTGCGTCCGACGCGTACCCTCGGGGAAGGCTCTCCAGCTTCACCCTTTCGTCTGTGTATATTCTTTCTATTTCCTCCTCGACTTCATCGTTGTCCTCCTGTGTCGGCTTTGTCGCCTGTTCTGTCTCCGCCTCCTGCTCTGTCTCTGACTTCTCTTCCGTGTCATCTTCAGTTTCGGCGTCCGGCTCGCCCGGCTCTGTCTCCTCTTCATACTCCTCTTTGAGCTCATCAAAAGATACGTCTTCTTCGTCTTCTTCGGAAGAGTCCTCTTCCTTTTCCTCGTACTCCTCCTTGAGTTCGTCGAAGCTCGCGCCTTCTTCATTCTGTGTATCCATGTCTTCCTCCGTCTCCTGTTCAAACTCGTCGTCCTCGAAGAAGCTCTCGGCGTCGGCATCGGTTACTTCGTCGCTTCCGGGTGCCGTCTCAGACTTATCCTTTGTGTCGAAGAGGTCGAACCCGTCTCCTGCTGATACGGAGTCCCCGTCTGCGAACGGGTTTACTCCCCGCGTCACCATCTCGTATATCTCTAGGAGGCTCCTGACGTTTTCCTCTATATCGTCGATCTGTTCGCCTATCTCCTCGTTCTCACTTTTCACCGTCGAGACGGTTGAGGACATCTCCATAACCTCGTCCTCTATCTCGTCGACGCGTTCCTCTATCTCAAGAACCGAATCGTCCCCGCCGCCGAAGTCATCGTCCCATTCGTCGTCTCCTCCTCCACCGGAGAACCCTTCGTCTTCACCGGAGAGCTCTTCCTCGGAACCCCCTCCGAAGAAGTTTTCCTCTTCATCCTCGTCCTCCGGCGACCTCTGACTGTCGTCGGTGAGGCTGTCTAGGACACTCATTATTCCCATCTTTCACCTCCGTTACCTGTGTCTCCGTCGTTTTCGGTCATAGCTCTCTGTGTATAGATGCCCTATTTGATATAAAAAGTTTTCCCAGGTAGTATCATCCCTGATAACGGTCAGAGGTTATCAGTATAACATGTTCACGCGTGTCCGCGAGCGCCTGAGGGGTGAAAGATGGTACATACAGCTGAAACACGTCCGCGAGTATTACCCCGTATACTCCGTCTTACCCGCCGTTTATCGGCGCTGATAATTTTGCCCCCGCATTTATGAGTTAGAACAGTATTTCCAAATATGATGTGTCCGTCACAAGCGGACACCGGGAGAAAACGAATGAGAAACAAGAAAACCATAGAAGATAGCAAAGGTCAGGTTGGAATCGGAACCCTGATCGTGTTCATCGCGATGGTACTTGTCGCGGCTATCGCGGCG
>Ga0207714_1000311_pt1 | contig 33684 bp, 37 predicted proteins | sample PonA232FremontCA_2_FD_187270 | JGI IMG/M metagenome (GOLD analysis project Ga0207714, IMG submission 187270) | Marine sediment microbial community from Fremont, CA, USA - Pond A23 Sediment 2 (SPAdes) | ecosystem: Environmental > Aquatic > Marine > Unclassified | place: USA: Fremont, California...
GTCGTCTCCGAGTTTCTCCACGATTATGTCCCACTCGTCCTGAAACACGGTCGATATGTTGGGCCAGTCGTCGTCACTTTCGATGCTTTCCTCTATCTCGTCCCAGAGACCGAAGTGTTTGCTGAGGTCGCCCTGCTTCCCCGCGAGGTCAATAAGAAGCACGTCGTCGCCTGCTTCCGAAAGTGCGACTCCCAAGTGTGCCGCTACCGTTGTCTTTCCTGTTCCGCCCTTGTCTATGAAAGTGGCTACTCTCGAAGGTCTGCGCATACAGAAACTCTTTTGCGCGGTTCCATAAGCCTACGTCAGACGCCCGTCATCCGTCGTTAGAAACGTCGATGTTCTGGGTGATACCGACGACACGTTCGACGAGTTCTTCGGCGTCGCGCGCCGCAAGACGGACCATAGGTTCCTTTCCGAGCGCGCCCGCGTCCACCACCGCGTCCGGGAAGCCATCAGCCTCTTTAACTGCTGTACGCGCCGACCACTCCATGCTCCCACCTTCTCCTTCGCGTACCTCGTCCGGTTGATTTTCACGGTTTATTTCGACCGTCGTGAGGTTCGTTTCTCCGAGAGCATCGCGCACCGTCGCGTCGTTTCGGAGGTTACAAGCCGCGCCCGCATCGACGTGTTCGCGGAGTGCTAAGAGATAACGCGCGACATGTCCTGACGCGCCGAAACGGACGCAGGACGCAACGAAGCCGTCGCGCGTACGCCGGACGCGTCCTTCGACGGAGGCGATTTCGTCCTGTTCTAGCGCGTAAGGTGTCGCAATCCCGACATTCATGCCTACTTCGGGCAGGAGGTGTGCGAAGCCGTCCGTATCTTCAAACTGCGCGAGTGCGTCGTACACGGAATTGAGTGCCTCGTTCCGCGCCGCGTCGTTACGGAGTTCTACGAGATGGTGTATGCTGTCCGCACCTTCTCCTGCGTCGATACCGTAACGGACAGCGCGGTACAGGAACGCCTCGGCTGTTCCGACAGCGTCACCGAGCGACTTTCCTTTTGCGAGTTCCGCCGCCACCGCGGACGAAAGCGCGCATCCCGTTCCATGCGTCGCTCCTGTCTCGACGCGCGCCTTCTCAAAACGGTGTGTCCCTCCTTGGTCGGCGAGAATATCGACGACACGGTCGCCTTCGATATGTCCGCCCGTCACGAGTGCAGCGTTCGCGCCCTGTTCGACGAGAGCGCGCGCAGCATTCTCCATATCTTCGGGCGACTCAACGGCGCGCTCCGTTAGTGTCGCCGCCTCGGGTGCATTAGGCGTCAGAAACGTCGCATGCGGAAGAAGTTCGTCGCGCACAACCTCTTCTGCCTCCTCCGAAAGAAGACGGTCGCCGCTTTGCGCTATCATCACGGGGTCAACGACTGCGCGCAGTTCGTGTTCGTCGATTTTTTCGGCGACGACACGCACCGTCTCCGCGTTGCTCAGCATTCCCGTCTTGACCGCTCCCACTTCGAAGTCCTCGACGACAGCGTCTATCTGTTCTCCCACGAACTCGGAAGGAACGTCTTCGATACCGCGCACCCCTGTCGAGTTCTGCGCCGTAAGACTCGTTATCGCCGACGTACCGAATACACCGAAAGCCTCCATCGTTTTGAGGTCAGCCTGTATACCCGCGCCGCCGCCCGAGTCGGAGCCTGCGACGGTTAGCGCGACATCGGGTTCCTTGTGGTTCATGCGCGTAGGAACGTCCCATAAACCAATATTACTACCGGATTATCAACATATCCCGGGTTGTCTTTCATTTGGATAATCTTTTGTTATCTATAGCTGTGCATCGGGCATGGAGTACGAAGGCAAGAGACATTTTGAGGACCTAGAAATGGGAGAGACGACAGACTGCGGTAGCACAGAGGTAACGAAGGAGGAGATGATAGAGTTCGCCGAACGGTACGACCCTCAGCCGTACCATATCGACGAGGAAGCCGCGAGCGAATCGATGTACGGCGACCTTATCGCAAGCGGCTAGCTGACCTGCTCGCTTACGGCGCGTCTCCTTGTGAAGGAACACATGAAAAAGAACGCGATGATGGTCGGAAGAGGTATGGATGAAATCAGATGGCATCAGCCTGTCTACGCCGGAACCGAGCTTTCAGTCACGGTGGAGGTAGTCGAAAAGCACGCCGGAGACAACCAGATCTTCGGACACACGAAGGTGAAGGTCACGACGACCGACGACTATGGAAACGAGGTGCTGACGATGTACGGTCTTGGACTTGTAAAGAAGCGGGAGTCTTAGTCCGTAGAAATATTTATCTGGTAGAATACTCTATCCAAAGTATGAGCACTTCGGTAAAGATGGACGACGAAACTAAGTCACGGTTGGAAGAACTGCAGGCGGAAATAAAGCTGGAGACCGGAAAGAAAGTAACACAGGAGGAACTCCTGAGAAAGATAGTTGACCACGCTTTCTCTACTAAGTCGGATGTCATCAACGAATACAGGAAGACCGTACCAGCGGACGAGGAAGAGATAGAGAAATTTCATTCGGAGATTTCGTCGTCTGGTGTCGAAACCACAGAGGAAGACATCGATGAGATACTGTACGGCGAAGAATGAGCGTACTTCTTGACACGGGCGTCCTGTACGCTCACCACGACGCTGACGCAGAGCACCACGAGGCGGCGAAGGACACGCTGACAGAAGTTTTCAGAGGGGAGTACGGACAGCCGTACGTGACCGACTACATCTACGACGAAACTGTGACACTAACGAGATACCGTATGGGCAGTTTTGAGGAAGCAAAAACCGTCAGCGACAGGATTCTGGAGATGGATGCGATACGTTTCGTTCACGTGTCACCTGACGTTTTCGAGGATGCTGTGAGTATCTTCGAAAAGTATGACGATCAGTCTCTAAGCTTTACTGACGCAACTACCGTTGCCGTCATGAAGAAACGAGGGCTGGACGCTGTGATGAGCTTCGACGACGACTTCGACGGTGTGGTAGACAGACTAAACCCTGAAATTGTATGAGGATAATGCATCCAGCAGAAGCTACCACTCAACTTTTGACTCCCGCGCCTCAACCACGAACATGAAACTCCTCGTCGTAGGCGGCGCGGGCGCGATGGGCGGCTGGTTCGTCGATTTCTTCCGCGAACGCGGCTGGTCAGTCGATGTCTCCGACACCGACGCCGACGAGCGCGTGCCACTCGAAGACGCCGACGAGTACGATGTTGTCGTCGTCGCTGTGCCCATCGGAGCGACATCCTCGGTCATCGACGAGGTAGCGTCGCGTATGTCAGACGGTCTTCTCATGGACGTGACGAGCGTCAAACAGGAACCCGTCGAGTCGATGCGCGCCGCGCCCGAGAGCGTCGAGGTTCTCGGCACGCATCCGATGTTCGGACCTTCGGTGCGTTCGATGCGCGGACAGACTGTCATCGTTGTGCGGGAACGTGTCGGTCCTATCGCGGAACGTGTCGTCGATGCGTTCCATGACGCGGGTGCGAACGTACAGGTGGCGACGGCGCGCGAACACGACGAGATGATGAGCGTCGTTCAAGGCTTGACGCATTACTCTCTCATCTCCATCGGCGGCGCGCTCGAACGTCTCGACTTTGACGTGGACGATTCGCGCAGGTTCATGTCGCCGGTCTACGAGATTACACTCGACTTCGTTGGACGTGTTCTGAACCAGAACCCGGAACTCTATGCCGACATACAGATGAACCAGCCTGTCGGCGACGTACACGAAGCTCTCATCGAAGCCGCAGAAGAACTTGCGGATGCTGTCGAACGCGGCAACTCCGAAGCCTTCGAGGACGTGATGCTCGACTCGGCACGCCATTACGGCGACACGAAAAGCGCGTTACGTCGTTCGGACAAACTCATCGAGGCTAACGTACGTGGATACGAGGAGTTACACGCGAGTGTTGGTGAGGAACGTGTCCTGCGTCACGTCTATTCGGGAAATGTGCATGCAGGTATCGTGCGCGATGTCGAAGGGCGCACAGTCGTACTCGAAAAGGAAGACGGAGGCGGTGCTTCAACCGTTCGTCTCAAAACAGAGAACGTCGAACTCCTGAGCGACTCAGAGACGCGTGAGTGGAAGGTCAAAAATCTGCGCAGACGCAAACGCGACGTAAGCGCGGCGTTCCCCGCCGAACTCGACGAAGACGTTCTGACGCGTGTCGTCAAGGACTGCCACGACGATGTTCTCGAAGCTTCTGTCGTCGATGTCTACGACGGCGACTCTATACCAGATGGCTGGACGAGCTACACTTTACGTCTCGAAGTACTCGACGACGGTAACGCCGATGCCGCTGTCGAGACGACGCACGAAACCCTCGAAGGTATGGGCGGCGAGATACGTTAACCCTCAATCTGACCGTGTCCGCTGTCGGCAAGGTTCTCAACTGCGCGCCTTATCTCAAGAACACTAAAACCGTCCTCAATACCGGGACGGAGACGTGCGACGACGAGGAAGTCTGTCGCGTGCCGCAGGTCCGAGGCATCGAAGAACCCCGACGCGGCTTCTACGACCTCCTGCGGCGAAATGCGTGATGAGAAAGCACCGAGAGCGCAAGCAAGGTCGTACGCGACTGCATCTTCATGTCCTTCCTCCGAGACGTTTGTAGAATCTATAAAGTAGACTTCGCCTTCGACGACCAGAACATTCTCGAGCGAGAAGTCGCCATGCGCAAGACCGTTGTCGTGCAGACGCCTTAGAAGACCGAAGACCTCGTGCATAGTATCATTATCTATCTGCACCTCAGAGAGTGTTTCAAAGCCTTCGAGATACTCGAAAAGTAGGAGTGCCGTCTCGTCGCCGTCAACGGCTACTACATCGATGGGACGCGGGGTACGCACCCCTATCCCGCGCATCCTCTCAGCCGCCTCGAACTCGTGGCGCGCCATCTCGACGGGCGAGGCGTAAGTCTCGAAGAAAGGCCCGTTACCCGAAACTCGCACACCAAGATTCCGCATCGTAGTGAAGAACGAATGTGTGAGGGTGTTCTGCGGCGTCACAACCTTCACAAAGAACTTGTCGTTTGCTACGAGCGGAACCGAGAGCCAGTTTTCCCCGTCGAGCGTAGAAAGTTCTACATCTTCGATTCCACAGTTCTCGCGGAGCGCGTCTGCGACGCTGTCGAGATCGATAGATGAGTCGCCGCGCACAAAACTCCTGAAAGACATTCCCTTCTGTGAGGATGGGTGACGGAATGTATTAAGTTCGTGGGACTAAGACAGGTCGGGGTACAGCGGGAACTCTTCGCAGAGCGTCTGAACCTCATCGCCAACCTTCTGTTTGAGGTCGTCGTCGTCCACGTTCGAAAGGATATGCGAGATTAGCTTACCGACGCGTTCGAGTTGCTTGGTGCCCATTCCACGTGTCGTGAGAGCGGGTGTGCCGACACGGATACCCGAAGTTATAGTTGGTGGCTCCTCCTCGCCCGGTACTGTGTTCTTGTTGACGGTGATACCTACGTCTTCAAGTGCTTCCTCTGCGTCCTTGCCCGTAATCGGCTCCTCACGAAGGTCCATAAGAACGAGATGATTGTCCGTTCCGCCGCTGACGAGTTCCCAGCCTTCGTCCTTGAGTACCGAGGCGAGAGCGCGCGAGTTCTCTACGATGCTTGCCTGATACTCGGCGAACTCTTCGGTCTGTGCTTCCTTGAAACATACCGCCTTTCCTGCGACGACATGCATAAGCGGACCTCCCTGTGTGCCGGGGAAGACTGACGAATCCACGCCCTTCGCGTACTCGTCGTCGCAGAGTATCATGCCGCCGCGCGGTCCGCGTAACGTCTTGTGCGTCGTAGTCGTCACGAAGTCTGCGTGCGGTACGGGCGAGACGTGCTCTCCCGTTGCGACGAGTCCTGCGATATGCGCGATGTCTGCAAGGTGGTACGCACCGACTTCGTCGGCGATGTTTCCGAGACGTTCGAAGTCGATTTCGCGCGGATACGCGGAGTAGCCCGATACGAGGATATCAGGTTCTGCTTCACGGGCTTTCCTTTCTACGGCGTCGTAGTCGATGTACCCCATCTCTTCGTTGACGAAGTAGTTCTCGACATCGTAGAGCTTCCCGGAGAAGTTCGCGGGGTGTCCGTGCGAGAGATGTCCGCCGTTCGAAAGCTCGAGGCTCATTATCGTGTCGCCGGGTTCGAGTATCGAAAGGTAGACAGCCATGTTCGCCTGCGTTCCCGAATGCGGCTGTACGTTGACGTGGTCCGCGCCGAAGATTTCGAGGGCGCGTTCGCGCGCGAGTTCCTCGACCTCGTCCATGAACTCGCATCCCCCGTAGTAACGTTTTCCTGGGTAGCCTTCGGCGTACTTGTTCGTCATCACGCTTCCCTGTGCTTCCATGACCGCGCGCGAAGCGAAGTTCTCGGACGCTATCATCTCCAGACCGTTCTCCTCCCGCTCTATCTCGCCGTGTATAGCGTCGGCAACCTCGGGTGCCGTCTCCTCAATATGCTCCATGTTCCAAGGTAGTTCACGCGGCGCATAAAGCCGTCGGAAGAGTCAGGTATGCGTGCCACAAAACCCGGGTGTGGACAGAAAGAACCTCGGCTGGTTCGCCGGCGGTGCCGCGGCACTCGGCGTCCTTGCGGCGTCTCTCGTCTCGCCTTCGGTTCTAAGTATGCCCGTTGCAGTTTCCGACAAACTCTACCACGCTGTCGCGTACTTCGTCCTCGCTATCATCGGTTTCTACGCCACCGAGACGGAGAACTACAAGGTGGCTGTCGTCGTCTTCGCTCTCGGTACGTGTGTCGAACTCGCTCAGTCGTTAGTGCCGCACCGTACGGCGAGTCTTGCTGACGTAGCGGCGAACGGTGTGGGCATCGTTGCGGCGGTTGTTGTCGCATTTCTCGTAGACACATAGTTTATATCCCGTCACACATATGATATCGTAAGATTGGGATTCAGAAGGATAGACCGAGGATGGTAAAGAACGATACGAAACTTGTCATGTTGGCTTTCGTGGTGTCATTAGGCTTTTTTGTGCTGAGTCTCGTCTATATTTCCTTGTCTGTTCCATGGGATACTCATGAATACACGATGGAGTGTCAGGAGTACGACGGTATCGTGAGGGAGGAGTGGCAGAGGTCCGACAACATATCCAACTACGGGGACATCCCCAAAAGTGCCAAAGAGAAACTTTCTTACGAACGTCGAGTTAACTTAGCTGGGACTCCGCCGAGATGGTTTAACGGTGTGAAGTATACCAGTCTGTCAGATAAACAGCAAAAAAACATCAAAGGTAGTGTGAATAACACCATCTCTGTAGAATCCACTATCTACATATATCAGATATTCTTCGGAGAAGTTGAAGATGATGCCGCAACCGTTGACTCCGTCGTATTCTACCAAGAGGATGTCTATTACTGCTACTCCGACAGAGTGCAGATGGGTGCGTAAAATTGGTAGGATATATAGGTAACGAATTCAGGTGTCAAGCTACCGAGGCACTTTTTACTCACCCGTCCTCGCAGGTACCTGACGTGGCGGGTTCTCCCTTACAGGCTTGTAAAGTGACTGTATAAAAAAGTCGTCTTCGCCTCCCACGTAGTATGGGTCATCCGTCGATATCGTGACATACAGACCCAGTATGTCACCGATCTTAGTGTTTCCCGAGGAGTCGATGTATACAGATACTGCTAATCTAGCGTCCACATCTTCAATATCTGACTGAGGAATGCTCCAGTTTCCCCTGCCTGTCAATGCCGTATGCTGCTCCTCGATGTACTCCGTTACTGTCTCTTCATCCGGGTTGAGATGTATATCGAGGTGCGATACCCGTTTCACCTCAACGGATTCCACGTCAGATAGCACTATTTCACGGGCTTCGTCCTGAAACTTCTGGTAGGTCCATCCGGACCTGCTACCGAGTCCTATGTCATAGGTTTTTCCAGCTTCCGGTGTCACGTTCTCAGTTCTGTATTTCTCTTCGTTTTGTTCGAATAGCATCTTCCGTCCTACCGGATATCCGTCAACTCGATACGTCCCCAGTTTCTCCCTCCCGCTGAAGTTCCATCCTATTAATGGCGAGGGGTAGCTCATAAACTGGATGGCTGGTCTGCCGCGGTACACCTCTCCTTTTGTCACAAAATCATCTGTTTCGATACGCAGGGAGTAACCGTCTGTTCCAACAGGTGGGTACGATTTGTTGTATGTCTCTGATAGTTGGTCTTCCTTTACTATCCAAGTTGCTGCCGTACCGATAGGAAATCGGTAGTCTTCGGCTATCTGGTGTCGCATATCTTCAGCTACAGTTCTCAGCTCCTCCTTGTCCATCTGGGTTATTTCTTGTGGATAGGAAGGAGATTTAGAAGACAGACATCCGGCTAGCAGAGCCAAAGAGAGAAGCGATACGATAATTATGTACCACAGTCTCTTTGTCTGAGTCACCATGACTAATCTCGTTAAGAAGACTAATCAGTCTTTTGTCGGGGGTTGTCAGAAGCTACCTGCGAGTCTCGTCCGCTTGAGGTAGAGAGGAGATTTCCGCTACCAGACGCTGGAAACAAATGTAAACCACCTAACACTTTTTACCCCGGACAGGGAGTTTTAACCGTGAGCGAAACAGGCGCGACGGGCGCACCCGAAAAGATGGCGGAGAGACGTGACGAACTCACTCCGATGATGGAGCAGTACTTCGAACTCTGCGACGAGTACGACGACTGTGTCGTCCTTTTCCAAGTCGGCGACTTCTACGAGACTTTCTGCGACGCGGCGCGCGACGTTTCGCGCAAACTCGACATTACACTTACACAGCGCGAGGACTCTTCTGGCACCTATCCGATGGCTGGCATACCCGTCGATGCGGCGGAGTCGTATGTCGAGACGCTCCTTGACGAAGGATACCGTGTCGCTGTCGCCGACCAAGTTCAGGACCCCGACGAGACGACGGGTGTCGTACGGCGTGCTGTCACACGGGTTGTCACGCCCGGAACGGTGGTTGAGGACGAACTCTTAGACGAGGACAACAACTACGTCGCGTGTGTTGTTGACGCGGAAGACGGGGACGACAGAGACGAAACCGAAGGTTACGGTGTCGCCTTCATGGACGTTTCGACGGGCGAACTCGTCGCCACCTCCTGCGACGCCGATGACCTGCGCGACGAAATCGACCGTTTCGCGCCCTCCGAAGCTGTCGCCCAGGACGGCTCTTTCTTCGACAACGACTGTATGGTGACGCCGTACGATGCCTTCGCTCCCGACGAACCGCGCTCCGTTGTCGAAGCTTACTTCGGAAACGCGGAAACGCTCCTTGACACCGACGCCGAGGTAAGAGCGTGCGGCACGCTTCTTGCGTACGCAGAGTACACGCGCGGGGAGGAAAGCGAGGACGAGGAACGCGACGACGACCGTCTCGACTACGTAAACCGGCTGAGGCGGTACGACCCGCGCGACCACATGCTTCTTGACACAGTCGCACTCGAAAGCTTAGAAGTGTTCGAAAGCCGACGCGGCGATGATACACTCTTCGACGTTCTTGACGAGACTTCGTGCGCTCTCGGCAGCAGGAAGCTAAAGTCGTGGCTAAGGCACCCTCTTTTGGACGAGGACGACATAGATGACCGTCTGGACGCCGTCGGCGAACTCAAGAAACAGACTCTCGTCCGCGAGGAGGTACGCGAACTTCTACGCGACGTTTACGACATAGAACGCCTCGTCACGCGTGTCTCACGAGGACGCGCAAACGCACGCGACCTTCTCGCGCTCAAGAACACGCTTGACGTAGTTCCGAAGGTCAAAGAAGCTCTCGCGCCCGTTGAGTCTAAACGTCTCGTCTCACTCCGCGACGCACTCGATACGATGGATGAAACACGTGGTCTTATCCGGCGCGCCGTACGCGAAGATCCTCCTATCGAGATTACGGAGGGCGGTGTAATACGCGAAGGCTTCGACGACGAACTCGACGAACTAAGACGTGTCGAGAACGAAGGGCGCGAGTGGGTCGCTTCTCTCGAAGAGAAGGAGCGCGAACGCACGGAAATCGACTCTCTAAAAGTTGGCTTCAACAAGGTACACGGATACTACATCGAGGTCACCAACCCGAACCTTGACGACGTACCCGACGACTACACGCGCAGACAGACGCTGAAGAACTCGGAGCGTTTCTACACGCCCGAACTCAAGGAACGTGAGGACAAGATTCTGAGCGCGGAGGAACGGGCGGACAAACTTGAATACCGTCTTTTCAAACAGGTGCGCGACGATATCGCCGAGGAAGCGGAGCGGATGCAGGCACTCGCCGAAACTCTCGCGACGTTGGACGCTTTCGGTTCACTTGCCGCAGTCGCAAACGAGAACGGCTACACGCGCCCGGATTTCATCAGCGACGGCACGAACGAGGAAAACAGACACCGTGTCGAAGGCGCGTGCCATCCGGTTGTCGAACGCTCTGTCGGTGAGTACGTACCTAATGATGCTTCTTTCGACGATGCGAACTTCGCGGTCGTGACGGGACCAAATATGTCGGGAAAATCGACCTACATGCGCTCTGTCGCGCTCATCAGCGTGCTTGCGCAGGTCGGTAGCTTCGTGCCCGCCGAACGCGCATCTCTGGAGGTCGTTGACCGCGTTTTCACACGTGTCGGTGCGAGCGACGATATCGCTGGCGGACGCTCGACCTTCATGGTTGAGATGGTCGAGTTAGCCGAGATACTTCACAACGCGACGGAGCGTTCTCTCGTCCTCTTAGACGAGGTGGGGCGCGGCACGAGTACCGCCGATGGTCTTTCGATAGCACGCGCAGTTACGGAGTTCATACACGACGAGATAGGCGCGAAGACGATGTTCGCAACCCATTACCACGAACTCACAGAGACAGCCGAAGAACTCCAAGGCGTACGTAACCTGCATTTCGCCGCAGACAGACGCGACGGCGATATGGTGTTTCTGCACGAGGTTGTCGAAGGTGCGGCGAGCGAGTCGTACGGCGTCGAGGTCGCGCGTATGGCTGGCGTACCCGACGAGGTCGTGGAACGCGCCGACGAACTCGTTGAGGATGGATTCGGTGACGGTACGACCGAATCTTCCGAGATGGACAATAGTCCGAAACAGGCTACTCTTGACGGAACCGTCGATGGGGTAGGCGGAAAGACAAGAACCAACGGCGAAAAAAGAAAGACGGAGGGCACGTCCGACAGATCCGAAATCGTCGAGCAGGTCGCCGAAATAGACACGGCGAACACGACACCGATAGAGGCACTCAACATACTCAACAGGCTCAGCAAGAAGGCTGAGGAGACCGACGGAAACAGATGATACACAAACTCGACGACGAGACGGTGGAGCTAATCGCCGCGGGCGAGGTCGTGCAGAACCCCTCGAGCGTCCTCAAGGAACTCGTTGAGAACTCTTTGGACGCCGATGCGTCTTCGGTCGAGATAGAGGTCGAAAACGGCGGTATCGACCGTGTCCGTGTTGCCGATGATGGGCACGGAATGGAAGCTCAGGACGCAGAACGTGCATTCGAGAGACACGCGACAAGCAAGATTAGCGACGCCGACGACGTTTCGGCTGTCGATACGCTCGGTTTCCGCGGTGAGGCACTACCGAGCACTGCACGCGTCGCACACGTCGAGATGGTGACGAAGGCGGAAGGCGGTGTTGGCGCGACACGTGTTGTGACGGGGACAGGTATCGAGGGTATAGATACCGACGAGACGGGACGCGCGCGCGGAACGACCGTTGACGTGACACGTCTTTTCGAGAAGACACCGGCGCGACGTGCCGCACTATCGACGCCCAAACGCGAGTTCCGGCGTATCTCGCGTCTCGTTACACGTTACGCACTCGCACGTCCCGAGGTATCTTTCAGACTCGAACACGACGGGCGCGAGACTATCTCAACATCCGGCTCCGGCGACCCTGTGGATGCTCTCTACGCAGTCTACGGACGCGACGTTGCGAGCAGAGCGACACGTTTCTCGTATGAAGATGGACGCGTCGCTGTCGAAGGCTCTCTCGTCCGACCTTCCATCACACGTTCGGAGACACGCCATGTCTACACGGCGGTAAACGGACGCGCGCTTGACGACGAGACGGTACGGAAGGCAACGGCTGACGGATACGGAAACCTCCTGCCCAAGAACCGTTACCCTGTCGCCGCCGTCTCGGTCGATGTGCCACCCGAGCGCGTAAACGTCAACGTTCATCCTGCGAAGAAGGAGGTGCGTTTCGCCGACGAGGACGCCGTCCGACGCGTGGTATCGAAAGGGGTACGCGACGCGCTCACGAACGAAGATTTGACGCGGCGTGACGCGCTTGACTTAGACGCGCCTGTCGAGGAACTCGAATCCTCGGGCGACTCCGCGTTCGCCGACGCCGAAGTCATAGGACAGTTCCGTGACCTTTACCTCCTCTGCGAGTCTGGCGACGACCTTCTGGTAGTTGATCAGCACGCCGCACACGAACGCGTCAACTACGAGGAACTCCGCGCCGAGTTCAACGGAAGCGTGCCGTCGGTCGAACTCGACGAGGCGGTGACCGTAGACCTGTCTCCCGAAGAGGTCGCTGTCGTCGAGGAACGCGGTGACTCTCTACGCGCAAACGGCTTCCGTGTCGAGGAGTTCGGCGGCGGTCTCTACCGCGTCCGGGGCGTCCCGGCACCGATGGGACGTGTCGGCGACACGGAACTCGTACACGACGTAATCGACCGTTTCGTCGCTGGCGAGGAGGTCGATTTACGTGACGAGATACTGAAGGACGTTGCGTGTCATCCATCGCTCAAGGCGGGCGACGAACTTACGAATGAGGAGGCGACTTCTCTCGTCCGCGCTCTTGGCGACTGTAAACAGCCTTTCGCGTGTCCGCATGGTCGTCCGACGGTGCTTTCCGTGAACGAACGCAGAATCGCGGAAGGCTTCGAACGCGGGAGCGTTAGGCTGTGATGGAGGACAGTCAAAGTTCGGACGACGAAAAAACACGCCTCCGCGAAACCTTCGACGCGATAGCGTCGTCCTTCGACGAGACACGTCGTGAACCTTGGGACGACGTACGTGAGTTTGTTGAAGGACGAGAAGGTGCGGTCGCACTCGACTTAGGATGCGGAAACGGCAGGCATCTTGACCTCCTACGCGAGCCTTTCAACACCGTCGTAGGTATGGACTTCTCGGTTTCTATGCTCGGACTCTGCGACGGTGCCGTCGTACGCGGCGACCTCTGCGCGCTCCCTTTCGCCGATTCGTGTGCTGACTGCGCACTCTGCGTCGCCGCACTCCACCATCTTCCTTCGCGTGAGGAACGCATCAACACGCTCGACGAAATCGCGCGTGTATTGCGAGACGACGGCGACGCGCTCGTCTCCGTCTGGGCTATCGAACACCCCAAGTTCGACGGCGAGCGCGACGATATACGCGCATCCGGCGGCGACGTTTACGTCCCATGGAAACGTGGCGACGAGGAACGCGAGAGATACTACCACATCCATGAGCGCGACGGGTTCGAAACTCTCGTCGCCGACTCCTCCCTTGAAGGAACCGTCTGGGAGAGCGACGGCAACTACTACGCACACTTAAGATGATTTTTTCGGTCAGTCAGACACTTCCATGGGACGTTCCGGAGAGACAGTTTGATGCGGGGCAACCACATACTGTCTATGAAACCCGCATTATCCATGAAAGAAGGAAGGAACCGGTGCGTTCTCTGTGACCGCCTCACGACGAACGGCGAGTACTGCTCCGCAGGCTGTCGTAGGGTGAGCGAGGAACTCGGTGGCGACAACGTCGAAACCGGAGGACGAAATACGGAAGAAGTCCCGGAAGACGACCGCCGAGATTACACAGAAGCCTTTCTTCGCGTTGATGGAATGTACTCGGTGACCTCCGAAAAATACCTCGAAAGGCTCGGTAGGAAGACATCGGGCGTACACGAAGTCGAAGCGAGTTACGTCACAGAGACTGCGAAGGTACTCTATGACGCCGAATCTATATCGGAGGAAGAGGTATGCGACGCGCTCAGCAAACTCGGACATACTGTTTATCCACGGAACACGGAAAAGTCAGAAACCTACCACCGTGACAGAGGTGCTGTCGAAGGGGTCACCGGTACAGGGAAGCGGCGTGACGAACCTATGCTCGAAATAAAACACACGGTCGGTATCGTTATAAGCGGCTTCCTTCTGATCCCTTACGTAGCTCTGGTCTATCCCGGATACATTCTCTCTTTGTTCGACACCGAAATGGGCTACAGCCTCGCGTCCGTGGAAGGCTCAGCCTTCCTGAGCCTCTATCTGGGACTGACCGGCATCGTTCTGTACTTCACAGGTATGCCTTTTCTCAGAGGAGCATATATAAGTCTGGTAACGAGGACGCCGAACTCCGACCTCGTCGTCTCACTCACAGTGCTCAGTGCCTACATATACGGAACCGTGTCGGCTCTGACCGGGGGAAGCGATATCTACTACGACCTGACGATGGTCATCACTTCGGTGGTAGTATCGGCGGTCTTCTACGAAGCCTCCGTCAAGAAAGATGCTGTCGAACTCCTGACCGACCTCACCTCGTCGGAGGTTGACGAGGCTTGTCTCTGGTACGAAAACGGCGACAGGGAGACCGTACCAACCGAAGACCTCCAGACCGGCGACAGGATACTCGTCCGCGAGGGCGAAAGGGTTCCGGTAGACGGAACCGTGGACCGGAAGGAGTGTATGGTTAACGAGTCCGTAATTACAGGAGAGTCTCTCCCTGTAAGCAAGCAAAAGGGCGACGAAGTTATAGGCGGCTCTGTACTGACAAACGGGGCTGCCGTAGTCCGTGTCGACGGCGACGTATCGGGCGGAATCAGAGATATAACCGCCGATGTATGGGAGACACAGACAGCTGACCACGGTGTTCAAAGGAGGGTTGACAGAACTGCCTCAATCGGTTTTCTCGTAGTTTTCGTCTTGGGTATCACTGCAGGAGCCGCCTACTTCGCCGCTGTCGGTGAACCAGCGGAGTCGGCTCTTATCACCCTGACCTTCTTTCTCGTAGGCTCTCCGTGGGGTCTCGGTCTCGTCGCGCCTGTCTCCGCGGCTTCGAGCATCAGACGGGCGATGGAAGAGGGTATCGTGGTCTTCGACGAAACACTCTTCGAGAAGCTGAGAAACGTGGAGACGGTAGTCTTCGACAAGACAGGGACGCTTACAACGGGAAAGATGACCGTTGTGGACAGCCACGGTTCCGCCGACGCGCTACGGTCAGCCGCGAGCGTTGAGGTTTTCGCCTCCCATCCTGTAGCCGAGGCGATAGCGGACGAGTTCGAAGAAGGCACCGAGGTAGAGGAGTTCGAGAGCTTCGCAACCGGCGTCGCAGGAAAAGTCGAGAACGAGAAGGTTCTTGTGGGGGACACAGACCTTTTCGAAGAACAGGGGTGGCAGGTGCCCGAAGATATAGCGCGACACGCCACCGATGCGAAAAACTCCGGCAGGCTACCCGTCATCGTCGGTAGAGAGGGCGAGGCGGAGGCTGTTATCGTCCTAAGTGACGAACCGAGGGAAGGATGGGCGGAGACCGTAACGAGACTGAAGGAAAAAGGCATGAAGGTTGTCGTTCTGACGGGTGACAGCGAGCGCGCGACACGTCTCTTCGACGGTAACGAAGGCGTCGATACGGTTTTCGCCGATGTCCCTCCAGAGGGAAAGAAAGAAGCCATACGGAGACTTTCCGAGGGCGGTAAGGTAGCCATGGTAGGCGACGGAACGAACGATGCACCCGCACTCGCACAAGCCGACTTCAGCGTCTCGATGGGCGGAGGAACTGCGCTCGCTTCGGATGCGGCTGACCTCGCTGTTACGGAGGGCGATATCAGTCTGGTTGAGAGGGCGTTCGAACTGTCGGACACATCTCATCGGAGGTACATACAGAACCTCTGGCTCTCGTTCAGTTACGTTCTGATAACGGTACCGCTTGCAGTCTCCGGATTTCTCAACTCGTTTTTCACCGTCTCAGCCGCGATTTTTGTCTTTATCCTCCTACTTGTCAACTCGTACAGACCTCTACTCTGAATCGGGGTATCAGAATCCCAGTTTCCTGTTACCGCCGTCGAATTTAATAGGCAGGAGTCTGAACGACAAATATGGACTCGGCGGCTTTCGAGGAACAGGTTCGTGATCTGCCGTGCGATGCGAAGCTAGTCTTCGTTGTGCTCGAAAAACGCGGACCGTTTACGCAGGAAGAGTTGACACAGGAGACGTATCTGTCGGAGGAGGAGGCTGTCTACGCACTCGCAGTCTTGGAGGAACGAGAGATGGTCGAGAAGCACGAACACGCAGGCGAGGAGATATACGAAATCAGCCGTCCTGCTTAGGAGCCCGAACTCGCGTCGCCGTACTGTCTCTCTATTTCCTTCGTTACGTCGTCACGTAGTCTCTTTTCGGCGACTGTTAGGGCGCGCACAGCCTCGTCCGTGTACTCTATCTCCTTTTTCAGAAAACCCGCACGAACGGTTACGGTTAGGTCTACCCTGTCGGCGTACTTTCTCGCCATCTTCGAGTAGTCGAACCCATCGAGTATCGCGGCTTTCGCGCCTTCTCCGTCGTAGACTTCGGTGACAGCCTCCCAGAAGTCGTCGCGTTCTGACTCGACGAGGGGTCTGATGTTGTCCGACATGGTTCTCAGATTCTCGATGAGTTCGCGCCCGATTTCCTCGCGCACCTCCCCGTCAGCGTTTGTGTAGAAGGCGTCGGAACGGAGGTACTCTTCGCGTCTTTCTTCGACCGTGTCGCCCGATGCGCAGTCAACCACTATCACGAACTTACGCTCGAAGGACGCGCCGACGGAGTCCACTTCCTGACGTACAAGCGGACGCAGTGCTGCGTTAACAGCCTCCTTCGGAAGCCGGATAGGTACGTCGATTGTGTTGAGCGGGTTTACCTCCTCGGAGACGTACCTGTCCATCCATTCGATGAAAGCGTCGAACTGCCTCCGTACTGCTTCTTCTGTCATGGTTTTCTGTTATGGCTTCCTACTATGGCGGAATTATTATGAAGGTGGAACAGGTGGTAATACCGAAGCGGAAGCGGGTATGTAGTTCAGCCCGGCAGAACGCCCTGTCGGGGGTTCATCAGGATGCGAGTCCGCGCGGCGCGTCCCAGACACCCGACACGGGAGGACTGGGGTTCGAATCCCCACATACCCACTGCGACGAAATCGGACGTGCGCAACTTAAAGCTGAGTCAGACGCTCGTCATATTTCGTATAACGATATAGGTTGTCGAAAGTAATATGCGTTTCGCTCCGAAGAGATACGTCTCGCTACGGATAGGTTAGTCCCCGGCGAACTCCAGAACAGCGTCGGCGACCTCATCGGGCTTTTCCGCATGCATGAAATGTCCCGCGCCGCCGACCATCTGCAGTTCGAAACGTCCCTCGTAGCAGTCTTCGCAGTCTTCAAAAGCACGCGGCGTTATACAGCCGTCGTTGCGTCCGCCGACTAGGAGCGTCGGTGCTTCGATGCCTTGTACGCGCATGTTGTCCGCGGGTACAGCGAGTGCGTCCTCGAAGAGTGCGCGGTAGTAGAGAAGCGCGGCTTCGACTGTATCGTCCGCGCGGAACGTCTCCTTTACCTCCTCTATACGTTCGTCGGAGTAGTCCCAGGCAGGTGACCACATGTCCCAGAGACGTTCAACGAGCGCGAAGTCGTCGCGCCGGAGCGTCTCCTCCGCCAAGCCGGGGATCTGGAAGAAGGTCATGTACCAGCTACGCATCGCCTGACTCGGATACTTGTTGAAGACCTCTATGACGTTCGGCGGAACAGCCATCGTGACACATTCCCCGACAGCCGAGGGGTTCATGATGCTCAAAGCTGTGACCGCGCTCGCGCCCCAGTCGTGTCCCACTACAAGTGCGTCTTCTGCTTCGAGAGCGTTCAAAAGGGCGACTATGTCCTGACCGAGCGACATGACGGAGTAGTTCGAGGTTTCTAGTGGGGGCGTGTCGGTGCCACCGTAGCCGCGCATGTACGGCGCGACAGCGGTGTATCCCTCGTCCGCGAGACGTTCCATGAGAGGTACGAACGTGCGCGCGTCGTCCGGGAAGCCGTGCAGGAGGAGCGCGGTTCTGTCGCCATCGCCCGCGCGCACCGCGTCGAAGTCGAGCGTCGTCGTCTCTATGCGTGTCTCTTCGATTTGTGCCATGGAGTTTGTTCCGGCGCGTGCGACTTATAGTTGGGCGTCGGTGGAAAAACGGAAACCGGCGACACGCTTTCACAGCATGACCGCCGGTATCGTCGAAAGTGCGACACCCGCGAGCACGAAAGCCGCCGAAGCCACGGTGACACCGACAGCCGAGGTACTCATCAGGTCTGTGTCCTCGGTCTTCTCAAACTCCACGCCGGCACCGTCGCGTTGGTACCCGAGCGAGATCATCGTGCTCCCCGCGATTTTCCTGTAGTTGCTGGTCGCCGCAGCGTCTTTGGTGTCTTCCATGCTAACTCCGTCAGTTTCTGTCTCAGTTTGCATCGTCTTGTCACCGGGTAGGGTTAGAAGACTTATACGGATAAAACCGGTCGAAAGTTGACAGAAATATCGGCGAAATTACAATTTATTGTCACTTATTACACAGTATTACATGATATTACACGTCCACAACCGAACGAATGGCGTGTCCAATCCCGGCAATATCAAGGGAGCATCCAAAGACGTATTCCGTCTGAGTGTGTTTCGCGTACATGACATTTTCCGTCACAGGTCGTCTGTCGAACGTCTCGCGCTCCGACGCCCTGACAGCACTCGGCTTCGTCGTCGGCGTCAACGCTGTCGGAGCGTCGCCTTCTCTTGTCTTCGGTGCCGACATGGGATGGATAGACCGTCCTTGGTTTTTCCCGCCCGATATCGCGTTTCCGGTCGTCTGGACGACGCTTTTCAGCTTGATGGGTATCGCGCTTTTCCTCGTCTGGCGTGCAGGTACCAAAAGACGCGATGTCCGCGTCTCACTCGCCGCCTTCGCCGTACAGTTCACGTTGAACCTCATCTGGACGCCTGTCTTCTTTGGTCTCCAGCGTCCCGACTTAGGTCTTATCGTCATCGTCATGCTATTCTTCGCTATCGCAGCGACGGTTGTCACATTCGACCGCGTAGACAGGCGTGCCGCTGTTCTGCTCGTCCCTTACCTCGTGTGGGTTGGGTTCGCGGGCGTGCTTAATTACGCTATTTACGCCGGTGTTTGAGGTACATAGGCGTACGTATAGCTTACCGACACGTTTTCGTCGCTCGCTCTCTATCTGATAACCGTGAAGCATGAAGCCGTTTTCTTCGACATGGACGGCGTAACAGTCGATACAGCAAGCGTCTGGGCGGAGGTTGAACGCGAACATGTCCTGCCGAACGCGGTCGAAAATAACACGCAGGAAGCCCGCGCCGAGGCACTCGAAGAGATACGCGGTCTGAACGTGAATGACGCGTACGATAGGCTATTTTCGATGGAGGATATCTCGCTGACAGTAGACAGGGATGGCTTCGACGCACTCTACGTTGAAAAGGGCGCCTATGTCTACGAGAAAGCGTCTCTCATGGAAGGATACCATGATATCGCCTCGTCTCTCGCCACCGACGGAAGAAACGTCGGTCTGGTCTCCGCTTCACGGCGCGACTGGGTCGAGATGGTTCTCGACAGGTTCGAGTTACGCGGCTACTTCGACACAGTCGTGAGCGCGGACGACGTTGACGGACCATCAAAGCCCGACCCGACGACATACGAAAAGGCGGCGGAGGCGGTCGGCGTCGAACCCGAACACTCGGTCGCTGTCGAGGACTCGCCGCACGGTATCGCGGCGACTGTTGGCGCAGGCATGCGATGTGTCGCGTTTAGAGGCGACGGTAACAAGGACGCCGACCTGTCGGAAGCGCACGAAGTCGTTAACTCTCCGTCAGCGTTACGCGAGACACTCTTAGACGGCGTGTAGGTTCAGTAAACGAGGTCGGCAACGACAGGTCTGTGATCCGACGGACGGAACCCCTCGGATTCGTCCTCTGGAACGACCGTTGCCTGACGCCCAACATCGAAATCCGAGACGAAGATGTGGTCAAGGTTCTGTTCCTTCTCGTCGTCGTCCTCGTGAAGTCCCGTAAAGGTTATCTCTGGTCCCTCAACTGCTCCCGCCGTTTCTCGCGTGTCCTCGAGTCCGCGCCAAGCCTCTTTCTCTTCTATCATTCTCTTGTACGCGTCCGTACCCGGTTCGCAGTTGAAGTCGCCCGCGACTATTACGGGTGCGTCGCCCCCTATTGCCGTAACCTTCTCGCGCACCATACGCGCACCCTTGCGTCGTGCCTCTTCGCCAACGTGGTCGAGGTGAACGCTGAAGACCGTAACTCTGTCTTCACCGTCGCGGAGAGTCGCGTACGTCACGAGACGCTGGTGCGCGCCGTCCCAGCCTGCTTCGCCGGGTTCTGCGTCTTCCTCCGAGAGCCAGAATGTCCCTCTGTCCACAACGTCGAACCTGTCTGTCCTGTAAGCGATTGGCGTGTGCTTTGTTCCTTCGTCACGACCGACCCATCCGAATCCCGGTAGGCGTTCACGGAGGTCGTCGAACTGGTCCATCCAGACCTCCTGAAACGCGATGACATCAGATCCCTGTGCGTTGATTACCTCGGCTACCGAGTCGCGGCGTCTGTCCCACGTGTATCCTTCCGTGTCAATCCCGGGATAGAGTCCCTCTTCGACACCTGTGTAAAGGACGTTGTAACTCAGGATTCGCACCTTCTTCTCTTCCTCATCTTTGTGTCGTGTCTCTTTCTCAGTCATCCGTTCCTCCTGCAGGTGCCGCACCGTCTATATCGACCGAACCCGACGGTGTCGTGTTTCGTGCTACGTCGCGTCCTCTGTCAACATCTACCTGTGAAAGCAAAAGTGCACCGCCTACGAAAAAGACGAGGAGCGCGACTATGCTGTACCGAGTTGAACCGGTAAGCTGTCCGACGAACGCGAAAAGCGCGGGTCCCGCGATTCCGGCGAACTTTGACGAGATGGAGAAGAAGCTGAAGAACTCCGACGAACGGTCTGATGGAACGAGTGTTGAGTAAAGCGACCGGGAGAGTGCCTGTGTGCCGCCCTGAACGGTTGCGACAGCGATTGCGAGCACCCAGAAATGCCACGTCTCCGTCATGAAGAAGCCGCCTATCGATATGCCTGTATAAACAGCAAGACCGATGTACAGTCCACGCTTGACCGACATCTCGATACTACCGAGCGACCAGCCCGGTAGCGAACCGAAGAGAAACGCGAAGGGGATTCCGAGGAACTGAACGAGAACGAGCGCGCCGATGATGCCGGTCTGGTCGATACCTATCTCGGAGCCGTAGATGCTCGCCATACGTATGATAGTCCCGATGCCGTCGGCATAGAGAAGGAAGGCGACGAGGAAGATGAGAAGGTCGCGGTACTCGCGTATCTCGCTCGCAGTCTTACGAAGTTCGCCGAATCCTGCACGGATAGGTCCTGCGTCCGTCTCTATCCTCTCACGGCGTCTTTCCGGCTCCGATACGTTTCTCAAGAGCGGAACCGAAAAGACAGCCCACCAGACTGAGACGGAGAGAAGTGCGGCACGACTCGCTGTCTGTGTGTCGGAGAATCCGAACGTTTCAGGGGAAAGTATCCAAGCCAAGTTGACGACAAGAAGTATACCTCCGCCGACGTAACCGAGCGCGTACCCCGCGGCTGAGAGCTTGTCCGGGTTCTCGTCGGCTACATGTCCCAAGAGCGAGTCGTAGAATACGTTCGCGCCTATGAAGCCGACGTTTGCGACGACGAAGAGACCGGACGCGAACAGAACGTCGCCTTCGCCCGTGAAGAACAGTCCCGACGTCGAAACCACACCGAGCGCGGCGAAACCACCGAGCATCTTCTTTTTCGCGCCGTATCTGTCTGCGATGGCACCAAGAACCGGGGACAGGAAGGCGACGAGTGTGAGTCCTATCGCTGTCGTGTATCCGAAGTAGACCGAAGCAAGGTTACCCGGAAGACCCGCGCCTACCACGGACTCGTAGTAGATAGGGAAGACAGCGGCGACTACCGTCGTCGCAAAGGCGGAGTTCGCCCAGTCGTACATAGCCCAAGAGAATGACTCACGCGAACCGAGACCGAGCCTTTTACCGAGGGTTCGCACTCGACTCATATCAACACCCCGTACGTGCCGTATGTCTGTGCGACGTACACCGAAAACGCCTCTTGGGTTGGAACTTCCATCTAACAGTCAGGACTCAGGGAAACACGGATTAGTAGCTGTATAATTCCTCTCCGTACGTCCATGTTGCTCTCATTTTCTCTATGTACGGCTACCGAACGCAGACGTTATTCTAAGCCAAGAGTAATACCGCGAAGGTACGTACAGCCGGTCATGTCCAAAGGACTCGAATACACCGACTTCGTCGAGACCGACGACGAACCGGCGGACGACGAACTCATCTGTGAGTTCTACATCGAACACGAGGACGACGTTTCCTTCGAGTGGACGGCGGGTGCTGTCGCCGCCGAATCGTCGATAGGCACATGGGACCCCGAACTCACGACGATGCGCGACGATATACGCGAAATGGGTGCGCGTGTCGTCGAAACGGACGCTCACGAAGGTGTCGCGCGTGTCGCATATCCTCCCGAACTCTTCGAAGCAGGAAGTATCCCACAGATTCTTAGCTCGATAGCGGGCAACATCTTCGGTCTGAACGAGGTAACGGGTCTGCGCCTTGAAGACGTGGATTTTCCGCCCCAACTCGTCGAGAGCTTTCCCGGACCCGCGCTCGGATACGAGGCTGTGAAGGCTCGTGTTGGTGCCGACGAACGCCCCGTTGTCGGCACGATTGTGAAGCCAAAGCTCGGTTTACGCGCTGACGAGCATGCCGAGGTCGCGTACGAAAGCTGGATGGGCGGCTTGGACGTTGCGAAGGACGACGAGAACCTTGCCCACATGGAGTTCAACGGATTTGAGGAGCGCGTCGAAAAGACGCTCGAAGCGAAGCGCGAAGTTGAGGAGGAGACGGGAGAGACGAAGCTGTACTTCCCGAATATTACCGCTCCGGCGGACGAGATGCGACGACGTGCGGACATAGTGCTCGAAAACGGCGGCGGCTACGTCATGGTAGATATTCTTACCGCCGGATGGGGCGCGTTACAGGAGGTACGCGACCACATCGGCGACGATATCGGTATACACGCCCATCGCGCAGGTCATGCGGCTTTCACACGTCTTCCGTACCACGGAGTCTCGATGCTTTCTGTCGCAAAGTTCGCACGTCTCTGCGGCGTCGATAACCTCCACGCAGGAAGTGTCGTCGGAAAGATGGAAGGCGGACGCGAGGAGGTTGAGGAGATATACGACTTCCTGCGCTCGGACTGGTACGGATGCGAGACGACCATACCTGTCGCTTCGGGCGGTCTGCATCCCGGCGTTGTCGGCGATGTGGTCGAGATACTCGGAAGCGACACCGTCGTGCAGGCTGGCGGTGGCGTGCACGGACACACCGACGGTACACGGGCGGGTGCGCGTGCGATGCGCGACGCCGCTGAGGCGACCTCCGATGGCGTGCCAGTCGAGGAACGCGCGAAGGAGAGCGACGAACTCGCCGTCGCTCTCGAAAAATGGGGCACCGAATAACATGAGCATGAAGTTTGAGGTAAGACGTGTCGATATAGGCACAGAGACACCGACGGTTCTCCTCAACCGCGCCGACGCCGATGAACTCGGCGCGAATCCACTCGACAGAATCGTGATACGTTCCGACGACGAGACTGTGACAGGCATAGTCGAGGTAACGGAAAAACTCGTCGAACGCGGCGTCTTGGGTGCGACGGAAGGTCTCGCACGTCTCGAAGGCAATGTGGAGGTCTCGCTCGCACCGAAGTCGGGTTCCGTGTCCTGTATAAGAAACAAGCTAGACGACGAGGAACTCGAAGACGAGGAGATACGCAGACTCGTGAGGGATATAGACAGAAACATGCTCAACGACATCGAACTCGGCGCGTACGTCTCCGCGATATACGCAAACGGTCTCTCTATGTCCGAGACGCGTTCGCTTACAGAACACATGACTGCGGTCGGAGACACGCTCAGATGGAACGACGGTGTCGTTGCCGACAAACACTCGATAGGCGGCGTCGCCGGCAACCGCGTCACACCCGTCGTCGTGCCTTTAGTCGCCGCCGCAGGCGCGAAAATCCCCAAAACATCGTCGCGTGCGATTACCTCACCCGCAGGAACCGCCGACACGCTCGAAGTCTTCTGCGATGTCGAGTTCACAAAGAAACGGATAAAAGAGATTGTAGAGGAGACTAACGGCTGTATGGTCTGGGGCGGTTCGGTCAACCTTTCGCCCGTCGATGACCGTATCATACGTGCCGAAAACCCGCTCTCGATAGACCCTGAGGGACAGGTAATCGCCTCCGTTCTTTCGAAGAAGAAGAGCGCGGGTTCGACGCATCTCGTCCTCGACATACCGTACGGCGAAGGTGCGAAGGTTCAGGACCTGTCGGACGCACGTGAGATGGCACGTGACTTCAAACGTGTCTCCGACCATTTAGGCATACAGACCGAATGCACAATCACACGCGGCAGTTCTCCCGTCGGACGCGGCATAGGTCCCGTGCTCGAAGCGCGCGATGTTCTGAGTGTACTGGAAGGCGAAGGACCTGAAGACCTGCGTGTCAAGAGCTTACGCCTCGCAGAGATACTCTTAGAAATCTGCGGTGTCGAAGCGTCGCCCGAACATCTCCTTGACTCGGGCACGGCACTCGAAAAGTTCCGCGAGATAATCGAGGCACAGAACGGTGACCCGAACGTGACACAGGAAGACCTCGTACCCGGAAATCACAGCTTCGACTTCGAGGCTGACAGGTCGGGTTACGTAACACATATCGACAACGAACTCGTGAGCGGTGTCGCAAGACGCGCGGGTGCTCCCCACGACAAGGACGCTGGAATCTACTTAAAAGCCGAGGTCGGTGACGATGTTTCGCACGGCGACGCACTCTTTACTGTACACGCCGACAAACGCGAGAAGCTTGAAGAGGCGCGCGAGTACGCCGAGACGCGGCGTCCCGTCCGTGTCGGCGACCGCGGCGAATCACTTGTCGAGCGTGTCTGACTCAGCCGAAGAACTGTTGAGCGCGGAGACGTACGTCGTACATGGACGACTACGATGAGATGGACGCCGAAGAGACGGTAAGCAAGATAGAGAACGTCGAGATACAGGGCGCGACCAACGTCGCAAGGGCGGGTGTACGTCTTCTCAGAAGACTCGCAGAGGAAGGCGCGGAAAAAGAACGTATCGATGAGGTGACAGAGAGGCTCAAGGACGCGCGTCCGACCGAACCTTTTCTCTTCAACTGCGTCCGTGTAGCACGCCAGACGGGCGAGTACGACCTTGTCCTGAGCCAGATTGAGAAGCAGGAAGCGATAGACAAAAACGGCGCGCCGCTCGTCGGCGAGGACGACGTGGTTTACACGCACTGCCACTCATCTTCTGTGACCTCTGTCCTGCGCAAAGTCGCCGGAGAAAAGGAGTTCCGAGCGCGTGTCACGGAGACGCGACCGTTATACCAAGGACGTGAGACGGCGCGCGAACTCGCCGAGACAGGCGTGCCTGTACGTTTCTACGTCGATTCCGGCGCGCGTATCGCATTACGCGAAGCGGATATCATGATGATAGGCGCGGATGCCGTCCTCAACAACGGAAAGGTCATAAACAAAATTGGAAGTGAGATGTTCGCAGAGGTCGCTGATGGGTACGATGTTCCAGTTTACGTCGTCACAAACTCTTGGAAGTACGACCCTATGTCTAGCTTCGGCTACGAAACCGAAATTGAGAGACGCGCCGCCGAAGAGGTCTGGAAAAAACCACCCGAAGGCGTCGATGTAGTCAACTACGCATTCGAGAGAATCGCACCCGAGAAGATTGACGGCATCGTTTCGGAACTCGGCGTCCACCGACCTAACGAGTTCGTCGAAGCAGTCTCGGACGAGTATCCCGAACTGAAAGAGACGGCGAGAACGGACGGATAACGCCCGCACAACTACGCAATCCCGCTCTGCAGGTCGTCGTCGTCGGGTTCCGTCTCGCGGAGCGCGAACTCGACGAGTTCGACGTAAGCCTGCGCCACCGTGTATCCGTGGTTCTGTGCGTACTCCTCAACCTTTTCGTGTATCTCAGGAGGTATCTCTATCTGTGGCATACTTTCCTTACAGACCCCTGACGCATATATCCATGGGGGACGCAGATCTTTTCTCACATCGAGACTGGTGCCTGCTATCGCCGTAAGATTTATTATGCTTTGAGTAAGTACTTGCTCATATAGTGGGTGCGAAGACAGAAACCAGATGTTCGGAACCGTTCGCCAAACCCCGGTATGTTCGCCTCGGTGCCGGCGTTGGAGTTTACCGTATCTTCGGTGGCGTAGCGTCAGGGGACGCAACGCGCCACACACATCCGTCTCCGAGAGAACAAGACCGTGCAGTGACCAGCTGTCAACGAAAAAACACATGATGAACATGTTAGTAGCCGTCGGTGCGGTAGCCGTCTGTTGTGTGGTGGGTTTACTCGCCTACTTCACGCACAGATTTATCTGTCTGTTACAGACAGAAGTCGCCTGTATGAAAACGATGGCTGTGCGTCAGAGGGAGAAGGCGGAACGTATCAACAGAGCGATGGAAATGGAGGGAGAAGAGTCGGTTGATTTTGCTCGGTAGAAAGGTCAAGCTACTATCGCGGTTTAATTCGAAATATAAGATGCGTCCGTCAGGCATAGATGGATAACATAAGTTTCGTGTCCCGTACCGAAGGTAACAGAACTGGACAACCATTTATCATAAATCTGCGTTAGATTCATATATTCGGGCTGTGTACCGGTGGATATGTTGTCTGAGCTTAAACATGAGGGGGAGTGTCCGGAGTGTGGTAAAGCCTACCGAAAGCCACCATCGGGAACCGTCAGGGTAGTTTGTAGAAGCTGTGAGGTAGTCTTCGACGGCAAGAAATGCAGACAGATAGAAGACCTCTTAGAGGAGACACAGAGAAGCCGTTTCGGTGTGTAACCGCGGCTTAAACGAGATAGTGTCTTTCTTACTTTCTCATCAGGGTAACGTTAACGATGACCAGACACGCGACCGTAAGGACGACGCAGCCGAGATAGGTCGTCCGGTATCCGAACCAGTCTTCGACAGCAGGGACAGCGATGAGGGGTGCGAGCGCGAGACCTACGTCGCCCATCACGTTGTAGACCCCGCCTAACTTTCCTATTCTGTCCCCGGGTGAGATATCGCCGAGGTACGCGAGAAGTGCGGGTCCTGTGCCACCGACACCGAAGCCGATCATAACCGTGCTTGCGAGTATGCCCAAGAAGGTAGGGTAGAACGCGAGGACGCCGAAACCGGCTGCAAGGACAGCGAGTGCTGGCATCGTTACGGCGATTCTGTTTTCGAGACCGTCGGAGATACGTCCGCTGATGACGGTGGTCGCACCCGAGATAATGACGCCGATACCCATTACGAGACCACCAACGCCCGCCGCACCGAGACCGGACACCCGTATACCGTAGGCGTCGGCGTATATGACGACCGTCGTTAGGAGGACACCCGCGAACATGAAACGTATGACGAAGTTCCCGACCCCGACGGGGAGGACACGTGGCTCGTCGCGGATTATACGCGGGATATCGCTGAGGGTGGTGCGTGTGTCAGCCTCCGACTCGACCTCGGGTATGACGAGGTAGGCTACGAAAGCGGCGAGCATAGCGAGTCCGCCCGCGACGAGAAAGGCTGTCTGTGCGTCGAATAAATCGGTTATCGCGCCACCCATGACAAGACCTGTCGGGAAGCCTAAGCTCTGACCGCCGCGGAGGTAGCCGACCCATTTACCGCGGTTCGATGATGTTGTTATACGTGTGATTATGACGAACGCGCCGATTATGACGAACGCGCTTCCGACACCCCAGAAACAGCGTGCGAGCACGAAGACGATCGACGGGTTCGATATCTCGCCGATGAGAGGAACGACTGCGAGCGTTCCTTTGGGTGTGTAAAGACCGACGATGTACATGAAAGGCGCGAACCCCTGAACGAAAAGACCGATTATCATGGGGCGGCGCACGCCTACCGAGTCGATAACCTGACCTGCGGGCGTGTTCATGACGAGACGCGCTATACGGTTGGCGGAGAGGATGACACCGAGCATAACCGCGCTTATTCCGAGTATGTCGCCAAGCAGAGGGAGTGTAGGGAACGCAACCCCGGTGGCTATACCGCCGAAGACGACGCCAGCGATGACTGCAAGGGTTATCGTGCGGATTTCGGACTCAGTGTACTCTTTCTCTTCTACGTCACCGGAGCCGTCTTCTTCCATATCGGACGGTTCGTTGGAGTTCCCGCTCAAACTTGAACGGTCTAACCCTGTTGGTTTCCGGATATAAACTTTCGCACAGCAGGTCAGTTGATGCGACCTGTGTGGCGGAGGTTTCGACATAATTCTCGTTCAAGAAATCGCTCGCGCCGAGTAGTCGCTGAGCAAAGCTCAGCGGACTCGGCGGTTCACTCACTACGTTCGTTCACGCGCCGAGCAGGATTTGAACCTCAGTCACTTCGCTCCTATGTCGCTCGTTCACTGCTTCAAATCCTGTCGTCGCTTCGTTCGCTCCTAAAATCGCTCACTTCGCGCCGAGCAGGATTTGAACCCGCGGCTTGCTGGTTCGAAGCCAGCCGCTCTCTCCGGACTGAGCTATCGGCGCTGTACGGCGGTACGGTAACGCGTCCGATAAGAGTTCTTATTTAGCCTCCTGTCAGGAGTCCCTCATTCTTCATCCCCTGCGATTTCGGGAACCGCGTACGATATGTCGGCTGCCGTCACCATACCCACAAGCGCGCCGCCGTAGATTACGGGAAGCTTCTTGACCTCGTTCTCCTTCATAACGCGCGCGGCTTCCTCCACCGATTCGGAGCCCTCGATAGTTATGAATTCCTCCGACATGAGGTCGGACGCAGTCGTCCTGTCGGGGTCGCGTTCGTTGACTATCATGCTTATCAGGTCGCGTTCGGTCACTATTCCCAGAGGCGTGTCGGTTTCGACTACAGCGGAACCGGTGTCGCCTTCGAGTAGGACGCGCGCCACTTCACGCGCGCTGGCGTCGGGTGGCACCGTGGTCACGGACTTCGTCATTATGCTGTTGACCTGCATATCTTCGTGTACGTCCTGATAGATGATGGTCTTTTCGCGCTTCTATGCGGTGCTGTTCTATCCAAGTCAAACGTGCAGGACAGTATCCGAAAGCGGTAGTTACGATGATTGGTATGAGGCTGCGACAGGTCTCTGCGTCCCATCTTTCCTAATCTTAATATGGAGACAAGTGTATGTCGTAAACAGATATGATAGACATCGATGACTCGCCGATAACCCGTAACGGAAACTCGTTGATACTCGCCTATGACCATGGTTTAGAGCACGGTCCTGTCGATTTTGAGGACGTGCCGGAGAGTGCGAACCCCGAACACGTCTTCGATGTTGCCCGTCACGACGCCGTGACCGCACTCGCCGTCCAGAAGGGTATCGCCGAACAGTACCATCACGACTACTCCGACGACGTGAATCTGCTCGTGAAGCTAAACGGAACGTCGAACCTCTGGCAACCCGATGACTTCTACTCGCCTCTGAACTGTACCGTCGATTACGCAGTCGAAGAGTTAGGCGCGGACGCTGTGGGGTACACGCTCTACGCGGGGAGCGATTACGAGGACAGAATGGCGGAGACTTTCAGGGACGTACAGGAAGCGGCACACAGACACGGCGTCCCCGTCGTGATGTGGGCGTATCCGCGCGGACGCGGAGTCAAGAACGACAAGAAGACAGGTATAATCTCGTACGCCGCGCGAATCGGGCTGGAACTTGGTTCCGACATCGTCAAGTGCAAGTACCCCGGAAGCAAGGGCGACATGGAGGAGGTCGTCAGAATGACGGGACGCACGAAGGTCGTGATGTCGGGTGGTAGCAAAAGAAGCGACCGCGCCTTCCTGAGCGACGTTCACAACACCGTCGCGGCGGGCGGAAACGGGCTTGCGGTCGGACGTAACGTCTTCCAGCGCGAAAAGCCGACGGGTATACTCGACAAGTTAGAAGGCGTCGTCTTCGAAGGCAAGGGCGTTGACGAAGTTCTATGACGAAGGAAGAGACGTTCGAGAACGTTGTCGAGACAGTTGTCGGCGCGCTTCCGCGTATCGAAGAGGGCTTCGCGGGCGGACGTGTCTACGGCGACGACGAGAACCCGTCGGGGCAGAAGCTACTCGCGGCGGACGAGAGGGCGGACGAAATCCTAGGCGACGCGCTTACGACGCTCGACGGAGTCGGAGAGTACGCCTCCGAAGAACGTCCCGACGAGGTGGACTGTGGCTCCGGTGTCTCAGTCGCTGTCGACCCGCTCGATGGCTCTTCGAACCTCGTCACGAACAACCTTGCAGGCGTCATATTCGGCGTCTACGACGCGCCGCTTCCGTGTGCGGGCACGAACCTCGTAGGCGCGGGCTACGCAGTCTTCGGACCGCTAACGACCGTCGTCGTCGCGGATGGTAAGAGTGTGACCGAGTACGTCGTTGAGAAGGACAAAGAAAGAAACGGTACGCGCGCCGACGAACGCGAACTCTCACTCCCCGAACCGACCGTCTACGGCTTCGGTGGCGGTGTCGAGAACTGGACCGACGGCTTCGTCAAGTTCGCCTACGAGGTAGAACGCGAGCTAAAGCTACGTTACGGCGGTTCGATGGTCGGGGACGTGAATCAGGTGATGCACAAGGGCGGCATCTTCGCCTACCCCGCGCTGAAGGACCGTCCCGAAGGAAAGCTACGTCTCCTTTTCGAGGGCGCGCCGATGGGTTTCGTCGCCGAATCGGCGGGCGGCGCGTCTTCCGACGGTGAGCAGTCTCTCTTGGAGCGCGAACCTGATGGGATACACGACAGAACGCCCGTACACGTTGGCAACGAGTCGCTTATCGAACGTCTGGAAGACAGCGTCTGAGAGTCTGCGTACAGCTTTGTCAGTCCTCACCTTCACTATCGCTTCTCGCCTCACGTCCAAGATGCTCCTCGACCGATTTTACCTTCCCTTCGGCTGTCTGATCCACGCCGCGTTTATCATCCACCTTTAGAAACGTCGTCACGCGTTTGGTTTCGACGGCGTCGTGCGCCGCTGATGCGGCTTCGAATATCGTCGCGGCTTCTTCGGCTTCGATTATTGTTCCCATACCTGTCGTCTCGTACTCTACGTCGAAGCCTTCGAGTGCGTCTATCGCCTTCGCAATCTCGGCGGACATGCTCTCCTGTGCGGGTGCGACGGTGAGGAAGCCGACTGCTGTCATGCCCGCGGATTCGTGCCGCGCCTGTATTTTTCTGTCGGTCACTCTGACCGGTCTACACCGGAAAGAGCGTAGGCTACGAGAGCGAGCGGTGCACCCGCGCCGAGGGTAAGAGCAAGCAAACCAGCCAGCACGAAGGCTTCCCATGAACGGAATCTGAGTGAAGTAGGTGGAACTACGACGAAGACGCAGGCTATGTAAGCTAATGCCGATACACCGACGTATTTTAGCTCTCTAATTCCCGCCCCGTATCCGAGGACAAAAAAGAACGAGATGGAGCCGGGCGCGAATATGTCGTTCGTATCCATAGCGTAGGTTCCGGGATATGCGTAGTAAAGAGAAGCTCCCGCGAGAATTAGGAACGTCGCTACCGGAACAGCCAGCACGTACAATGGCTTTTCGACCTTTCCATGTATAACGAACCACGCAAAGGCTCCTGCTACGACGTACGGATAACCCACGTATACAAGAAATCTGTACTGCTTAAAGAACGGCAAGAAAGGCGATACGTAGAAAAGAACCCCGAGAGCTGTGACTACGTACGGGAGGAAGTTCGAGGCGCGAGAACTGAGATTCAAACTTGCTTTCCTCCTTCGATATGAACCTGATTAGTCTCCGTGGACAGAAAGTAGGCTACGACGGCGAGCGGCGTTCCCGCGCCAACGGTGAGGGCGAGCACAAAATAACCTTCCCATGAGGTGAACAGTGAGGGTATGACAATATCAAAGATACATATCCAGACAACGTAAGCCAGCAAAGAAGCACCGAGATAAGCCCACTCTCTTCTTTTTGAGTCGTCGTCCGATAGAAGGTATGGTACAACGACCTGTGGTATCCACAAGCCGACGATGAGGGGGAGTACGAAAATCAGCGACAGTAAGTTCAAAACGACCGAAACGGGAAGAACGACGATCCAGACGACGTAAGCCAGCAACGACGCACCGATGTAACGCCGTCTTTTCTTGTCCGAACCGCCGTCCAACGGAAAGTAGACTACCACAGCGAGTGGTACTCCTAGACCGAGGACTGTTGCGACCGTAGACGCCAGCGACCTCAAAGTCAGCCCGACTGAGCCGGTTAGAACTTCGATCCAGACAACGTAAGCCAGCAACGACGCGGCAAGGTAAGCCCTTTTTCCCTTGCTCGGGTTACCGCCTAACACAAAGTACGCTACTACGGCGAGCGGTATTCCCGAACCGATAATATAAAGAAGCCTAACTGCGAGCAAAAGAGGGTTCTGCAGATCCAACCTGAGCAAATCCAGCCTGACTGAGGACGAAACGACGATAAGAACGCAGACGGAGTAAGCTATTACCGACGCGGCGACGTAAGCCCAGTCTCTCTTTTTCGCCGTATATCCGAGGACAAAAAAGAACGAGACAGCACCGAGCACGAGGATACCGTCGATGCTCAGTTCGTAGGGACTGGGTGACTCGAAATAGAGCCACGTGCCCGTGAGGACTAAGAAGGTCACAGCCGGAACTGCCAGCACGTACAGGGTCTTTTCGACCTTCCTTTTTGTGTATAATAGCGCAAAGACGCCTGCTACGACGTACGGATGTCCCGCGTTCAAGAAGTTGAAGGTGTTAGATGGTTCAAGAGACAACACAAACGGTAGCGAGAAAAAACCGAGACCAAGAGCTAAGAGTAGGTACGGGAGAGCGTTCGGGACGCGAGAACCGAGACTCAAATTCATTTTAGGGAAATCTCATTTGGACCGGTTGAGGTTCACCGGTTTCGTTTTGCTCGAAACTGCTATTAGATACCTACCGGTATCGGAACGGGGTGTAATCAGAAGCACCTGATCGCCGTCGGTGGCGTACTCACCCGTGCCTTCTTTCTGCCACTCCGTCTCTTCGGTGGCTTCGAGCCTTACTGTATCGCCCGGTTCGTATCCGTCAAGGAACTCACCTGTTCCACCACCTTCGTCCGTCGTCACGTTCAGACGGTCGTACCTGACTTTTTCCCTCTCCGTCACCACCTCACCCACCAGCGGTATTCCTGTATCTACGATGGTTTCCGTGACCTCAGTTACTTCGTTTACCTCTATCACAACCACTCCTTCTTTTGTGTCCTCTGTTATATTGTATCCGTGTTTGGTCGTTTCCCATTCCTCAGTAAGAGAAGTTAGGTATAAGAAACCAGCACCGGCGACACCTACGACTATGATGACCACGAAGGCGTACACGAGCCAACGGGGGATGTTGTCAGTATCCATCATTGTAGAAAGTTACTGAGGTAACTTATACAGCACGCCAGTATCCGCTGTCTTGTCTCGTGACACACAAACATATCTGTAACACTTCTCCAACTTATATCCAAGGACGTGCCGAAACAGGGGGGTTTCGGCAAAGGTTTGCCGAAAACAGTTTGTACGCCAAAATTTTGGCGTAAAAATTACGGTTCGAACCTCTCTGCTCCATT
>Ga0207714_1000312_pt1 | contig 33606 bp, 35 predicted proteins | sample PonA232FremontCA_2_FD_187270 | JGI IMG/M metagenome (GOLD analysis project Ga0207714, IMG submission 187270) | Marine sediment microbial community from Fremont, CA, USA - Pond A23 Sediment 2 (SPAdes) | ecosystem: Environmental > Aquatic > Marine > Unclassified | place: USA: Fremont, California...
GTCGGACTCGTCGAGAAACACGATCCGGAAGTCGCCGCCGAACGACGACCGCGCGAACCCCTTGATCCGGTCGCGGACCACGTCGATCCCGCGCTGGTCGGAGGCGTTGAGTTCGAGGAAGTTCCCGCGCCAGTTGTCCTCGCCGTAGACCTCGCGGGCGATAGCGGTGGCTGCGGTCGTGTTGTGCATCACCGTCGGAACGCCGCCGGCGACGTAGTTTCGGGTCTCCGGAACCGTCAGATCGTAGACGCGCTCGTCGGTTTCAACGCGCTCGATCGTCTCGATTTCGTCGTATCGCAGATCGGCGTTAGCGATTCGAGAGGCCTCGTCGAGGAGTTCGACGGTTTCAACCGAAAGTCGGTCCGTAGCGATCGATTCGAGCCGATCCGCGACCCTCTCGAGACGGGTGAGCGACGACAGCAGCGAATCGTCCGACCGGAGGAGGTTGGTGAGATCAGGCGCCTCGATGTCGAGTTCCGCAACCACCTCGGAGTACTCCACGCCGAGCAGATCGATACACTCCCTCAGTTCGTCTTTTATATGCCCTATCCGGGCGTCACCGACCGACTGATCTAACTCGTCGAGTATCCGTATCGCTTGCTTCGCTCGCGGTGTTCGACGGCCGTCGCTGTACTCTAACAGTCGGTCCGACCGCGCACCGACGACCGCGGAAACCCGCTTTCTCGTTTCGATCGGGGCGAGCTCCTCGCGGGTCTCGACCCACCTCGCCGGCACGGTCGTCGCCGCGTCGAGCTCCGGGCGGAGCGCTTCGAGGTGCTTGAGCGCGCGCTGCGTCTCTTCTATTCGCTCCGCTGCGGTGTCGATTACCTCGTCGAAAGCCGAACAGTAGCGTTCCCGCCCCGGTGAATCCGGGTTGAGACTCTCGGGGAGATGTTCGGTGACCGGGATGTCGAGTCGCCGGCAGAGACTCCGGAGCAGCGTCTGTGTCGGGACGGTGTCGTAGTTTGGGTTCGACTTCTTTGCGGCGTGTTCTTCGAGCCGTTCGGACTTGCGGGCGACCGAGAATCCGATCGCGTCGCTGAATCGCCGTAGATCACGCGCTCCCGAGACATAGAGGGCGTGATACGTCTCCTCGGTGCCGGCTCCGTTGGGTGCGGACTTCTGGAGTTCCGTTCTGCGGGCGGAGACGCCGAACGTCGCGAGCAGATACGAGAGCAGCGTGATGTGGTCGGCGGTTCGCTGTGTCAGTTCGATCGTCCCGCCGGTGTCGACGTGTGCCTCCGCGTCGAACATCGCCCGAATGAACGCGGCGCGCGCGTCGGCTCCCGCGGTGACGAGAGCGGAGCCAATTCCGTCGCCGTCGCTCGCGCTCGCGAACGCGTCGAACACCGACTCCAGGTAGTGAGTCAGGGTTCGGGATCCGACCGCGACGTACGGAACATCGTTCTGTGTCCCGCGTCTCGTTTCCACGTCGAACACGTCGTGTGCCGCCGACTCGAACGCGGTGAGCAGCGCGTCGTCGGTGTTGTAGAACTTGATCCGTCCATCGTCGGTGCGGGCCTCGCCGATCGCGAGTCCGACGAAACGCGCGAGCTCCGGCGTCACCTCCGTCGGCGGTGTGATCGATCTGGACGGTCGACCCCAGCCGACGTACTCGATCGCCTCCACGCCGGAAGTCCACAGCGCCGGCTCGTCCGCCGCCGAACGCAGCGTCGACAACGGGCTCGTCCGGCCACAGTTCAGCCGGTCTGCGGTCTCGGGATCGAGCGTCACCTCAGTGCGCTCCGGGTCCATTTCGTCGTACCAGCGGAGCGTCGAGTCGCCCGTCGGCACCGGCAGCCGGTCGGGTCGGGCGATGCGGTCGCCGTCCGACAGGTCCTCGGCTCTGACCCACTCGAACCCGTCGTGGTCGAGGACGCGAAGCCTGTGCTCGGGCGTCACGCGAACGTCCGCCCCGTCACGCGTCGTCACCTCGATCAGCTCCTCGGTCTGTGTTCCGAACACGTGGGACGGTTCGACGTATTCGAACCCGTTTCGATCCGTCATCGTCGCGACTCGGAGTCCGGCCTCGGGCTCGCGGAACCCGTCCGCGTCGCCGACGACGTCTCCGATCGGTCGCACCCCACCGTTCGTCAGAACCGGCGTGTCTCCCGTTACGCACTTGCCGACGCCCGCCGGCCCCGAAAACAGCAGATGCGGCACGTCGTCTTGGTCGATGTAGCTCTGGAGCCGCTCGACGGTCGCCTCCTGGCCGTGGATGTCGCCGAGCGTCTGCGGCCGGTACTTCTCGATCCAGATCTCCCGGCCGGTCGCGGTCGCGGCCGTCTGCTCGTCGCCCTCGCTCATTAGCGGAGGGAGGGCCGGCGGGCTGATAAACGAACCGAGAACGGGCCAGACCGAGGGCGGGCGAAGCGCCGGCGTCGGGCTCGTCGGCTCAGTCGCCCGCGGCTCCGTCGTCCGTCTCGGGCTCGTCGTCCGGCAGCGAGATCAGGTTCTCGCGGCCGAGTCGGAGCTTCTCGACGCGCTCCTCGTCGGCCATCGCCGAGAGCAGCTGCGACACCTTCGCGTCCGACCACCCGGTCTCCGAGACGATATCGGCCTGCCGCATCCGCCCGCCGTTGTCTCGGAGCAGCCGCTCGACGCGCTCCTCGTCGGAGAGCAGCGAGCGGTCCGGCTCGTCGTTCGGCTCCGCGTCGGACCCGTCGGCGTCGGACGCGTCTGCGCCCCGGTCGCCCGCGGCGTCCGCAGACGCGTTCGGGGCGTCGCCCGGGGGGTCCGTCGACGTGTTCGGCGCGTCGGTCGCCGCGCCGCCGTTCGTCAGGCCGTCGGCCGGGTCGGGGTGCTCCGCGTCGCCGTCTGCCGAGTCGAGGGGCTCCGCGTTGCCGCCGCGCCGTCGGTACCCGACGACGCTCCCGGCGACGAGGAGCCCGGCGACCACGATCGCGGCCGCCAACACCGTCCACGGCGGCCCGGTCGGCGCATACACGACCGCCACGCTGTTGCCGTCGTCGAACGTCTGTGGTCCCTCGATAACGACGTCTCCGTCCGCGAGCCGGGCCGTCCCCGTGCCCGGAGTGGCGGTGACGGCGTACCCCCTCGGGGTCGTCACTTCGAGCGTCTGGTCCGCTTCGAGGGTGCGGAGCCACGTCTCGTTGCCCGGGACGGTGAGCGCGTCGCCGAGCACGAGGTTCTCTCCGTCTCGGGCGAGAAACCCGGTCCACGTGAATCGCAGTCGGAGCTCGCCGACTGCGACGGTCTCGTCCGTCGCGGCGTCGAACCGATCCGTGTCGTCGTGAACGATCGCCTCGCGCTCGACGGCCTCGATCGCCATCGAGCGGTCGACGTTCCGGCTCGCCTCGCGGCGGAATCCCTCGAACGGCTCGACGCCGGGACCGAACTCTCCGGCCGCGAAGCGCTCGCCGGCCGTCTCGAACGCCGTTCGCTGCGTTTCGCCGGCGAGCGGGTAGCGGACCGAGACGGTCCACCGCGCGCTGCGGTCGGAGCGCAGGTCGATCCGGACGCGGGTCGTCGAGGACGGCGCGAGCGATGCGTCCGTCTGCGGGACGGTCCGACGACCGTCGAGGGCGGTCGAAGCGAGGGCGCTGTCCGGGACGTCGGACGCGCTGCCCGCAGAGGAGGACGCGCCGTCGAGGGAGGGAGCGGTCGGCGTCGCGTCGTCCCCGACCACGACGCCGGCACCCCCGATCAGGGCGAGAGCGACGACGGCGGCGAGGAGCGCGCGAAAAGCGGGGCTTCGCATACGTCACGGGCCACTCGGGCGCTCGCAAAAACGCTTTCTATGCCCCAATTTGCGCCCGTCACCGCGCAGACGGGCGTGCCTCCGCGGGGAGAACGCGGAGCTCGTGGCCGGCTCAAAGCCGGTCGAGGTAGGTGGCTTTTTTGCCGTCACGGGTGTACGACGCCGGTATGAGAGCCCTCCAGATCGCCGCCGTCGCGATCCTGCTACTCTTGACGCCGGTCGCTGCCGTCGCCGGACCCGGTCCGTTCTCCGAGCCCGCCGACAGTCAGGTATCGGTCGCCGACGGCCCGGCCACCGCGGAACGCGCCGGTCCGACCGAGCGCGCGTCGGTTCCGTTCGCGTCGGTCGCCGCGCCGACGGGGCGGACCGACGCGCCGCAGGCCGACGGCGACCTCACGCTCAGAACCCTCTCGACGCCGGTCGACGCGACGGTTCGCGCCGGATCGCACGGCCGCAGCCCCGATCTCGGCTCCTCGCTCGGGTTCGCGACCGCGGACGCCGACGCGGGGGTCGAGACGGCCGCCGTCGTCGAGCGCGTCGAGCGCGCTGAGACGAGCGCCGAGCGACAACAGCGGATCCGCGCCGCGATCGACCGGATCGAGCGGCAGGAGGCGAGGCTCAGCGACCGGCAGGCGGACGCCTTCGGCGCGCACGCGTCCGGTGAGCTCACCGACGCCGAGCTGGTCGACGAGCTGGTCCGGATCGCCGCGGCGGCTCGCGGGTACGACGAGCGCCTTGACGCGCTCGACGCGCTCGCCGAGGCGACCGACGGGTTCGCCTCGCCGGGTCGCCTCGACGAGCTGCAGGTGGCGCTTCAGGTGTACGAGGGGCCGGTCCGCGACCACGCGCTCGCGACCGCGCGGGCGGAGTCGCCGGCGAACGACGTCTACGTCGCATCGAGCGCGAACGCGGTCGTGCTCGCGACGATCGTCGACGGAGAGTACGTCCGAGAGTCGTTCCGCGTCGACCGCTGGGACCGCGGGGACGAGGCGATATCGAACGACGATGCCATCGAGGCGGTCAAGACGGCGTACCCGGAGACGGCGGCGCTCCGCGAGCCGAACGCGTTCGGTGCCGGCTCGGTTCAGCGGGTCACGGTCCCCCACGAGTTCGGCACGCTCCGCGTCTTCGTCGGCGGCGGGCGCGAGCGCGTGTTCGCCGAACACCAGCAGATCGACCTCGCGGCGTTCCCGGACAGCGAGCCGGTCACCGCGGCCGGCGACGGGCTCGACGTCACCGTCGACCGGACGTACCCGGGCGGCCCGGTGACGGTCACGGTGCTCGACGAGGAGACCGGGCAGCCCGTCTCCGGCGTCACGGTCACGAAGGCCGCGGCCGACGGCGACAGTCGCACGGTCGGGACGACGGACCGCGACGGCGTCGTTCGGACGCTCTCGCCCGCGAAGCCGTATCGGATCACCGTGATCGACGAGCCGAGCGTCGTCGTCCTCGACGGCGTCAAACCGCTCGGGACTCCGCGGCCGGTCGAGCCGGAGTGACCGACCGCCGGCCCGTAGCCTTTTGTACGGTACCGACACACCCCCGTCGTGTCACCAGTCACCGGCCCGGCCGACCGCGGAATCGCCCCGGTCGCGGGCGTGCTGCTGCTCGCGGTCGTCGTCGTCCTCGCCGGCGGCGTCGCGACCGCGGCGTTCGCGGTCGACGCCCCCGCCGAACCGGCACCGACGGCGATGCTGTCGCTGTCGGCGACCGGCGATCGGGTCGCACTCGACCACCGAGGCGGCGACGCCATCGACGCCGCGGCTGCGACGGTCCGCGTCCGCGTCGACGGCGACCCGCTCGAACGGCAGCCGCCCGTCCCGTTCTTTTCTGCCGTCGGCTTTCGCTCGGGACCGAACGGACCGTTCAACGCCGCGAGCAACGGCGTCTGGCGGGTCGGCGAGACGGCGTCGTTCCGCGTCGCCGGCACCAACGACCCGACGCTGTCACCCGGGCGGACGGTGACCGTCACGGTCGCGGTCGACGGCCGCACCATCGCGACCCTGGAGACGACCGTCGAGCCGGGGTGACGGTCAGTCGGCGTCGGCGGCCGACGGCGACGCGTCGGCCGCGGTCGCCGCCGCGTCGTCGGCCGGGACCCGCGCGACGGTCGTGATCGCGCGAGGGCTCCGCGGGGTCGCGCGCTGGATGTGGTGTTCGAACGCAACGTATCCCGCCTCCGCGAACATCCGGTCGGCCTCGTCGGCGTCGTAAAACAGCATGATCGCGTCCGCGATCCGCTGGAGAACGGGATTGTGCGGATAGTCCGGGCCCACGACGAGCACCTGGCCGCCGGGTCTGGCGACGCGCCGGAGTTCGCGGAGTCCCTCGACGGGGTTGGGCCAGTACTCGATCGAGCCGGACGACCAGACGACGTCGAAGGCGTCGTCGCGGAAGGGGAGCCGCTCCGCGTCGCCGCGGTAGAACTGCACGCGGTCGCGTTTCCCGAACTTCTCGAAGGCCTTCTCCATCTGGTGGACGCTCTGGTCGAGCCCGTGGACGTCGTCGGCGTGTTCGAGCAGTCCCGCCGTGCCGAACCCGGTGCCGCACCCGACGTCGAGCACCCGCGGGTCGTCGCCGAACTCCAGCCGAGAGAGTGCCTCGGCGCGCATCTCCTCGTTCCAGTTGAACCGGTTGATCCGGTCGTACACCTTCGAGAGGTATTTATAAAAGAGGCGGGCGTTCGCCTTGTCTTCGAGGATCCCCATTTACCCAACCATACGGGTGCCGACGCAATAATCGCACGGGTCCCGCGAGAGCGTCTGCGATCGCACGAGTCCCGCGGCGGGAATCGCCGCGCGCGGCCGCCGCTTCCGACCGGCTTTTCACCCCGCCGCGCCACGGATCCGTATGGACCCGACGACGAGCGGCCGGTTCCGCGTCCACAACCGGCGGCCGCGACCGGACATCGACGGGGCGGACGCCGCCGGGCCGGAGGAGTTCGTCCTCGTCGAACTGCCCGACGGGCCCGTCGACCCGAGCGACCCGGACACCGCAGAGCGGTACGACCCGCTGTACGCTGCCGGAGAGGGATACGAGGAGCCCCTCGCGGCCGCCGTCGACGCGCTCGAACCGGGGTTCGTCGTCGACGCGACGCTGGCGTGGACCGACGGCACCGCCCGCTTCCGCGAGGTCGACGTCGTCCGCGAGACGCGGTTCCGGTTCGCGGACGGCGTCGAGGGGATGTTCGAGGCCGCGGTCGAGACGTGGCGGCAGATCCGCGCCGCGGGCGAGGCGGTCGGCTCGATCACGACCCGGTCGAACGACGGCGACCCAAACGGCGCGTTGTACCTGTTCGCGGACGCGCCCGGCGGCGACACCTTCGCCGAGCTGCGCGGGGGGCGACTCCCCGTCGAGCCGCTCGTCGCGCGCGTCAACGAGTCGCGCGGCGGGGACGGACCCCGCGAGGTGTTTGTGCTACGTCCCGCGAATCACGACTTCGTCGCCGTCTACGTCGTCTTCGAGCGCGACGGCGTCCTCGCGCGAACGGTCCGTGACACGTACGGGCTGGGCGCGGGACTGGCCGCGGGGCTCGACGGGCGCTCGCCGACCGGCGACGCGGGAGCCTCGGACGAGACCGACCCGGCGAGCGACGATTTCGACCCGCTCGACCGGGTGTGACCGTCGCTACAGCCAGTCCGCGTCGGGGTCGACGCGGCCGTCCGGCGTCTCGTCGTTCAGGACCGCGGCGACGTCGGCGGCGGCGCTCCGGTTCAGCTCGTCGCGGGCGTCCTCGCTGTACCACGCTGCGTGCGGCGTGATGACGGTGTCTTCGCGGCCGACGAGCGGGTCGTCCGTCGGCGGCTCCGCGGCGAGGACGTCGAGGCCCGCGGCCTTTAGCTCGCCCGACTCCAAGGCGTTGAGCAGCGCGTCGGCGTCGACGACCGGGCCGCGGCTCACGTTCACCAGGACGGACTCCTCACCCAGACGGGCCAGCGCGTCGGCGTCGACGACCCCGCGGGTCGCGTCCGTCAGCGGGGCGTAGACGCCGACGTGGTCCGCGCGGTCGAACAGCCCGTCGAAGTCGACCTTCTCGACGCCGTAGCCCGCCATCTCGTCGGCGTCGACGAACGGGTCGTACGCGACGAGGTCGGCGTCGAACCCGGAGAGCTGCGCTGCGGCCCGGCGGGCGATCGGCCCGAACGACAGCAGCCCGACCGTCGAGGCGCTCACCCGCCGGATCGGACGGCCGGCCTCCCAGCTCCAGCCGCCGCCCGCGACCGCGTCGTCGTACGTCGCGATCGATCGCAGGCAGGCGAAAAGCAGCGCGACCGAGTGGGTCGCGACCTCGTCGGTACAGTAGTCGGGCACGCGGGTGACGGTGACACCGTGGTCGGCGGCCGCGGCGACGTCGATGTTGTCCACGCCGACGGCCGACCGGACGACGGCGCGGAGGTCGAGCCGGTCGAGCGCGTCGGCGGTGACGGGCGTGTCGATGTCGGTGACGACGACGTCCGCGCCCGTCGCCGCCTCGACGAGGCGGTCGGTGGAGCCGAGCTCGGCGACCGCGATCTCGACCGGCCCGCCGACGGCGGCGTCGAGGACCTCGCGGTGTATCTCCGGGTCTATCATCGGGAACGCCGACAGCACGACTCGGGGCATACGTGTAAATCTCGTGCCGAGTCATATCACCGCGGGCACTGACGTTGTCAGGGACCGAGGCGTCGCGGTCGCCCGTTGCGGGCCGCGGGGGCGGCGGCGAGCGACCGGGACGGTGGCTCCGGCGCGGACGGGGTCAGTCGGCGGTACAGGACGCGTCGCCCTCGTCGGCCGCGAGCTCTCGGGCGGGGTCCGTGAGCGTGTAGAGGTTCTGGCGGGCGTCCGCGAAGTAGACGTCCTCGTCGACGGCGTCGATGCCGTCGAGCCGTTCGAGGGCGTACCGAACGGTGCGGGCCGACAGCATCGACTCCTGAACGATTCCCTTCTGTGTCAGCGGTCCGTTGTACTCAAGCACTTTGAAAACGAGCTTAGCGCTCGGAGGGAGGTCGTCGAGCCCCTCGGTTTGCGTGTCTCCCATTCACACGAACGCAGACTGCACACGATTATAAAGGTTGATGCGGCGCGGCGGCCGGAGCGAACGGCTTTTCACGGCCGCTCGCCGATTCGGCTACATGAGCGACGACTCGGGTCTGTCCGACCACGCGAGAAGCGTGATCGTCACGACCGTCTGCTGTCTCGCCGGCATCGCCGCCGCCGTCGTGTCGGCGGTCTACGTCGGGACCGACCCGGCGGCCGCCCGGAGCACCACCGCGGTCTTGGTGTTGGGCGGGTTCGTTCTGATCCAGTATCCGGCGTACAAGGCGGTCGGGATCGGCGACTTCGGCGTCAAGGACAACCTCTACGTTGCGTTTCTCACCTTCTGTCTCTGGTTTATCAGCTACACCGTCCTGTTGACGTCCACGGTCGAGCTGGGGGTTTGAGATGGCCGACGACAGCATCGCGGTGGTCGATCTCGACCGGTGTCAGCCCGACCGGTGTAACTACGAGTGTATGAGAGACTGCCCGCCGAACCGGACCGGCAAGGAGTGTATCACCGAGCGGGGTCCGGACGCGGCGGAGGGCGACCCCGACCAGATCCGCATCTCCGAGGAGATCTGTCTCGGCGAGAGCTGCGGGATCTGCGTCAACTCCTGTCCGTTCGACGCGATCGAGATCATCAACCTCCCCGCCGAACTCGAGGAGGACCCGGTCCACCGCTACGGGGAGAACGCCTTCGCGCTGTACGGGCTTCCGACCCCCGAGCCGGGAAACGTCACCGGTATCCTCGGTCCGAACGGCATCGGAAAGTCGACGGCGGTCCGCGGCCTCGCCGGCGAGGTGGTCCCGAACCTCGGCGCACACGAGGCCGACGGCGACTGGGACCGGGTGCTCGACCGGTTCCGCGGCACCGGGCTCCAGAACTACCTCGCGTCGCTGAAAGACGGCGACGTGAGCGTGTCCCGCAAGCCGCAGTACGTCGACCAGATCCCGTCGCAGTTCGACGGCAACACGCGCGACCTGCTGGACCGGACCGACGAGCGCGGGGCGCTCGACGCGCTCGTCGACCGGCTGGAGATCGGGCCCGTGATGGACCAGCCCATCGACTCGATATCCGGCGGCGAGCTCCAGCGGGTCGCGATCGCCGCGTGTCTCGCCCGCGACGCCGACTTCTACTTCCTCGACGAGATCACGCCGTACCTCGACATCGGCCAGCGGATGACCGTCGCCCGGCTGATCCGGGAGCTCGCGGACGACGACGCCGCGGACCGGTCGATGCTCGTCGTCGAGCACGACCTCGCCATCCTCGATCTCCTCGCCGACACGCTCCACGTCGCGTACGGCGAGCCCGGCGCGTACGGGGTCATCACCGGCCCGAAGTCGGTCCGCAACGGGATCAACGAGTACCTGAAGGGATACCTCGACAACGAGAACATGCGGATCCGGCCGTCGGCGATCACCTTCGAGGAGCACGCCCCGCGGGTCGCCTCGCACGGCGAGACGCTCGTCGAGTACCCGGACCTGACGAAGTCGTACGGCGACGAGGAGTTCGAGCTTCACGTCGAGGGCGGCGCGATCGACCGCGGCGAGGTCCTCGGAGTTGTCGGTCCGAACGGGATCGGAAAGTCCACGTTCGCGAAGCTTCTGACCGGCGACGTAGCGCCCGACACCGGCGAGCTCGACTTCGCGCTCGACATCTCGTACAAGCCGCAGTACATCGACATCGATCGCCCGATGCGGGTCGACGCGTTCCTCTCGTCTATCACCGACGAGTTCGGCACCTCCTACTGGAACACGGAGGTCGCCCAGCCGCTGCAGCTCGACCGCGTGATGGAACAGAACCTCACGGACCTGTCCGGCGGCGAGCGCCAGCGGGTCGCGATCGCGGCGTGTCTCTCCGAGGACGCGGACCTGTACCTGCTCGACGAGCCCTCCGCGCACCTCGACGTCGAGCAGCGCGTGCGGGCGACGACCGCGATCCGCCGGTACGCCGAGAACAACGACGCGACGGTGATGGTGATAGACCACGACATCTACATGATCGACCTGCTGGCCGACCGTCTGCTGGTGTTCGACGGCGAACCGGCCGAGCGCGGGCACGCGACGCCGCCACAGGAGATGCGCGACGGGATGAACGAGTTCCTCGCGGATCTCGAGATCACCTTCCGGCGCGACGAGCGGACGGGTCGTCCCCGGATCAACAAGCCGGGATCGCAGCTCGACAGCCGACAGAAGCGCGACGACGAGTACTACTACTCCGGGTCGACGACCCCGGACTGACGCCGGACGTCCGTCACGGTCTCGGGGCGCGTCCTCGACGGAGCAGCCTCGTCACGCTTCTCGAACGCGGCCTCGAAACCGTTAAGCCCGAACCGCCCGGTCGTCAGGTATGCGACATCTCATCGTTCGCGGCGACCCCGGCATCCGGCGCGACGCGGTGATCGAACACGACGGCGAGGAGCTGGTGTGTTTCGGAATCAGCGTTCAGGGCGACTGGCACGGTCCGGACGAGCCACAGCTCTGGTGTACGGTCGGCACCGAAGCCGAGCGCGAGACCTACGACAGACGCGAGTACGTTCCCCACTGGCTCGACGTCGAGACAGTCGACGCCGAAGACATCGACGTGACGGAAGCGAGCGGCGAGCTGTCGGTCTGACCGGTCGCGAACCGACTGCGTTTTTCGGCTCGGTTACCCTTCCGCCGGCGGATCCGCCAGCCACGCCTCGATCGCGCCGGCCATCGCGCCGCGTCGGTGGATCGTCCCCGCCTCCGGGTCGACGACGGTGCTTTCGGTCCCCGGCGTCTCTCCGCCGTCGACCACGCCGGCAACCCCCTCGCGGATCCGGTCGGAGAGATCCGCGGTCCGCGTGACGCTCCCGGTGCCGGAGACGTTGGCGCTCGTCGCCGTGACCGGTCCGGTCCGGCGCAACAGCGCCCGGGCGAGGTCGTGGTCCGGGACGCGGATCCCGACCCGCTCGCGGCCGCCGGTGAGCGCGTCGGGGACGGCGTCCCCGCGCTCGACGACGACGGTGACCGGGCCGGGGAGGAACGCCCGCGCGAACGCGAGCGCCCGCTCCGTCGGCCGCGTGTACCGGCGGGCGTCGCTGACGCTCGCGACCCCGAGCGAGAGGGGGTTCGACCGGTCGCGACCCTTCAGTTCGAAGACGCGATCGACCGCCTCGGCGTCGAGCGCGTCCGCTCCCAGCCCGTACACCGTCTCCGTCGGGTAGACGATGAGCTCGCCGCGGCCGACGGCGGCCGCCGCCGCGCGGAGTTCGCCGGCCCGGGCCGAGTCGCGGTCGGATGCGCCGGGGTCGCGGCCCGACAGTGCGGATTCGCGGTCGGTCGGGGGTTTCTCACCGTCGGTTTCGTCGTCTGTCACAACGTCTCGTTCGGGACGGAGTTGAAAAAGTGTGACGAGGCCGCGGGTCCGTCGACCGGCGCGGCCGGTTCAGTCGACGAGGTCGGCCACCGCGGCGTCGACGGCGTCGGCGTCGGGGAACTCGGGGTGTTCGTTCGCGACCCACGCGTACGCGACGGTGCGGTCGGCGTCGAGCAGGAACATCGCCGGCCGGGTCTCCGTGATCCCGGTCATGCCGTCGATGTCGTGTGCGAGCCCGTACGTCTCTATCACGCCCGCGCCCGGGTCGGAGAAGATCCGGACGCCGGCGCCGCGCTCGGCGAGCAGCCGCTTGTGGGCGTACGGCGTCGAGACGGAGACGCCGAGGACGTCGACGTCGTCGCTCCAGCCGTGGTCGTCGACCGTGTTGTACAGGTACGTCGCCTGAAACGCGCCGTCCATCGGGTGAAAGAGGAGGAGCGTCGGACCGTCGACGACGTCCGCGAGGGCGCGGTCCTCCCAGTACTCCTCGTCGACGAGCGGGCGGGTGAAGTCGGGCGCGGTGTCGCCCTCCCTGACGTGGTCGGTCTCGGGCAGCGAGACGACGTCGAAGTCGGGCATTTCAGGCACCTCCCTCGGCGTCGACCGCGGAGTCGCCATCGACGGCCGCGTCACTGTCTGCGCGGCCGCCGCTACCGTAGGTCCCCTTCAGGTACTCCACGATGTTCGCGCTCTCGGACATCGTCACGCCCGTCTCGCGGTCGACGATAGCGGGAACGCTCCGCGCGCCGGAGACGCGCTTGACGACGTTTCGCTCGGAGTGCATCGGCTCGACGTACCGGGAGCGGTATCGCACGTCGAACTCGTTGAGGGTTCGGACCACGCGCTCGCAGAACGGGCACGCCTGGAGTCGGTACAGGGTGATCTGTGGCTGACTCATGTCTCGCCGTTCGACTGCGAAACGGGTAATCGTGTCGACGGCGGCACCGCAGGGCCGCGGAGCGCGTTCGGGGGCAGAGGGCGGCGAGACGCGCGCGGTCGGCGACGCGAGGTGTCCGAAGGGAACCCTTTAATCTCGGGGCGACGGACAACAGACGAATATGGGTTTGTCGTCCAGTGTGCCGGTCGTCGGTCTCCTCCAGATTCCGATGCCGGGCGACGGTGTCGTGACCGTCCTCGGCGTCGTCGCGATCGTCCTGCTGGTCGGGCTGTCGGCGTTTTTCTCCTCGTCCGAGATCGCGATGTTCTCGATCCCGCAACACCGCGTCGACAGTCTCGTCGACGAGGGCGAAAAGAGCGCGACGGTCGTCCGCGACCTGAAGACGAACCCCCACCGGCTGCTGGTGACGATCCTCGTCGGCAACAACATCGCCAACGTGGCGATGACGTCCATCGCGACCGCGCTGTTCGGCATCTACCTCACGCGGGGGCAGGCGGTGCTGGCGACGACGTTCGGCATCACGACGCTCGTGTTGATATTCGGCGAGAGCGCGCCGAAGTCGTACGCCGTCGAGAACACCGAGTCGTGGGCGCTGCGGATTGCTCGTCCGCTGAAGCTCTCCGAGTACGCGCTGTACCCGCTCGTCGTCCTCTTCGACTACATCGTCAAGGGGATAAACAGCGTCATCGGCGGCTCGGCGACGATCGAGTCCACCTACGTCACCCGCGACGAGATCCAAGACATCATCGAGACCGGCGAACGCGAGGGCGTCATCGAGGAGGAGGAGCGCGAGATGCTCGACCGCATCTTCCGGTTTAACAACACCATCGCAAAGGAGGTGATGACCCCGCGGCTCGACGTCACCGCGGTCGCAAAGGAGTCGTCGGTCGAGGAGGCGATCGAGACGTGTATCCAGGCCGACCACGAGCGCGTCCCCGTCTACGAGGGGAACCTCGACAACATTGTCGGCGTGGTGAACGTGCGCGACCTCGTCCGCGAGCTGCGCTACTCCGAGGGCGAGCCCTCGCTGGCGCGGGTCGTCAAGCCCACGCTCCACGTCCCCGAGTCGAAAAACGCCGACGAACTGCTCGCGGAGATACAGGAGAACCGCCTCCAGATGGTGACGGTCATCGACGAGTTCGGCACCACGGAGGGGATCATTACCCTCGAGGACATGGTCGAGGAGATCGTCGGCGAGATACTCGAGGGCGACGAGGAGGCACCGATAGAGTTCCTCGAAGACAACGTCGCCGTCGTGCAAGGCGAGGTCAACATCGACGAGGTCAACGAGATGCTCGGTATCGACCTGCCGGAGGGCGAGGAGTTCGAGACGCTCGCCGGCTTCGTGTTCAATCGCGCGGGCCGGCTCGTCGAGGAGGGCGAAGAGATCGACTTCGACGGGGTTCAGATCCGCATCGAGCGGGTCGACAACACCCGTATCATCTCCGCGCGGGTGACGGTGCCCGAGGTGATGGACGCGCCCGACGCGACGGCGGACGGCGACGGGTCCGTCGCCGAAGCGGACGGAGACGACGGACAGTGACGCCTCGCCGACCGGGCGACCGTCGCCCGCGACGCTTAAGCCGCGGACGCCCGGACCGTCGGTATGCTCGTCGTCGTCGCCGACACACACTCGCGAGATGGGTCGAGGCTGCGCGGCCGGACGCTGGCGGCGGTCCGCGAGGCGGACGTCACGATCCACGCGGGCGACCTCTACCGCGAACCGGTCCTCGACGCGTTCGAGTCGACGGCCCGCCGGCTCCGCGCCGTCTTCGGTAACAACGCGGACGCGGCGGTCCGCGACCGGCTTCCGGCGGTCCGGACGGTCGACCACGGGGGAGTTCGGTTCGCTGTCACGCACCGCCACCGCAACGGCGACACGGGACTGGCGATGCTCGGTCGCGACCGCGACGCCGACTGCGTCGTCTGCGGTCACAGCCACTGCCCTCGGTTCGACGACTCGGGGGACATCCCGATACTGAACCCCGGGAGCCACGCTCAACCGCGGGGTAACCGGCCGGCACACGCCGAACTTGAGTCCGCCGGGGACGACGCCGGTCTGGACGGCCGCCTCGTCACCCCCGACGGCGAGGTGTTCGAGCGGTTCGAGCTCTGACCGGACGACGGACTACCCCGGAGGGCGCGAACGCTCGTCGCTCTCCAGTCACCCGATCGTCGGGGGGTGCCGGCCAGCGAAACCCATAACACGGTGCCGACGGATTCGGGAGTATGCTACCGGTCGAACCGCTGTTTGTCGTCGTTCTGGTCTGTCTCCTCGGGCTGTTCTTCTTCGGGTTCCTGCTGGTCCGGCGGACCGTGACGGGGCTCCGCGAGGGCTACGACGACGGACGGAAATAATGGTCGTCGCAACCGCGGCCACGCTCGTCGTCGCCGCCGCCGCGAGCCTCTTTATGGCGTGGTCTATCGGGGCCGGCTCGTCGGGGTCGACGCCGTTCGCGCCCGCGGTCGGCGCGAACGCCATCTCGGTGATGCGAGCGGGCCTCGTCGTCGGCGTCTTGGGGCTCCTCGGAGCGGTTCTTCAGGGGGCGAACGTCACCGAGGCGGTCGGCACCGAGCTGATCGGCGGCGTGACGCTCACCGCCGCCGCGGCCATCGTCGCGCTCGTCACCGCGGCCGTACTTGTCGCGGTCGGCGTCTTCGCCGGGTACCCCATCGCGACGGCGTTCACGGTCACGGGCGCGGTCGTCGGCGTCGGCCTCGCGATGGGCGGCGACCCGGCGTGGCCGAAGTACGCCGAGATCCTCACGCTGTGGGTGCTCACCCCCGTCGTCGGCGGCGGCGTCGCGTACGTCGTCGCGAGGGGTCTCATCGGCGACCGACTCCCGCAGCGTCCCCTGACTGCCGCTCTCGCCGGCCTCGTCGGGGCGCTGCTCGCGAACGTCGGCTTCGCGCTGCTCGGGCCCGAGGGCGAACAGGCCTCCGCGGCCGGCGTGGTGGGTCCCGCCCTCGGGATCGGCGCTGCGGGCTCGACCGTCGTGACCGGCGTCGTCGCCGCGGCCGTCGCCGTCGCCGTGTACGCCGACCTCGGGCGCGACCGCGCCGGCGCACAGCGGCGGTTCCTGCTCGCGATGGGGGGGCTCGTCGCCTTCTCCGCGGGCGGGTCGCAGGTCGGGCTGGCGATCGGCCCGCTCGTCCCCATCTTCGGCGAGTTCGGCGTCCCGCTGTGGGCGCTGCTCGTCGGCGGGGGCGTCGGGCTGTTGGCCGGGTCGTGGACCGGCGCTCCCCGGATGATCAAGGCGATCTCACAGGACTACGCCTCGATGGGGCCGCGGCGCTCCATCTCGGCTCTCATTCCCTCGTTCGCGATCGCGCAGGCCGCGGTCGCGTTCGGGATCCCCGTGTCGTTCAACGAGATCATCGTCTCCGCCATCGTCGGGGCGGGCTACGCCGCCGGCGATGCGGGCGTGAGCCGCGCGAAGATGGTGTACACCGTCCTCGCGTGGGTCGGTTCGCTCGTCGGGGCGCTCGGGCTCGGGTTCGGCGTCTACACCGCGGTCAGCCTCGTGATCTGACGGAACGCCCGCTCCGGCGACTCCGTGCCCCAGCCGCGTCGGACGAGTCAGTCGCCCGGATACGCGGGCAGCCGCGCGGAGCGCGCGCTCCCCTCGACGACGGGGAGGTCGGCCGCCGCCGCGGCGACCTCGTCGCCGTCGACGCGCACCGTCGGAGCGTCGAGAGCGGCGTCGACGCCGACGAGCGCCAAGGCGATTGGGGCGTCGGTCGCGGGTCCGACCGCGGCGCGGGTGACCTCGCCGACCGCCTCGTCGCCGTCGAAGACCGCCGCGCCGGGGTCGGGGAGCGCGTCGTCGACCGCCGCGAGGTCGACGTTCGGGTCGAGGCCGGCGACGGCGTCGGCGAGGCCGCCGAGTTCGAGCCCGACGAGCCGGCGGCTCGGTCGGCCCTGGTTTTCCACGCGCGAGACGACCTCTTGGCCGACGTAACACCCCTTCTCGAAGTCAAGGGCGTTGCGAAGACCGAGCACGTTCGGGACGACGCCGTCGAGCTCGTGTTCGAAAAGCGGCGTGCCGGCCTCGGCGGAGAGCGCGTCCCAGGTCCGGTAGCCGAAGGGGGCGGCGTTGAGCCCGCGGTTGATCAGGGTGTCGAACACGCCGTCCGCGTCGGCGGCGGCACAGACGATCTCGTACCCCTCCTCGCCCAACGGCGCGTCCGTCGCGATCACGGTGACGCCGGCGTCGACCATCGACCCGCGGACGAAGGAAAGCGGCGTCTCGGGGGCCCCGGGCCCGCCGAGCACGGAGGCGACCTTCTCCGTCGACTTGGGGCCGTGAACGCCGAACACGCCGAACTCGTCGGAGACGTCCTCGATCTCGACGTCCTGGATGAACACCTTCCCCGACCAGTCGTCTGCGACCGCGTCGGTCCGTTCGGGCGGGAGGAACACGAGCAGCCGCTCGTCGGCGTTGTACACGTACATATCCGTCTCGATCCCGCCGTGCGGGTCGAGCAGGAGGGCGTAGACTCCCCGTCCGTCCTCGGTCGGGACGCGGTTCGAGACGGCGTTGTTGACGAACTCGACGCGGTCGTCCCCCCTGACCGCGAGCACGCCGTACCCCATCTCGATCACGCCGGCGACGCTTCGGACCGCCTGCCCGACGCGGACGGGCTTCCCGTAGTTGTCGACCACCTCGCGACCGCCGCGGTCGCGGTACGTCGCACCGTGTGCGTCGTGGGCCCCGGAGACGAGCGTCATAGTCGCACGGAGGCGAGCAACGGGCAAAAGGCCGCCGTCTCCGGCGGAGAGGCCGTCCCGCGCCGGGGACCGACGGGACGGCTGGAAAAGCGCTGCGGGCGGGCGGCTACAGCCCGATCCGGTCGCGGATCGCGTCGACGAGACTCGCCGATGCGTCGTCGACCGCGTCCGGGTCGGGGACGACGCGCTCGTGGGCGTACACTCGGACGTGGTCGTCGCTCTCGACGACGATCAGCGAGTCGGCCTTCAGCGTCGAGAGCCCCTCCTCGATGGCGTCGATGTCGGCGTCGACGGCCGCGCGCAGCTCGAGGACGGTCATTCCCTCGTCACCGCGGTCGACGAGCGCGTCGAGCAGGGCGACCTCGACGTCCGGCCGGTCGCGGTATTTCGGCTTCGCTGCCATACGCGCTCGTAGTGCGTGACGGAGTTTACGTCTACCGGCGCTTCGAGCCGGACGCGGGTCGGAGCGACTCCGGACGCGGGACCTCCGTCACCGAACGAGCCGCGAGCAGGTGCCACAGAGGTGTTCCTCTTTCACGTCGACCTCGCGGACGGTCGGCGAGAACGACATCACGCACTTGCTGTTGTCGCAGTGTTCGAGCCCGAGCGTGTGGCCGATCTCGTGGACGACCTCCTTGCGGACGCGGTCGCCGAAGACGTCGGCCGCCGACTTCGTGGACACGCCGCCGTCGGAGGAGGTCCGGAGCCGGTGCGTGGAGATCACGGACCCGCTCCCGTTGAGGTACGCGAGTCCGAACACGTAGTTTCGCCGTCGGTAGTAGAGGTCACTGGACGTGATTCCGATGTGTTTCCCGCCGCCGCTGCCGACGCGACCGACCGTCTCGATAAGATCCTCGGCGCGGTACTGGCCGCGGTCGGCGTCGTACGCGGAGTCCGGGATCGGCTGGTCGTCGTGGACTGTGACGTCGCAGTCGTAGACGGAACGCAGCGCAGCGGAAGCCTCCCGTTTCACGCGGGGGGAGACATCTCCGACCGGGACGATGTCCACGATCATAGAATCGTTTATTTCCGCCGCGGTCATAAATGCCGCGCCGTGACGCGACAGTCCCCCTCCGATCGTGTGCTCGCGGCCGAGCTCGCCGGTCACGCTCGGCTGGTGGAGGTCGGGATCGGTCGGCGCGCGAGCGTCGCTCGCGCGCTCGCGAATCGGGGGTGCGAGGTCGCCGCGGTCGACATCGACATCGCGGCGAGCGTCCGGGACGCCGCGGCGCGCGACTCGGTGCCCGGATCCGTTCGCCCCGTCGCGGCCGACGTCGCCGAACTGGCGGCCGCCGCGGCCGACGGCGCGGTCCCGGACCCGCTCCGTGCGGACGGGGACACGCGGGGATGGGACGCCGTCTACGCCCGGAACCTCCCGGCGGAGATCCAGCGTCCGACCGTCGAACTCGCCGACCGTCTCGGTGCCGTCTGTCGGTTCACGACGCTGGGATTCGAGGAGCCGATCGTCCCCGTCCGACGGCTGTCGACGACCGAGGGCGTGACCGTGTACGCCGCGGAGAGCGGTCCGGAACCGCGGGGCGTCTGACCGGACGGCCCGCTCGCCGGACCCGGAACGTTCATTCCGACGCCGGCCGGGAGACGGCACATGCAGGTCGACGCGGTCGCACTCGACATCGACGGGGTGTTGGTCGACGTGGCGGACTCGTACCGACGGGCGATCCTCGAATCGGTCGAGCGGGTCTACGGGGAGTCGGTCGACCCGTCGGCGGTGCAGGCGTTCAAAGACGCCGGCGGGTTCAATAACGACTGGGACCTGACCGCCGCCGCCGCGCTGTTCGTGCTGGCCCGACGCGAGGGGCTTCGGACCGACCTCGGCGAGTTCACCGACCGCGTCCGCGAGGGCGGCGGTGGACTCGACGCCGCGACGGCAGTTCTCGACGATCTCCCGCCGGCCGCTCGGGCCCGCGTCCGCGACCGGTGGGACCGCGATGCGCTCCGGGACGCCTTTCAGGCGCTGTACCTCGGCGCGGCGCTGTACGCAGACCTCGAAGGGGGTACGCCGCCGTTCGAGACGGACGGCTACGTCAACGACGAACCGACCCTCGTCGACCCCGGAACGGTCGCCGACCTGACCGCGCGGTTCGACGTGGGAGTGGTGACGGGACGGCCCGCCGCAGAGGCCGACATTGCTCTGTCTCGCGTCGGCCTCGACGTGCCCGAGAAACACCGGTTCACGATGGACGACTGGGACGCCGGGAAGCCGCACCCGCGGGCGCTCGTCGCCCTCGCCGAGCGATTCGACGCCGACCGGGTCGCGTTCGCGGGCGACACCCTCGACGACGTTCGGACCGCGCGCAACGCCGACGAAACAGACGCGGCGCGCGTGTACTACGGAATCGGCGTGCTGACCGGCGGGATAACGGGCGAGGCGGGACGACGGAAGTTCGGTGACGCCGGCGCAGACGCGGTGGTCGAGGACGTAAACGAGCTGCCGGGGCTGTTGGAGTAGCGACAGCGCGGATGGGCCTTGCCGGATTCGAACCGGCGATCAACTCGTTATGAGCGAGCCGCTTTAACCGGACTAAGCTAAAGGCCCGGGCCACGGCAAGCGTTTTGGTCGGTTCCACTTTAGCGTGCCGGGTCGGCGACGAACGGGTGCGGCGGTCGCAGGGAGGCGACTCACGCCGAACGGCGTTTTCGGTCGTTCGCGTCGGCGGAACCGTCGCGGTGTGACAGCAGAACGCGCCGAAGCCAGGACTCGAACCTGGGACCGCCTCGTGACTGTGACGGTCGGAGGGGAGTCCGCCGAACGTCGTAACAGCGAGGCGCTCTACCAACTGAGCTACTTCGGCTCGATTTCAGGTATTCGCGTCGTTTTTATATCGCTTTCGTTTCCGCCCGACGGTGTCGGGGCGACCGTTCCACGGGGTTCCGGCCGGCGTCTGTCGGCCGGTCTCGGCGGAGGTCGGACGCGACGGCCGCCCCCGACCTCGGCGTCGACCCCGACCGACACGTTTTCGTCCGGACCCCGAGAGACCCGTGTATGGGCGACGAGGCCGCCGCAGACGAACTCGAAGCGGTGTTGTCGCGCGTCCGCGACCGCGTGCTCCCGAGCGCGGAGGAACGCGACCGCCTCCGTGAGGCGGCCGCGACGCTGACGACGCGAGCCCGAGAGGCCGTCGCGGACCTCCCCGTCGAGGCGGACGTGGTACAGGTCGGGTCGACGGCCCGCGGGACGTGGGTCTCGGGCGACCGCGACATCGATCTGTTCGTCCGGTTCGACGCCGGTCTCGACCGCGCCGCGCTCGAAGAACACGGGCTCGCGGTCGGTCACGCGGTCCTTCCGGACGGTCACGAGGAGTACGCGGAACACCCGTACGTGAAGGGGACACACGAGGGGTTCGACGTCGACCTCGTTCCGTGTCACGACGTGGACCGGGCGTCCGACCTGGTCTCGGCGGTCGACCGCACGCCGTTTCACGACGCCTACCTCCGGGAGCGGCTCGACGAGGGACTCGCCGCCGACGTCGTGCTCGCGAAGGCGTTTTTGAAAGGCGTCGGCGCGTACGGCAGCGACCTTCGCACGGAGGGGTTCTCGGGGTACCTCACGGAGCTGCTCGTGATGGAGCTCGGCGGGTTCGTGCCGCTCGTCGAGTCGGCCCGGAGCTGGCATCCCCCCGTCGAGTTCGACCTCGAAGGCCACGCCGAGCGCACGTTCGACGACCCGCTCGTCGTCGTCGACCCGACGGACCCGACGCGGAACGTCGCCGCGGTGTTATCGCCCGCGAACCTCGCGCGGTTTCAACACTACGCCCGGAAGCTGCTCGCGGCACCCGACGAGGCGCTGTTCGAGCCGGAGGTCCCGGAGCCGCTCGGTCCGGACGAGCTCCGCGACCACCTCGACCGCCGGGGGGCGACGCCGGTCGCGGTCGTCTTCGACGCGCCCGACATCGTCGACGACCAGCTCTGGCCGCAGCTCCGGCGCTCGCTCGACGGGATCGTCGGCGGGCTGAACGACCGCGGGTTCGACGTGCTCCGGGCTCGGGCGATGACGGACGCCCCGTCCGAGTCCCGGGACCGGGCGGCGCTGTACGCGGAGTTAGAGGTGACCGAGCGGCCGGCCGTCGAGCGCCACGACGGGCCGCCGGTCGCGGTCCGGAGCCACGCCGAGAGCTTCCACGCGTCGTACGCCGCCGACCTGGAGACGTACGGGCCCTTCGTCGACGGGGACCGGTACGTCGTCGAGCGCGAACGCGAGTTCACGACGGTCCGCGAGTACTTGGCGAGCGACGCCGCACGCGACGTGGCGCTCGGCGCGCGGGTCGAGCCCGCGTTCGGCGACCGAGACGTGCTGGTCGGCGAAGCCGTCGCGACGCTCGCGCCGGCGTTCGGGCGGCCGCTACGCGAGTTCTACGAGCCGCGGCCCTGAGACGCCGGGGTCGCGACGGCGGTCGACGCGCAGGCCCGTCACCCGACGAGGCGACCGACGAGAAGCGATCCGAGGAGGAACCCGGCGAGAGCGGCGACGAGAGTCGACCCTGCGAGGACCGCGCCCGACCGGACGCCGTCGCGGCCCGCGGACCGGACGGTGCCGACCGCGAGCGACGAGAACGTCGTGAACGCGCCACAGAAGCCGACACCGAAGAGTAGCGTCGCCGTCTGCGCGAGCGGTGCCGCGAGGATCCCCCCGAGCGCGAGGCTCCCGACAGTGTTGACGAGAAGGAGGGACCGACGTCCCGCGACCCGCAGACCGACCGCGTGGCGCGCCACGGCGCCGAGCGAGCCGCCGATCCCGACGAGCGCGGCTGCGGTGAGGGCGGTCGTCACGGTCGCTTCCCCGTCGCGAGCCCGAGCCCCGCGGCCGCGAATCCGGTCGCGTAGCTCGCGGCGACGTAGCCGGCTCCGGCGAGCGGCCCGAGCGCGACCGCGTCGGCGACGAACGCGCTGTACGTGGTGAACGACGAGAGCGCTCCGGTGCCGACCAGCAGCCGGGTCCGGGCACCGGGAGCGCGAGCCACGAGGAGTCCGAGCGCGAACGACCCGGCGACGTTCGCGGCCATCGTTCCCGCGCCGGTCGGCGAGCCGGCGAGGAGCCCGCCGACCGCGGCGTCGACGGCGTGGCGCGCGGTCGCGCCGAGGAAGCCGCCGACCGCGACCAGCAGGAATCCGAACGGCGTCCGTTCCATGCGTCGCCGAGACGCCGCGTCGGCTTGTGGGTTCGGACTCGAACCCGTCGTCTGAGGCCGGTCGCTTTACTCCGTCCGCTCGGCGTCCGACAGCCGGCTCGCACGCGGGCTTCCGCCTCCGTGTGGCGTCCGCCGCTCACGCACGCGAACGGTGTGGGCGGTCTCCGTGGCGTCGTCGACGACGAGCGCCTCGCCGACCCCGTCCGGGAGCCGCGAGGCGATGTCGCCGGCGAGGTACGTCGCGTCCGCCGCCGCGAGGCCGTCGACGTCGCGGGCGGCCGTGAGCCGGTGTGAGACGATCAGGTCGGACTGCGAGACGGCGACGCTCGGCAGCGCGCCCGGACGCTGAGTCGCGCAGACGACGGAGACGCCGGGGGCGCGGCCGCGGGTCAGGAGCGTCCGGAGCGCCGGCTCCGCGACCCCGCCGAAGAAGACGTGCGCCTCGTCGACGAGGAGCCACGGAAGCCGCGACGGCTCGCCGGCGATCCGCGCGTCGTAGAGTCCGCGGGCGACGGCGCGGACGACCGCGGCCGCGGCGGCGTCCGGGACGCCCGCGAAGTCGACGACGGTCGGTGCGCCGTCGCCGGCGAGCGCGGCGGCGGGCGGTGCGTCCGCGTCGAAGACGCCCCACGAGGCGGCGAGCCGGAGGTGGTTGCTCGCGGCTCGGCGCGTCTCCGCCGGCGCGTCGGCGTCGGCGACCGCGGCGCGGAGGTCCGCGACGGACGGAGACGAGACGCCGCCGGCCGCGTCGGAGCCGCCGTCGCCGACCGCGTCGGCGACGACGCGCCAGACGAGGCTCCCGGGACCGCCGGTCGGGTCGAGTCCGAGCAGGTCGGGCCAGGTCGACGGCGGTATCGCCGCCGGGCGGACCGCGGGGTCGACAACGCGCCCGCCGGCGGCGGCGAGCCCCCCGAACGCGCCCATCGGGTCGACGACGACGGGCGAGACGCCGTCCGCGGCGGCGAGCCCCTCGGCGAGGACGCCGAGGGTGTACGACTTGCCGGTCCCGCGCTTCCCGAAGACGACGCCGGCATGGGGACGGTCGACGTCGACGCCGACGGTTGCCCCCGCGCTCCCGTCGCGGGCGAGAAACGACCCGATCCGAGCCACGTGTGTCGGGTGAGACCGAGCGTCGTCGGGGTCGACGGGAGCCTCGCCGGCCGCCGCCCGTCCGTCGTCGCGTCCGAGCACGTACACGCCTCCCGGTGGCCGCGGTATCTGGTAAAAGACCGCGGGCGAGAACCCGCGAGGCGGCGACCGCGTCCGGCGACCGTTTATGACGGATGCCGCGGCCAACCGCGGTATGTCAGAACGGACACGCGACGGACGAACCGCGAACCGGCGGACGTTTCGCGCAGACACCCGCGCGATCGAGGGGCTCCCCGTCCGGCTCGTCATCGCGCTCGTCGTCGGCGTCGCCAGTCTCAGCGTCATGATGGGGATGATAAACGACATCGACGGGCTGGCCGCGACGGAGCTGGACGCGCAGCCGCAGCCGGAGGTGACGACGCCCGGCGACCAGTCGATCGACGTCGCCGTCGTCGACCCGGACGGCTCCCACGTGGCCGACGCGACGGTCATCGTCCGCGGCGGCTCGGCGCGGATCGACGGAGTCGCGACCGCGCGGACGAACGCCGAGGGTGTCGCAACGGTGGACGTACAGCCGAAACTGGGCCCGAACCAGCCCGACGGGACGCTGACGGTCGACATCAAGCCGCCGGCGGAGGGCGGCTACGTGGACGAGCGCGAAAACACGGAGGTGCTTGTGGTCGCGGAGTGACCTCGGTCGAGAGTGTGGCGGCGGGTCAGAGCCGGTCGTCCCAGTCGATCCACTCCTGTTCCCACCCGTTACGCCGCCCCCGTGCGGCGTGTTCCGCGTCTTCGCGTCGAGTCCGGTTCCGCTCGACGCCGCGCTGTTCGCCGTCGACGAGCATCGGCCGGAGCCGGACCGGGCCGAACGTGTCGACCGTCTCGAATCCGGGGGGCGCGTCGTCGTCCGAGTCGGGTGATCCGTGCGTCACCGCGGGCGTGTCGACCCGACCGTCCGCCTCTCGGTTCGCCCGGTCGTCGGCTCCGAGGTCCGCCGGTGTGCGCTCGACTGCGGCGATCGTCTGGACGCCCGTCCCGCGGGGATAGGCGATCCGACCGTCGGGAGTCAACTGGTCGCGGAGCGCTCGCGGCGGCTCGACGACGGCCGTCTCGACGAGAATCCGGTCGTACGGCGCGTACGCCGGGAGTCCGTTCGCACCGTCCGCGCGGTCGACGAGGACGGCACCGTAGCCGGCGGCGTCGAGGTTCGATCGGGCCGTGGAGACGGCCGCGCGGTCGATGTCGACGGCGTGAACGCGACGGGCACCGGCGATCTCCGCGAGCAGCGCGACCGAGTAGCCGACGCCGGCACCGACGACGAGGACCTCGTCCCCGTCGGCGGCGTCGAGCGCCGTGAGCAGCCGGACCGCCGCGGCGAGCGACAGCGAGTGCGCGTCGTCCGCCGTGTCGGCGTCCGGCGACGAGTCATCGACAAATGGCTCGCGGGGCACACGCTGGAGCGCGGTCAGCACGGGCGGTTCGACGGCCGAACCGAGTTCGTGTTCGAGCCCCTCGATCATGTCCGCCCTGAGCGACGCGTCGTCCATGACGTGACTCGGAACTCTGTCGGCTAAAAGCGTGTGTTCGTCCGGAGCGGGCGAGGGCGGCGCTTCGGCGGCGGGGTCGGCGGCTCAGCGCACGTCGATCCGGCGGCCCGCCTCGTTGGTGACGACGAGCGGAATCGTCACGGTGAGTACGCCGTTGCGGTACGCCGCGTCTGCGTCGCCCGCGCGGGCGTGCTCCGGTAGATCGATCGTCCGTGCGACCGACTCGTGGCGGCGTTCGCGCCGGAGGTATCGGTGGTCGTCGGCCTCGCGCTCCGTGTCGCGCTCGGCGGCGACGACGAGTCGGCCGCCGTCGACGCGGACCTCGATGTCGTCGCGGTCGAATCCGGGGAGGTCGGCGGTCACGACGATTTCGTCGTCGTGTGCGGCGATGTCGATGGCGGTGGATCGGGAGCCGCCGGTCAGGGGCCGTCCGTCGACAGCGGGGATTCGGCCGAAAAGCGCGCTCATCTGGTCGAAGGGGTCTGTGGAGTTCATGGTTGGTAACTACGAAAAGGCGCTCAGCGGTATTAAACGGAGAGAGACGGGTGCTAGCAGGGGCGGGGGTGGACTGCGACGGCACCGTCGACCGGACCGGTCGGGGCCGACGGCGCGACGGCAGAGGCGTGGGGACCCGATCTACTCGATTTCGATCGTGTGTCCGCTGTCCGCGGGCGAGCGCTTCGGGAGCGTGACGGTGAGAACGCCGGCGTCGTAGGCGGCCGTGGCGGCACCGCGCTCGACCGGTTCCGGCAGGGGAACTCGCCGCGACGCCGATCCGGTGTGGCGCTCGCGGCGGTGGTACCGGACGCCGTTCGTTTCGTCGCTCGCCTCGCCGGCGTCGTCGTTCGCCTCACTGACGACGGTCGCGCCGTCGGCGTCGCCCGCGTCCTCGCGGTCCGCGGTGATGACGAGCGCGCCGTCCCGAAGTTCGACGCCGATGTCGGCGGCGTCGAACCCCGGGAGGTCCGCGACGACGGAGATCGACTCGTCGGTCTCGACGACGTCGACGGGGATGTCCCGGGTCCCCGGAATCGGCGGCAGCTGCGGGCTCGGCCCGTCAAGCGTCCCTCCGAGCTCCTCGAACTCGCGGCCCATCCGCTCGAGAAGCGATTCGATGTCGTCGAACGGATCGCGTCGGGTCATACAGGTCAAAAACCGCGACGGAGCGTCTTGAACCTGCTGGCCGGAACGCGCCGCGGGCAAACGACAGACACTATTCGCTGGCGTCCACAGGGTGGGTATGGAGCTGTTCTGGCACCGACGCGACACGCGGACGCGCGACAACGCCGGTCTCGCGGCCGCGACGCGGTCGGGGACTGTCGTCCCGGTGTTCGTGTACGACACCGACCTGCTCGCCACGATGGGCACGCGACAACGCGCGTTCTACCTCCGGCACGTCAAACGGTTACAGGAGCGGTATCGGGAACTCGGGAGCGACCTGATCGTCCGCGCGGGCGATCCGGACGCGGTCCTCGCGGATCTCGCCGACGAGTACAGCGCCGACGCGGTACACTTCAACGAGGGATACCGTCCGGCCCGACGAAACCGCCAGCGGGCGGTCGAAGACGCGCTGGCCGGAGTCGGCGTCGAGACGGACGCGCGGACCGACCTCGTCTTGGTCGACCCCGGACGACTGGAGCGTCGGTACCCGAGCCACGGCCAGTTCCACGGCGACTGGGAGACCGTCCCGAAGCGCGGGCCGTACGCCGAGCCGGACGCCGACGCGCTCGCGGCGGTGCGCGACGGAAAGACGGTTCCGGAGCCGGACGCGGACATCGAGCTCCCGGACGCCGGCTACGAGGCCGCACGCGAGCGCTTCGACGAGTTCCTCGACTACGGGATCACCTCGTACAACGACACCCGCGACGACCTCCCGCGGGCCGTAACGGAGCCGACGCGCGCGGTCTCGCGGATGTCCCCGTACCTCGCGACGGGCGCGATCGGGATCCGCGAGCTGTGGGCGGGTGCAAGCGACGTGTACGACGCCGTGACCGGCGGCGAGCGCCGCAACGTCGACAAGTACCGGTACGAGCTGTCGTGGCGCGAGCAGATGTACCACCTGCTGTACTACAACCCCGATCTGGCCGTCTCGAACTACAAGTCGTTCCCGAACGAGATCGCGTGGCGCGACGACGACGCGGGGTTCGAGGCGTGGACGCGCGGCGAGACGGGGTATCCGCTCGTCGACGCCGGGATGCGCCAGCTGAACACGGAGGGGTACATCCACAACCGTCCGCGGCAGGTCGTCGCGAGCTTCCTGACGAAACACCTCCTCGTCGACTGGCGGCGCGGCGCGCGCTACTTCACGAAACAGCTGATCGACCACGATTACGCCTCGAACCACGGGGGGTGGCAGTGGACCGCCTCGACGGGGACCGACTCCGTCGACGTCCGCATCTTCGACCCGGTGAGTCAGATGAGCAAGTACGACGACGGCGCGCGGTACGTCAAGTCGTATGTTCCGGAACTCGACGACGTGCCGGCCGGGAAGGTGGTCGACTGGCCCACGCTCTCGCGGCGCGAGCGCGAGGAGCTCGCCCCCGACTACCCGCACCCGATCGTCGACCGGAACGAGGGGTACGAGCGCGCACAGCGGGTCTTCGAGGAGGCGCTCGGGAAGCGGTGAGAGACGACTTATAAATAACCGAGGCGGCCGGCGCGCACCTCCGAGTGGCCGACAGGCCACGAGGAGCGCGCGAGGGACGCGGTGAGCGCTCGAAGAGCGCGAACCGCGAGGCTGGGGAGGCGTGAGGTGCGGCTGCGGGGCGGGACTCGAAGGGGCGGTCGCGAGGCGGACGCAGGCGACGCGAGCACCGCAGCGAGGGAGCGAACGGAGTGAGCGACCGACCGAGGAGCGCGGCGAGCGTGCGTCCGCCTCGTGACCGGGGCTTCGGAGGCGGCTGCGCTGGTTGAGCAGGTATGACCGAACACGTATCACCGAGCGACCGGGGCTTCGGAGGCGGCTGCGCTGGTCGAGCAGGTATGACCGAACACGTATCGCCGAGCGACCGGGACTTCGGAGGCGGCCGGGTCGGTCGACCGCGTCCGGCCGAGCAGCGAAACCCCACCGGTCCGGCGACGGGTACGTGACTCACCTGCGATCGAGACACCGGGCGCGGCCGCGGCGCTGACGGCGATCGCTTATAAATCGGAGCCCGAGTCGCCGGCACAGTCGTCTCCGTTTCCTCTGGCGATCCGACGATTTAAAAGCCTCACCGTAGCAACGACTCGCTAATGAGTCTCGTCGTCACCGACACTCTGCGAGACGAGCGCGTCGAGTTCACGGCCGACGGCGACGTCACGCTGTACGTCTGCGGCCTGACGGTGTCGGACGACCCCCACCTCGGGCACGCCCGCCTGTGGTTCCACGCCGACGTCCTCCACCGCTGGCTCGACCACCTCGGCTACGAGGTGCGCCACGTCGAGAACGTCACCGACGTCAACGAGAAGATCACGGCCCGCGTCGGCGAGCGCGACGGCTGGACCGACGAGCGCGACGTGGCCGAGACGTTCACGGAGTCCACCTTCGACGCGATGCGCGGGCTGAATCTCCTGCGCGCCGAGGTGTACCCGCGCGTCACCGAACACGTCCCGGAGATCCGCGAGCTCGTCGCCACCCTCGTCGAGAAGGGGTACGCCTACGAGTCGAACGGCTCCGTCTACTTCGACGTGACCCGGTTCGACGACTACGGCGAACTCTCGAATCAAGACACCGCGGACCTCGAGGCGCAGGGCGAGCCCGACGAGCGCTCGGAGAAGCGCAACCCCGCCGACTTCGCGCTCTGGAAGGCCGACGGCGTGAGCGAAACCGCCGCGCGCGAGCACGCCAAACACGACCACGGCGAGTCGACGCCCGCGGGCGAGACCTGGGACTCCCCGTGGGGCGAGGGGCGGCCCGGCTGGCACGTCGAGTGCTCCGTGATGTCGACGACGCACCTCGGCGACACCCTCGATATCCACATGGGCGGCCGCGATCTGGTCTTCCCCCACCACGAAAACGAGATCGCGCAGTCGGAGGCGGCCACCGGCGAACCGTTCGCCCGCCACTGGCTCCACGTCGGCCTGCTGGCGATGGGCGGCGAGAAGATGTCCTCCTCGATCGGCAACTTCTGGACCGTGCCGGACGCCTTAGACGAGCTCGGCGTCAACGTGATCCGGACGTTTTACGCCGGCGCCGGCTACCGCTCCGAGCAGGCGCTCACCGAGGAGACGGTCGCGGAGGCCGAAGAGCGCTGGGAGCGCCTCTCGCGTACGTACGACCGCGCCGTCGACGCGCTCGACTCCGTGGACGCCAGCGCGAAGGCGGTCGACGCGGACCTCCGCGAGGCCGTCGAGACGGCTCGTGACGACTTCGCGGCCGCGATGAACGACGACCTGAACCTCCGGGAGGCGACCGCCGCGCTCTTGGAGCTCACCGACGCGGTGAACCGGCACGTGGACGGCGTCGACCGGAACGGCGACGACGGGTCGGGAGATGCCTACGACTACCGCGGGCTCCGCGAGGCGGTCGAGGCGTTCGAGGCGCTCGGCGGCGACGTGCTCGGCCTCCAGTTCGAGACCGAGACGGACGGCGACGTCGACTTGGCCGGCGAACTGGTCGAGCTGATTCTGGACGTGCGCGAGGCGGAGCGCAAGGCGGGTAACTACGACCGCGCCGACGAACTGCGGGACGCGCTCCGCGACGTGGGCGTCGAGATCGAGGACGGGCCGGACGGCGCGACGTACCGGTTCGAGTAGGACGGAAATTCGCGTTTCACCGGTGGGATCGCCGGTGTGGAAATAGCGGCCGGTCGCGTATAAACTGCTGATGGATCCGCCGTGAACACCGCCAACGCCCCGGCCGCTCGTTTATGAGTAGTGACGTACGGATCGGCGACGAGCACCGCCAACGCCCCAGCCGCGAGGGACGGAGTCCCTCGGGCAACCGGGCATCGCCCGGTAACAGCCGGACGTAGTCCGGCGGCTGCCCATTTGAGCCCCGCCCCGCACGGCACCGCACGACACCTCACGCCTCCCCAGCCTCGTCAGCCGGCCTCCGCTGCCCCGACCGGCTGACTCCCTCGCACGCGCTCCTCACGGCCGCCCTTGGCGGCCGCTCGGAGGCGCGCGCCGCGGCACCATCGGGTCAACTTATAAATAGTCGCCATCGTCGGAGCTGGCCAGTTAGATATCGGACCGGCGGTGTCGCGCCGCCGCCGTCCGCGTTCAGCCCCTCAGTCCAGCACGTGTTCGGCGTCGTACGAGCCGAGCACCTTCACCCATCCCTCGCCGGCGATCGCCTCGATCTCCGCGACCGCCTTCGCCGTGTGGTCCTCGTAGAGCCCGGCGTCGACGTCGAAGTGGAACAGGTAGTCGCCGAGACGCTCCCCGCTCGGGCGCGACTCGATCCGCGAGAGGTTGAGGTTGCGGTCGGCGAACGCTTCGAGCAGTTCCAAGAGGAGGCCGGGGTAGTTGGCGTTCGGGTAGACGATGAGCGTCGTCTTCCCGCCCGCGTTCGACTTCGCGGCCGCCGGCGCGACGACGAGAAAGCGGGTCGCGTTCGAGGTCCGGTCTTGGATGTCCTCGGCGAGAATCTCGAGCTGGTCGCCGGCGTTGTCCGGGTGCCCGATTCCGGCCACGCGGGCGTCCTCGCGTGCACGCTCGACTCCGCTTGCGGTGGAGGCGACCGCCTCCAGACCGACCGACGGGTAGTTCGCTTCGAGCCAGTTGCGACACTGCGCGAGCGCCTGCGAGTGGCTCGCGACCACCTCGAAGGAGTCGTCCTGCGCGAGGAGGGCGTGCCGGATCGGCGTGACGACCTCGCGGGTGACCGCCACGTCGTAGTCGGCGAGCGCGTCGAGGCTCTCCGTGACCGACCCCTCGATGCTGTTTTCGATCGGGACGACGCCCCGCTGGTACTCGCCGTCGGCGACGGCGTCGACGATGGCGGTGACCGACTCGCGGAACGACACCTCGGCGGCGACGGCCCGAGCGGCGCGGTGCGAGTACGTGCCGGCGGGACCGAGCGTGACGGCGTTCATCATCTCGATGTACCGCGGCGGGCGAGAAAAGCCTGCGGGGCGCGTCGGACCCGCGGGCCGGGCGGACGCGTCGGGGCGACTACTCCCCGTCCGGGTCGGTCGGGACCCCGCCGAGATTCCCCTCGTCGTCGAACCGTTTCGCCCGCAGGAACCGGGCGCGATAGCGGTTCGCCCCCTCCTTTGTGTCCGCCTCGCGGATGTCATCGATCCGGCCGTCCGCGACCGCGTCGACGATCGCTTCGATCTGCGCTTTCTCGCTCGGCGTCAGCTCGAACTCGTAGGTGCGCGGCCGCTCGCTCTCCAGTCGCGTCCACTCGCGCGCGGCCGAGACCACGACGGAGCAGGGCTCGCGGCAGGGGAAGACGCCGTCGCCGCCGTCGACGTCGAGGTCGGTCTCGCCGTCGTACTCCCACTCGCGGCGCTTGAGACACTGCGAGTCGTCACAGCACGCCTCCGCGACCCAGTTGACGTGCTCGTGGCCCTCGCCGCGGTCCCACGTCTTCACGACGCCGTAGATCCCGGACTGCCGCGCCATCGTCTCGCGCCAGTGGGTCACGTCGAGTTCGCCCTCGCGCTCGCGGTACCAGTTGGCGACGGTCGCGGGGTACACCGTCTCCACCGCCTCGTAGAGGTCGCGCGGGCCGAGGTTCGGAAACACCCAGCCGCCGGCGAGCGACGGCGCCGTCTTGAGGGGTCGGTACCGCCCCTTCCCGTCGAACGTGACGAGATCGCGGGCGTCGAGCGGGTCGTCGTGTGCGTCCAGCCCGTCGGTCGGGACGCCCGCGTCGTCCTCGTGGCGCAGGTCGTACCGGCGCTCGCCGCGGCCGGTGACGGTCGCCGTGATCCGGAGCTGTCCCCACGCGCGCACGACTCCGGCCGCGAGCGCCGCGTACCGGGCCGCGACCGTCTCTCCGTCCGCGTCCTCGATCCACCGGAGGAACGCGCGGCGCGGGCCGAACTCGCCGACGACCCGCTCGAAGGCGTACCAGTCTGTCACCGCCGGGGCGCGCGCGTCGAGCGCCGCGCGGAGTTCGCGTTCGCTCAGTCCCGGCCGAGCGTCGCCGTCTGCGGGATCGAGAACGTGCTCGTCGCCGTCCCGCGCGACGGTGAACCCCTCGAACCGAACGGGCTCGCCGGGACCGCGATCGTCGAGCGCGTCGAGGACGGCGTCGAACGCGTCGTCGGGGAGATCGATCGTCGGCGTCTCGGGGGCGCTCTGCTCTGCGTCGCCGAGCCCGGTCCCCGGAGTCTGGTCGCTCACTCAGTCCCCCGTGGCGACGCGAGTGGTCTCGCGCACGTCGTCGAGCGCGGTTCCGAGGTCAGCGCCGGCGTCGGCGGCGCGTTCCAAGACGACGTCGGCCATGAGCGGCTCCGTTCCGACCGCGCCCGCGTACCAGACCCGGGTGTCGTCGACCGTCTCGGGCACGTCGTATCCCTCCGTGTGGTCCGCACAGAGGCCGACGTCCTCCGGGATGTCCTCCTGTGTGTGGTAGCCGTCGGCGATGAAAAGCGGGACCAAGACGACGTCGTCGCTCTCGAAGTGCTCGGGGAGGTCGTCGACCTCGGGGGCTTCGTCCATGTACAGCGGCTTCACCTCGTCGAAGCGGCCGCGATCGCGGACCCGGTCGGCGTGGTACTCGATCGCCTTCGCGGAGTTCTCGTTGCGCTCGGTCCCGTGCCCGACGACGGCGAGGCCGAACCCGTCGCCCACGTCGGGGTCGTCCGTGACCGACTCCGCCCGCCGGACGACGACGTCGGTCATCGCCCGGTGCGTTCCGACCGGCCCGCAGTAGTGGACCTCGCGGTCGATATCCGCGGCGACGAGGGTAGCCTGATCGGCCGAGAGGCCGTCTGAGTCCCACTGCGAGACGTCCCAGCCGTCGAGCCGGAGCTCGCGGGGGATCACCTGCTCGGTGAAGTACCCCTCCGAGACGAACAGCGGGACGACGTAGATCTCCGACCCCTCGACGGTGCGGAGCACCTCCCGGAAGTGCGGTTCCTCCTTCCAGAACCCGGTGTACACCTCGTCGAACGCGCCGGTCGCGCGGATCGTGTCGGCGTGGTCGTACGTCGGCGCGCTCGACTCCGGGTTG
>Ga0207714_1000314_pt1 | contig 33505 bp, 33 predicted proteins | sample PonA232FremontCA_2_FD_187270 | JGI IMG/M metagenome (GOLD analysis project Ga0207714, IMG submission 187270) | Marine sediment microbial community from Fremont, CA, USA - Pond A23 Sediment 2 (SPAdes) | ecosystem: Environmental > Aquatic > Marine > Unclassified | place: USA: Fremont, California...
GATTCGATCACGACGAGCAGTGCGTTCTGCCGACTCGCGATCCATCCGCTCCCGATGATCGTGTTCGCTCCTGACGAGGAGGTACAACAGCACTGGGCCGAGGACGCCAAGGACGAACACCAACGCGACGAGACTCACGAAAACGGTTAGCATCACCCGAGAAAGACGTCGACCACGTCACTGGCCCTCGAGGACGTTTCACGGTACAGCTCCGAATAGCCGCAGTTCGTACAGGAAACGACCTCGAAGCTGTTGGTCTGGATGTCGAACAGTTTCGACAGTCCATCACCGGTCGTCGAGATGGAGCCAACCTCGGTTTCGTCGTGCCCACATTTCGGACAGCCGCGGTCGGAATCTTTTGACATAGGTAAAATAAGACCGAACCAAATCCTTTAGCGTTTCCGTGGCTCAAATCGCTCTCGAACCGTTCCCTTGGCAACCGATCGGAGACAGTACCAGTTTTGCTTCGAATTTGACATCCTCCCCGCGCTGAAGCGCGAGGCTTTCGCCTCGAACCTCCCGTAACGCTCCGCTGGCTAGTTCAAAAAGAGAATGTCGTTGCAATCCCGAAAACAACCAGCCAAACCCATCTTGACCAGAACCTCGAGGTTTTCGACTTCACCCTCACCGACGAAGAGATGGCCCAGATAGCCGATTGTCGTGGGCCATTGTCGGTGAAAATTCGAAACTACTTCCCTGCGATCGTCCGGAACCTGCCAGTTTGACCAATTCAGCTGGACAGGCCCTCTCCAATCTTAGCCTTCTTTGTTTTTCTTTAGAATAGGTCGCCCACTGTCTTCGAGAGGTAGTTCACCGTGTTCGCGACGCTCTCGGCGACGAACACCTTCGCAGAGTTATAGGCGCCTTTCCCCTCAATCTCGATCTCGCCATTTTCGTAAGCTTCCTGGAATGCAGTTGCTGGCTTATCGGCATTGACGACAGAACAGACGGTTTCTTTGTCCGTGACGACGATCACGTCTTCACCCGAAGCTGCTCCGATCGAGGCGCTGGTGATATGGCCTGTATCATTTGTTTTCACCGTATAATTCTCCTCTGTAGCGTTTCGAATCTGCACTTCTGTCGTGTTGGAAAGGATGTAAGGCCGAATAATTGACGGGACTTTGTCGACGTTCTGGTTGTACGCGTCAACAGCTTCGGAAAGTGGCGCTTCAAAGGTTTCGCCATCACACGAAATCGATGTTTGAGCGGACGATGCGGAGACTGGGGCAGCGACTGCCGAAACAAACAACCCACTAACAGCAATGAAAAGCACAAGTTTTCGTATCATAGTGGACTGAAGTAAACCGAAGCGGAAAAACCCTCGGCTTAGTGGCTCAACGGCTGGGAAACACCACCTTACAGTGTCTTCTGAGGACACCATCCAAACGACTTCGCTAGAAGAATCCCTGAGGGTAAAGGTCTGGTTGGCCAATAATCAACTGGTTTGACGGGGGTAAGAGCAAGTGGTCACGAATTCTTGCGCGCATATTTTTGGACCCTGATCGGCCGTGACCTGAATCCGATTGACAAAATCTTCAATTCTTCCCACACCGCCCTTGTCAAGTCATTCGAACAGGTCACGAACCACACGAACCCACGCGCCAAACTCTTGGCCGACAGCGGCAAGGATGCCGGCAATGCGAATCTGGGCCGGGGCAATATCAAGCCACTGCGAGATTTGGCCAGCGGGGGCGTCGGCCCCGATTGCCACGATCGTCCGGTCGCGTGATCGTACCTCGAGAGTGAGATCCGTCGTAACTAGCAGCGCCGCTACCTCGTCGATTCTCGACTGGGGCAGGCTACGGGCAGCGCGGGTGGCGCCAGCGAGGGAGGGGAACTCCACAAACAATCGATTACCGGTCGAGCGGACGACCGCGCGAGTACCGTCGATCGTGAGTTCGAGGTCGCTGTCGACCGTCAGTGGCGCCCGCGGGGCAGGCCTATTAGTCACGCTCGCCAGTCGTGATGCTGACGGTCCCGTCCAGTCGCCAGGGAGTGTGTTCGGCGTCATCGCCTATTTCGCTTGGCACCTGGACCTCCAAGTCTTCGAACTCGTAAATTATCTCGGCGTTGCGTCCAGTTAGTCGGTCGTAGAGACTAATTGCCAGATCTGGCCATTGAGCGTTGTCCTCGAGTGTCTTCTCTTCGGTGTCTGTCTGTGACATACTCACATATAGGTACGGTATGTACGGCTAAGAACCCTTGTATAACCAACATTTCTGACATACCTGCGACTCAGCTATCTTTCGGCCGGACCTGGTTTGTCACTGACAGTCATCTGAAAACGAATATCGAAAAGTTACAGTGAAACGGGTTCGCTCCGGGCCCGTAGTTTCAGTGACTCAAAAAGCTGGTTGATTTCACAATTTTATAAATTTTCCAACTTAATTATCGTGATTGATCAAAATAGTCGAGCCAATTACCGAGCCCTCATCCTTGCGGATTAGCTATTTCGTTTCGAACTGATCCGTTCGGTCGAGGAGTTCTTTGGCTTGCTCTTCGAGGGTATCTGCGCTCTGTGCGATCTGTTGAATAGCGCTTGTCTGTTCCTCTGCCGCAGCGGAGACGTTACTGGCCTCGCCGGCCGTTTGATCGCTCACACTCGCGACTTCTTCGACCATCTGCGTGGCTTCCTGGACGGATTCGGCCTGGTCGTCGGTCGCCTCGTTGATGGATTGGATGCCGGCGTTGGCATCTTGGACCCGATCGACGATGTCTTTGAGAAGAGTGACGGTTTGGTCGATCGAGTCCTGCCCATCTTCGATTCGGTCGCGCATCTCGTACATGTCCTCGGCCACCGAATCGGTCGAGTCTTGCACTTCGTCGATGAGAGTTTCCACTTCGTCTGTCGCTTCGGCGGTATCCTCTGCAAGCGCTTTGACCTCGTCAGCGACTACGGCGAAGCCATCGCCGTCGTCATCGGCGGTTGCGGCTTCAATGGAGGCGTTGACGGCGAGCATGTCGGTTTGGCTGGCAATGTCGTCAATCATCGCGACGATTTCGCTGATCCGCTCGACTTCGTCCTGGAGTGTCTCCATCTCCTCGACGGTTTCGGTGGCTTTGGCCCCGATTTCGTCCATTTCCTGAATCGTCTTCTCGGCGGCTTGTTGGCCATCCTGCCCCATGTCCGCGGCTTCGTCGGCCTGGTCGGCCACGGAATCCGAGGAAGAAGCTATTTCTTCGACCGTGGCGGAGAGGTCGGTCATCTCCTCGCTCGTGTCGGATAATTTCTCGTTTTGCTCTTCGGCCCCGGCCGAAATCTCCTCGACGCTCTCCGCGACGTCCATGCTGGATTTTTCTATTTCGTCGGTGGACGCAGTCATTTCGAGGGTTTGCTCTTCGACCTGATCGGCCGTGACCTGAATGCGGTTGACCAGGTCCTCGAGTTGAACGAGCATATCGTTGAACGCGTCGGCGATTTCGCCAAGGGCCTCGTTGTCGACGTCCGTTTCGAGACGCTGGGTAAGATCGCCGTCAGCGGCTTTTTGCATCTGCTCGCTGAACGCTTCGGCTTGCTCTTCGAGGGATTGGGCTAACGCCTCGGCTTCCTCCTTCGAAGCTTCAGCCTCCGACCGAGCGTCTTCGAGGTCCTCGATGAACCGTTCGAGATCGTCGTGCATCGCGTTCAAAGAGTCACCAAGCGTCCCCGGAACGTCTTCTTCGAGGACGTCGTCGTCGAAGTTTTGCTGTGAGAGCGCTGTGGCCTGCCCCTCGACGGTTTGGAGATATGCTTCGATGTCCCGGAACGCACCTCGGACTTGCCCAACTTCGTCGAGTCGATCGGTGGTTTTGATGTCCTGGTCAAGATCGCCTTCAGCGATTCCTTTCGCTTGCCCGGCGATTTCTTGGAACGACCGCATCGGCCCGAACCGAATCACGGCGACGAAGCCGAAGAGTCCGATCAGTGTGAACCCGATGAGAATCCAGATGTTTTGCTGGACGCTGTCCGCAATCGCGAGCGCCGAGGATTTGGGCGTTTCTTTGACGACAGTCCAGTGATTGTCCACGCCCTCAATATCGGTGAACGCGACAATGGTCTCGTCGGTGACGACGGTCCCCTGATCCTGGGCTTTAATCTGTTCCATCATGTTCTCCCCACCGCGACTCTTGTAGTGGGTGAGGAATGCCGATTCGTTCTTGCTAAATAGAATGTCGGCGGTGGTCGTACCGAGTACCGTCGTCTTAGTGCCGTTGATCGAGCTGCTGAAGTCCTGGGCGCGCTCGCTCGTTCGGATAACACTGATCAGAAGCTTATCTGATTCGGGGACTGGAGACGCAAACGCGACCGACGGACTCCCGTCGTCCCGGAACATCCACGTTTGGACGACAGCGTCATTGCTTTCGAAGGTGACATTTTCGAACCCTGTGGCCTGGGGCCACGTGATCTGTGTGGCTTCTACCCCTTCGCCTTCGATTGATTGGTCCGTACTGGCATAGACCGTTGCATTAGTCTGGTCGACGTAATGCAACTGAGCGACTTCCTCCGGAAGGTGGGTCAATTCCGATTGAAGCGTGCGACTGATTTGGGCTGGCGGGCCCGACGCCAGGTCCTGATGCTTGGAAAGTGTGCGGATCGTCGACCGTTGTGTTTCGACCCACTGTTGCAGCGAACCGGCTTCCTGTTCGGCATTGGTGAGAAGCGTGTTGCTTTGCTGTTCGGTGAGTTCGTCGTTGACCGCCCCTTGAGTGAGGATGCCGATGAGGAGAATTACCCCAATGAGGCCGACTGCTATGGCCCCGAACTTTCGAGCGTAGCTGGCACGGATGAAACCCGGAACCAACTTTCTCAGATTCATTCCCGATCACCCCATGGAAGGAATATGTGGAAGGTATTGCACTCCATAGTACCCCTTTTCCTTATGACACGTAAATATTAGGAACAAATTCTCAGTTTTGAAATTTAGCTTCAGGGTTCCCAATATTAGCTTTTGGAGGGTTTTTGCTACATGAAAGATGATTTAATATTATAGTCAGTACTCCATCATTTGGGGACTGGTGTGACCGCGAAAAGGATTTGAGTTACAAACTATAGATACGGAGTTTTCTTTTTGGGAGTCAGTTTTGCAAGCACATCCACGGCAAATCAAGGCAATACGTTTTCTCGAATAAGCGAATACTTTCAAATATGAATATCCGTGGTGGATCACCTTTCAACTCAATTTGACAGTGAAGCCCGGAGCGATCGACTCATTGCTATCGTGTGGTTTCCTGATAGGTACACGGGCACCGTTCAAATTACAGAGGAATGCGATCGGTGCGTATTGAGTTTGGTTCGAGGAAGCTGTCCAGACTACCGATTGAAGATTTGTGGCATCGTGTATCGTTTGAGGAGCAGATGGATCAGGATGGCTGCGAGAAATGCGATACCGATGTTGAGCAGAACACTGAGAACCCCGACGAGAACCACGAACGCGTAATCTGTTGTCTCCTTTAGACTCGTATGCGCAAGTTGAAGCGCAACGATGAGGAGAATGACGCCGAGCATCGAGAGCGGATAGGCCGCAACGAGTCCGACGGCAGTAACAGCGACCACGATGTACGCCACGCCGAGAACGAGGTTCGCATTGGGAGTTCTGGCACCGAAGGCGTATTTTCCGGCTACCCCGCCACTGCCATGACACATCGGCACCCCACCGAACGGGACCGCAATCAGATTCATGACACCCATGCTCGTCGATAACGAGTCCGGTCGTACCTGCCGATCGTAGAAATCCCCCAGCAGGAGGGACGTGGCAACAGCTGCATTCCCGATTGTCATCGTTAACTGCCCCACCGTCGCCCCTACCATGTCCTCCGATACCGAGTGCATCGACAAATGAGCGCCCGGGGCGAGTGACGGCAGCACCATCGATGGCATCCCGACCTGGGTGAACGCAACGATACCGCCGACCCCAAGGACAACAAGGCCGCTGAGACGACGATACCCCAGGGCAACAACGAAGAGAGCGATGGCCCCGGCACTCGTGGCGAGTATTGGATCCGAGACTGCGAGTCCGAACCCCGATTCCAAGAGTAGCAGGGCTACGCCGAGCTGGACACCACGAACCACTCGGTCGCCGAAGAGAACTCGTACCTTACCGAGGGTTCCTGTCAGCCCGATGGCCACCAACACCAGTCCGGCAAGCAGGCCGCCGACGATAAACTCGCCAGTCGTCACCGCGCCCGCGAGCAGAAGCCCAGCTAGGGCTTTCATGGGTTCAACCGAAATTGGTACTCCATAGTAGCCACCCCAGACGATCTGGAAGACACCGAACCACACCAAGATGAGTGCCAACGAGAGATCCGTCACCACTGCGATCGCCACCACGATAGGGAGCACCGTAACCGAATCCCCTATCGCACCGGTAAGGTCACCAAAGAGGAAATCGGAGGAGAAACCTCGCTCAGTGCGTACCGAACCAGCCATTACAACGAATTTGTGGTATGCTCAGTTAAACATTCACCGTAACCAGAACCGACCGCATTGAAGAATATGGTAACACCGGAAAGTCAGCTAATCCGCGGCATAGGTTCTAGATCGATTTGGTCACGTCTCTTCACTTCGACCCGCGGTGTCTATTCCAATGAGACCAGTCACTCAATCGATTCCAGCGGGTCTGAAAAGGGCCATCCGCGCTTAGTTATATAGAACTATTAGCAACGATTTTCAGAGACAGTGGTCGAAAAGTGATTTGCCATGCCCTCCAATACCCGACGCGCACTTCTTGCTGGTTCAGGTGCGATCCTTGCTGCCCTTTGCGGTTGTTCTGCCCCGCAATCGAGTCCGAGTCAAACCGGCGATGCCAATCCACATTGGGTGACTGTGTATCTGGGAGAACGAGACGAGACTCACCACGTGACGGTCACGATTACGAACGAGAGTGGCGAGGTCCTTTTCGAGAAAGAGTACCAGCTCTCTGATAGTAACGAGACTGGAGAAGACGGGAGGTTTCCAACATCGACTGATCCCGACTCGATCGCAATTACTGTCGACGGAACGCAATTCGAACGGGACTGGCCGGGTTTCGAGCAATCGACCCTCCCTTGCAACGATCCAAACGAGGCCGGAATCCAGGTTTACGTAGAAAACGATCAGGATGGACAACCGGACATTCGTCTCGAAGCAGACTGTCAGTCCGTCACTGGTGCATGACCTACTTGCCGAGCTACTGGAATCTGGCTAAAACAGTGTCGACAAAGAGCTAACGAGAGCCGCACTGTTCGATCAATTCGTGTTGATTCCCGGGCTTACAGCAGGAACCACGGCTCTTCAGCCGCAGCAAAACCTACAGGGACATCGACCGGGGAGGCTTTTTGTACCGGGTCCTGGAGACCGAAGGCTGGCGGTTCCTGGACGCCTGCGTTAACGGCGACCGGCCCCGTCGTGAATTCGCCCGTCTCGACAGTACCGTCCATAATGTATTCTGGGGACGTTGCTTCGGATGCTGTGGCGGCATCCGCCTGTGCAACCGCGGCTCCCGAACCGACGATCAACAGCACGGCCAACAGGACGCTAAATGTGGTAGTTCGTTTCATGGTTTTTGTCCTACTCAATTGGATATAATAATTGTGCATCCAAAAATCTTTCGTCTTATTGTTTGTGCGTGTTGTTAATTGGCAAATTATGGAATAAATTGAAATTGTAAACTGGCAGTTCTTCAGTCCCAAACGTATTGCCCACGTTACAGGCAGTGGGTTGGCAATAATTACGTAGATATCCAAATCGGGCCGAAAATAGCCGAGGAATTTGAAACACCCTTCAATCAGTCGAGGGAAACGATACTACCGATCAGGTCTGGTCTAAGTCAGCCATCGTGGGTTCGTCGCCGCTCGGGATGAGGTAGCTGCCGGCGATGAAGAAGACGAGGCTGACCGCAAGAGCCGGGATGACCGGCTCTTGGAGCCAACCGAAGGTGATCAGGCCGAGGGCTTCGGCACCGACGACCAGGCTCCCCGAGATGATAGCGAGCATGGAACTGTAGCGATTCGCTCCGTCCCAGTAGTGACTCGCAACGTACGGGAAGAAGATTCCCGCTGCGCGGAAGGTGAAAGAGAAGAGCAGGACATCGACGATGATGCCGATTTCGAACAGCGCAACGAGGATCGCTGCGATGCCAATGATCCCGGTCACAATCTTGCTCACTCGGCCGAGATGTTTATCGGACGCCTCAGGATTGACGTACGGTTCGTAGATATCGTTGACCACCAGCGTCGAAGCCGCAACCAGATCGGAGTCCGCACTCGACATCGTCGCCGAGACCAGGGCCCCGAAGAGAATCCCGAGGAGGATATCGGGGGCGGCGACGGCTGCGAACCCGGGAAGGACATAGCGAGTCCCGTATTCAGCGACGTAGGGAATCGTGTTCCCCTGTTGCTGGAACGTCAACGCTGCAAGGCCCAGGATTGCCGGGAAGAAAGCAAAGAGGACGTAGGAACCGGCCGCACCGATTGAACCGACTTTCGCAGCTCGGTCGGATTCGGCCGCGAAGTACCGCTGCACGTACTCCTGGCCCACGCTGAAACTCGTGAAATATACGATAGTCAAGCTAATTATCTGACCGATGCCGATCCCCTCGGTGAGGCTAAAGCGCCAGGGCTCGAGGGTCGATTGCATCGTGTTCCAACCGCCAACGATGCCGTCTCCGACGACGTTGAGAGCGAATGGGACAGTGAGAATGATGCCACCGATAACGAAAATCCACTGCATGACGTCAGTAAAGGTGACACTCCAGAGCCCACCGACGTAGGAGTAACCCACCGCAATTGCCCCCATGACCAGGGTCGCCTGTGCATACGGAATCCCCACCAGAATCGAGAGGACGATACCGGAGGCCATGATCTGGACGGCCGTCAGCCCAATCATGGGCAGTGTGAGCACGATGACGGTCAGGATGTGATTTCCTGGACCATAGCGCTTTCTGAAGAATTCCGGGACGGTCGTCGAGAGCGTCGACCGAAGTTTGGGCGCGATGAAGGCCAGGGCCACGAATGCGATGGCCATCGTAATGACGTACCAGGCCGAGGAGAGTCCCCACTCACCGAAGCCCTGTTGAGCAACTCCCATCGAACTGCCACCACCGACCTCAGTCGCTGCGAGCGTGCCAGCCACGAAAACTGGTCCGAGCCGCCGCCCCGCGAGCATGAAGTCCTCCCCACCTTCGATCATGCGGGAGGCATAGAGGCCGATTGCAAGCAATACCAGGATGTACAGTACCACGATACCAAGGACAACGGGTGACAGTGCCATCCGTGAATACAACTACCATCTAAAGTACAATAAAAATTCGGCAAAAATCACTTGTACCTGTTTATCACGTTAATAATTAAGGCTGGAAAATCGGGGTATAGTAGCCAGAAACAAGTTAACGTATCAACAATTCCAAACATCGTCACCCATTCACAAGAATTATAGTCATATATTTTTTGATATAATATATGGGCTTCGAGACCAACGACGCGTTGCTGGAGGCCGTTTCTGCGGCTGGGCTGGACTACGAGGTGCTAGGACACGCACGGTTCGACGAACCGATCGTCACCATCGACGCGGGTGGAACCCAGGATCCGGGCGTCCTCATTGCGACCGGTGCCCACGCAACCGAACATGCCGGGGTCGCGGCCGCGGTCACGTTAAGCGAGGAACTGGTAACCGATCAGCGTGTCACCGTTATCCCGACCCGTGACCCGATCGGGCTCAATGGCTACGAATGGGCGCTAGATCGGGTCCTCGGTAGGAACGTGGACCTGCAGTCCTTCAAGGAGCTTGCAGCCCTCCTCCGAGAAGAAGGCGATGCTGTCTACGAATCCGAGGGGCTGACTCTGGCTCTATTAGAGGATTTGGGGTTCGCCGCCGTCCCGCCAGGCCAGGACGGCGAATCCTCTCAGTTCCACTTGCTCAAGCGATTCAAAGCAATGCAGCATAAGGCCCCGGAAGCTCTCGACCCGTATCGGGGGCGCCAGATCCTGCTACCGGCAGGCCAACCGAAAGTCCCCTCGAACGAAAACTTTGATCGGGCCTACTCGATGGTTATCAGCCCCGACGGCGAGTCACTCCACTTTAATCGATTCTTCGACCGTGCCTGGGCCCCAGTGGAAACCCGCGCGGTGCGAAATGTGATTGAACAGGAAGACCCGGGCCTGGTGTTTGACCTCCACGAGACCCAAGTCGCGGAGGACCGCGTGTTTTTGACTTTGAACGATCAGGCCTCGCCCGAGCGAAACGACGCCCAGCAGTCAGTTGCAAAAGCCACCATCGCGGGCGCCACGGCGGCCGGCGGCGAGACCGCTCATGTCGAAGACATCGAGGCCATGGCGACCATCACGAAAGCCGACCCGGATGCAGAAACCGGCGGGCTCTACGATCCGGTCGCGGATGGCATCTACCGGAAACCAGATCCCGAACGCCGCAACGAGGGTCAAAACCTGACCGATTATGCGACCGCCGACGGGCGGATAGCCATGACGTTAGAAACCGGGATGCTCGCACCAGAAGCACAGCGGGCCGATTTGCAGGTTCGGGCCGTTAAACGGGGCCTCGAGGCCTTCAGCGAGCTGAATCGTTCGTGAACCGATAGAAGACCTCACGGGCTTTCTCAGCGCGTTCGTGTTGTCGCCGGGCGGCTTCGACCAACCCCTCACAGACGCTCTCGTAATGGGCCAGTTGCGACCCACCGAGTTCCTCACGATTTGCCACGTATTGGTCGAACGTCTCCTGCAAGCCTTCGTAGGCCAGCAACCCACGCAGGTCCTCGAAATCGGTCTGTGCGCCGTTCACGAGCTCTTTCGTGATCGTCACGAACGCATCCGAGGCGCGCTTGAGCGACAACTCGGCCATGTCTGCGTCGCCCCGGTCGATTGCGGTCCCGAAGGCCGAAATAGCTGCCGCGATCTGCCGCACGGCGCGTTCTGATTCCTGCAGTTTCACGATGGCGTCATAGAGGACCCAAAACCCGTATAGTAAGACCATTTTCTCGTACGGCTGGCTGGCTTGCTCGGCCCGTCTTGCGGCAACCCCGAAGTTACCGGACTGAAGCGCCTCGACGAACCCTTCAGGATAAGTCTGGAGTGTGGACTCCAATCGGTCACGTCGTGCCCGGGCCCTGTCGGGTTCGAGGACGATCGGCGGCCCCTTGATTTCCGGATCGTCCGCTTTGATCTGGGTGAGAAGGTAATCCAACTCCGAACTGCCGCCCACTGGGTTACTGTCCTGGCCAGTAGAGCCGCCGTTCGACGCTGTTTCGCTATTGTCGTCGCTGAGGAAATCGACCCCCTTGGCGACTGCTCGGCGTTTTTTCTCCGGAATCGTCGTCGACACGTCCATCTGGGCTGCAAGCGTGTCCGCGTCAGGACCGAGCAACGCATCGACGGCCGCCCAATCCAGTTTGCCCTCCGGGCCAGGGATGCGCTTTTCGTCGACGGCGGTGTGGAAAGATCCCAGCATCGCCAATGATCCAGCGTGGGACACGCGGCCGTGCCTGTCATTGCTCTTGCTTGCCTTCCGGTTCGCGATGATTTCAGTGAGCAGCAGGGCGCTCATCGATTCGGAACGACCGTAGCGGTAGTCCTCGGCGATTTTCGGGAGCGAAATGACTCCCGAGTCGCTGTGTGTCCCGTCTGCTGTCGTTTCTGTCCACTCCAGGTAGTACTGAAACGGCTCCAAATCTGCTGGCCCTCGGCCCTCGACTCTCGAAAACTCCGCGGATACTTGCCAGTCGTCCTCGCGAGGATTGCTCGCCGATCCGCCGCGTCGCTGGAGGGACATCGACACCTCGACCGTGAACTGGGAGTTCTCCCCGAGCAACCCGGAAAGTTCGATAATCCCGCCGACCGCGCCAGGCGGAAGTACCTCGTTCTGCATCGCGCCAAGGGCCGTGAAGTGGACGTCCCCATCCTGTGGGATCGTCGCCGGGAGGATTTCGTCGATGTGGGCACTCACCCGTCGACTCAGGACTTTGCCCGGTCCCCAGTCTCGTTTAGGCATGGTAACCCTCCGGCATGAGCCACGTTCCAGCGTACTCCCGTCCTCTGCGCATCAGTGTATCGTACGCGTCGCTTGTCCGGCCATGGTATTAATACTTCCAGGGCATGATCGCGGGTCGGGTCTCTGAGAACTCGATCACAGTGCGGGGTTTTCCCCCACCTGCCAGGTCCACTACGGCGTTCGCTCCCAAAACTGCCCTTCAATAATGAACGTTTATGATGGATACCGCCCAATATTCGTCTATGCCGACAGATGAACACGTACTTATCGCTGGTGGCGGACGGATCGGCCGCCGCGTCGCCGAGCGCTTTCACAATCGTGGCATTCCAGTAACAGTCATCGAACAGGACCCGGACGAAACCGACCCCGAGGACTGGGAGTTCGACGTCATAATCGGGGACGCGACCCAGCCCTCTGTCCTCAGGGAGGGCATAACCGAATCGACGAAGACTGTAGCTGGTCTCACAGACGGCGAACACACTAATCTCGCCGTTTGCCTGATCGCCAAACGGATCAACGAAGACCTCCGCACTGTCGCCAGAATCGAGGACGAATACGGCGACGAGTTCGACGAGTACGTCGACGAAGTGTTCTTCCCCGAGCGCGCGAGCATCAAGGCCGGGGTCAACGCCATCAGCGGTAGCAACATTCAAACACTCGCCGACGTCACCGGTGACCTGGAGATTCTCGACATCCAGGTCGGCTACGACGCCCCGGTCAAAGGAACCCCAATCTCCGAGATCGACTTCCCCGAAGGCGTACAGGTGATATCACAAACGAACGGGCACGTCGCAGCACAAGCCGACGAAAAACTGGTCGCAGGCCGGCGCTATCTGGTTGCGGCGGATACACCAGTGGTCAACGACGTAATCGAACTGTTCCAGGGTGAGGACTGAACAGGGCTTTTGTAACCGTTTCAGAAGCTGCTCCGTCCAAATCGCTCGGAGTTAACTCATACAGGCTAAGTCCCCGTCCTCAAGGAGCGACCATCGGGAGTGAGTAGGGCGGGGATACAGCCGTCACAGCGGAAGTTCCCACCTTTCAAGTAGTTATATGCACTAGATAAAGACGTGGTCGAGGAGACGTTCAAGTACGCCGCAACGCCAGCAAGCAAAGCGGTAGCGACTGCTGCGTGGGAGGCAATTCAGACCTGTCGGGAAGTATACAATCACGCACTCACGCAGGAATACCGGCCACATCCCAAAAACTCGAAGCCGTCTTACACGTCGATGCAGAACAAGCTCCCTGCGTGGAAGAAACGATGGCCGAAATGGTCGGACGTCTACTCGAAAACCTTGCAGATGGCTGTGCGGCGGATCAAGCAAAGCGAGAGCGTACTTGAGTCTCTCCAAGAGAAGGGCTACGACGTAGGACGATTGAAGTGGAAGGCACCCGAAGAATACCGCAGCATCGTCTACAACCAGTCCGGTTTCGACGTGGATCGTAACACGGACCGGACTGAGCACGTGACGGTGGACTTCTCTAAAATCGGCACCTTCCACCTCAGATATCACCGACAGCTGCCCGATGATGGCGAAATCACGCAGATCATTCTAAAGAAGTCGAAACCCGGTGATTGGACAGTGAGCATTGTCGTCGATTACGACCCTGATTATCCCGATCTACCCGCTATCGAAGACATCAGCGCCGAAAATACAGTTGGAATCGACCTTGGGATAACGTCATTCATCCACGATTCGACGGGTCGTTCGTTCCAGTCACTCGACGAGCAAGCTGAACGGAAGCGGATCGAGCGCCGGCATCGCGATCTCTCACGGAAGGAGTATGGTTCGAACAACTGGGAGAAAGCCCGACAAAAGTTGGCTCAAGCGTATGAACGGCTTCGCAATCGTCGCAGGGACTATCGGGAGAAGTTGGCTCACGAATACACGTCAAGGTATGATGCAGTGTTTCTCGAAGACCTGGACGTGAAAGGGATGCTTGAGGGGGATCGAAGGGGACGGAACATTGCGGCAATGTCGTGGCGGAAAACCATTCAGGCATTCAAACGCCATGGTGAGAAAAACGGGTGTCACGTAATCGAGGTGCCGCCAGAGGGAACGACAAAGCGCTGCTCGCAATGTGGCACGGAAACAGAGAAACCTCTCTGGGTGCGTGAACACGCCTGTCCATCATGTGGGTTCGAAGCTGACAGGGACTACAATGCAGCGCTTGAGATCAAGCACCGTGGTTTGGACGAACTCGGAATTAGGGATTCGACAGCAGATGTAGGTCAGGGCATGGCCGAATCAACGCCTGCGGAGACTGCACTCCCTGGGGACACTGAGGAAACATCCGATGAGGTGTCTCCAAAGCGCGTCGTTGAAACAGGAAGCCCCTGCCTCAAGGAGCCGCCGAAGGCGGCGAGTAGGCAGGGGTAGTTCACTCTTCGTATTCGTAGCCGGCCATTTCCACAGCGAGCGAAGCGGCAGTTCCGTCGAGCACCCGCTCGAATTCCGCCACGCCGGCTTTCTTCCGCCGCTGCGGATTTGCGATCAACTCGAGGGATTGCGTGCCAACCGGCACGAAATCGACATCGTGAGTCGCTGCGGCGTGCCGAAGGCCAAGCCCCACGTCAGCCACCCCATCAGCAACCCGCTGGGCCGGGCTTCGGATGCCTTTAACTGTGCGTTCGTACCCATCAATGCCTTCCTGAAGGTCGCTCAACGATTCATCAGTTTCCTCCGCGAGAGCAGCCAAGGCATCGTCGAAAGCCGATCGAAGTCCCATCCCCGTTGCGACATTGACGAACCGACCGGCCCCGTCGAGGTCGCTCAGTCCAGACACTGATTCGGGGTTGCCGGGTGGGACGACGAGGCCCCATTCGCGGGTGTAGGAGCCAAGTCGGTCCCCAGAAACCGCAGCGGCGTCCGGTTCGGTCACCAGCGCGAAGTCCGAAATACCGTCCCGAAGCCGCCGTCTGCCCTCTCCGCTCCCATGGGAGAGGTAACGGGGCCCGTCGATATGATCGAGCAGTCGCGCCAGGAGGGGATCGGACTCGCCAATCCCGAGGACCGTCGGTGGACGGGTGTCCTTCGAGAAGAGATCGACGGTCACCGATTGTCCCTCGGTGAGGCGTTCTGTTTCAGGGGCCATCTCGACGACACCGTCCGCCTCAGTGAGACTCGTAATCGCTCCACTGCCCTTGTCGACCGGGTAAACGAGGACCGATCCAGTCTCGTCCTCGATGACGGCGACCGGAAGAAGGTAGGTCCGACCCTCGGTGTACCGGACACCAGCAGCCATCGCGCCCTCGATCGAGGGAACCGATTCGGGAGGTTGTCCGGCGGCCGCTCTAATTGCCGGTGCGACGTAGGTTCTGAAAACACTCAGCGCGGAGACCGGATTTCCGGGGAGGCCGATGTAGGCAGTATCCGCGATCTCCCCTACGATGGTCGGCCGTCCGGGTTTCACGGCGATGCCGTGGAGGTCCAACCGGCCGTGATCCTCGACGACACGGTAGAGAACGTCGGCGTCGCTGGCGCTCGTCGAACCCGAGGAGAGAACGAGGTCACAGCGCTCCCCCACCGATTCGAGGGCCGAGAGCATTCGGTCGTAGTCGTCTTCGATGTGGGGAACGATTTCGGGTTCGCCACCGGCCGCCCGCACCGCCGCGGCAAGGGCGTACGTGTTGAGGTCGTAGATCTGGCCTCGCTCGTCGTCCCGCTCCTCTCCCGGTCGCACCAGTTCGTCACCGGTCGAGACGATCCCGACGGTGGGTTTGCCGTGGACGGGTACCGAATCGATGCCAAGGGCCGCAAGCAGGCCCACGTCTCTCGTGGTCAAGACCGTTCCAGGTCCCATAGCCCGGTCGCCGGCTGCGACGTCGTCGCCGCTATGCATTATGTTGTCTCCCGGAGCGACAGCTTTCCGGATGGACACCCGGGTTTCTCCGTCGTTCTCTATCCGGGTGGTTCGTTCGACTGGCACCACGGCATCCGCGCCGGTCGGGACTGAGCCGCCAGTCGCAACGCCGACGACAGTACCTTCATCGACTGGGATAGACGGTTTCTCGCCGGCTTCGATTTCGCCCAGGACCGGGGCTTCGTACGGATCGTTTTCCGAGGCGCCAAAGGTATCGGCCGCTCTAACGGCGTAGCCGTCTTTCGTAGAGCGATCAAAGCCCGGAACGTCGATGCCCGCCTCGATTCGTTCGGCAACGACACGGCCATCAGCCTGCAGCAAATCGACCGTCTCTGTCCCGGGCGAGAGGTCGAGACTCCGAATCGTTTCCACGAGTTGCTCCGGCTCGACGAGATCACGGAACTGTTTTCGCTGTGTCATGGCTGGGCCTCCCAGAACTCGACAGTCACGGCTTCACCGGCGTCGTACCCCTCGATGGATTCGGGCACCTGAATCCAGCCGTCAGCAAGTGCGACCGACGACAGAATGCTCGCGCCGCTTTCCTGGACGGGAACCGCTCGTGGGCCCTCTTCCGCTTCTTCGACGGACACTCTGACACAGGTTCGAATGCCGGGTTCGCTCCGAATCTTGCGATCCAGCGTGGTCTCCAATCGGGCGGGCTCCTCAGCGGTGGTATCTTGCACCCAGTTTATCGCCGGCCTGAGGAACTGCCAGGCGTTCACCATACAGGCCACCGGATAGCCCGGGAGCATCAAGATTGGCGTGTCCTCAACTGTTCCCAGCGCAACCGGGTGACCTGGTTTGAGCGCGACGCCGTGGACCAGTAACTCCCCGCGTTCCTCGACGACGGCCGGCATGAGGTCCCGTTTCCCGATCGAGGAGCCACCGGTCGTCACGATGATATCCGCGTCGAGGTTCGATTCGATGGCCGTCGAAAGGGCGTCCCGTTGGTCCGTCACGACCGGTTCGTGACTGGCGCGCCCGCCCCACCGTTCCACGAGCGAGGAGACCATGATGCCGTTCGTTTCGATGGCTTCACCGGGTTGGGGATCGCTCTCCACCAGTTCCTCGCCGGTCGGAACGACTGCGACGTCGGGCCGTTCTCTGACCGTTACGGACTCAATTTCGACCGAGCGGAGCAAACCCAGATCAGACGGCCGAAGCCGGTGACCCGGATCGAAGAGGTGTTGTCCTTCTTCGAGGTCCTCCCCGACGTCGCTGACGTTCTGGCCGACCGCTGCTGCCGAGGAGATCTCGACTCTTTCTCCGACATCGGTCGAATGTTCTGCTTTGACCACCGCGTCGGCAGGGTCGGGTACCGGGCTTCCAGTATGGACCCAGGTCGCTTGTCCAGGCCCAGCCGCTTCTTCGTGTATCTGGAGTGTTTCCGGCGACCGGGCTTTTGCGCCAAAGGTGTCCTCGGCCCTGACGGCGTACCCGTCCATCGCCGCTCGTGGAAAGTCCGGAACGTTCCGCGGAGAGCTGAGCGACTCCGCAAGAACCCGGCCGTCCGCCCGCTCGAGGGGGACCGTTTCCGTCCCCGTAGGTACCGACGTTTCCGCTTTGAGAGTGGCCCGTGCCGCAGCCACCCGCTCTCGCTCGACGAAGCCGGACCCTCTCACTGACTCTGCGTCTCCCATGTCAGGTGAACAGGGTACCCGGAACCAAAAACCCGCGTCTTGGCGAACGGTCACTCGACGAACCGATCGTCTGCAGTCCGCCGGCTTTCGTTTTCGATCGAGCCTTCGAGCCAGCCAATGGTCGCTTCCTCGACGCCGTTGAAGGCCGGAACGAACGGTTTGATGTCAAGTAATGGGGTGCCGTCGAGCACGTCGATCCCGGAGACGATGAGCGAGGACTCCGAGACGCTTTCGAGTTCGACGACCGACATTCCGATGGGATTTGGCCGTCTGGGCGCCCTGGTCGCGAACACGCCGTGGACCGCGTCCTCCATGAACGGTTGGGGCTGGAGGTCGTAGCCATCCGCTGAGTGGAACTCGTAGATGAGTACCAGATGGGAGAAGCCATCGACGTCGAGAAGCCCGTCAGCGTAGGCCTCGTCTACTTCGACGACCCCCATCGCATCGGAAAATGCGCCCTGGATCGGCATGCCGGACTCCTCCGTGTATGGGGAGTGAATCGTACCGATATGGGTGAGTTCGGTCGCCTCGGCTACGGGCTCCTCCGCTGACTTTTTCACCGGTGTCCCGCCGTCTGTCGAGGCCGTCGAAACCGTCTCAAGCACCGCTGCGAGCCACTCCGGAGCGTCCGAGTAGTCCCGGGCGGTGATCAGATTGCCGTCCACGACCCCGGCATCATTGACAAAGGTCCCACCCGCCGCCTCGATGTCGTCCTTGATCGAGGGGTGGCAAGCCAGGCGCCGGCCATCGACGACGCCCGCGCTCACGAGCAATTGCGCACCGTGACAGACCGAGGCGATCGGGCGATCAGTCTCGTCGAAGGCCTGCACGATGTCGATGGCCGAGGGGGCCTGCATCCGGATCGCCTCCGAAGAGTACCCACCTGGGAGGACAAGCAGGTCGTACGCCGCCGCATCGACGGCCTCTATGGCGAGGTCAGCATCGAAGTCGACACCGTGGAGCCCCGTGACCGGACCTCCGTCCGGTGAGGCTATGTCCACCTCGAAACCCGCCTCCTGGAGGCGGTAGTAGGGGTAGCTGAGCGAGCGATCGCCGAATCGGTCAGCCGCGAGTGCGAGTGCGTGCTGTGTCATGAGTAGGAGTCTTCTCTGTTTGGTGTCGCCGTGGCTCCGCCGGATCTGATCGTCCCGCGGATGGCGCTGACGTACGGTTTGAAGCTGTCCGTCTCCGGGTCCCGGGGTCGGTGGCAATCGACGTCGACGACGCGGTCGATACGGCCCGGATCGCCCTGGACCACGACCACGGCGTCCGAAAGCCGGACCGCCTCACCAACGGTGTGGGTCACCATCAGGACGGTCTTCCCAAGCCGGTTCCAGAGATCCAGAAGGTCGGCCTGGAGGGATTCCCGTGTAGCGACGTCCAGATCCGAGAACGGTTCGTCCAGGAGCAGTATTTCGGGGTCCGGCGCCAGGGCCCGAGCGATTCCGACCCGCTTTTGCATTCCGCCACTGAGTTCCGTCGGCTTGGCTCCAGCCCGGTCGTCCAACCCGACCATTGAAAGCAAGTCCTCGACCCGCCGGTCTGCCTCTGCTGGATCCATCTCTCCGACCTCCAGAGCAAAGCGAACGTTCTCAGCGACGGTCCGCCACGGGTACAGCGTCGCCGCCTGAAAGACCAACCCACGATCGGGACTCGGGCCGGTAACCGGGTGCCCGTCGACGCGGACCATCCCTGTAGTCGGGGACTCAAGACCGGCCAATAGCCTGAGCAGGGTGGTTTTCCCGCCGCCGGACGGGCCGACGACGGAGACGAAGCCACCCCGCGGTATCGAGAAGTCGATGCCGTCAAGAGCGCGGACGACGCCCTCCTCGGTCTCATACCGTTTTGAAACGTCGTCGTATTCGATGAACGCGTCGGTCACGGCTCGATCACCTCCCTGAGGCCGCGAAAGGCCACGTCCGAACCGAGATACACCAGTCCCAGCGCCAGCATGTAGGCCATGCTGAGGTCCATCGAGAGGCTCTGGGCCGTGTGGATGATCCGGTACCCGATTCCCGGTGCGCCGAACAGTTCGGCGGCGACGACGATCATCCAGGCCCGGCCGATGCTCGTCCTGATTCCCGTAAAAATCGACGGAGCGCTACCCGGGATCACGACTTTCCGAAGCATGGTCAGGTCGTCCTCGACACCCAGACTCTCGGCGACTTCGACCCATTCCTGCGGGAGCTCTTCGACGCCACCGTACGCGGCGAAAAACGTAATCCAAAAGGCGCCGATCGAGACGATGACCGCCGCCCCGGCGTGGCCGATGCCGACCCACACGATTACCAGGCCCATCCAGGCCAGCGGTGGAATCGGACGCAGGAGGCTCACGACCGGGGAGACGTACTCGTCGAGGACTGTGGAATATCCAAGGACAAGCCCAAGAGGCGCGCCAAGGCCTACCCCTATGAAGAGCCCGGGGAGATAATGCATGAGACTCTGGGCCAGTACCACCGTGAGTTCCGTCAGCGGCAGCTCTATGGTTCCAATCGTGAGCGTCGCCGGTGTCGTCAACTCCGTTAAAAACGCCGAGAGTACCGCGATCGGCGTCGGGAGGAGGTACGATGGCATTGTGGCCGCGACCGCCCACCAGAGGACGAAAAACCCCACCCCACCGGCGAGCCCACGCTCGACCGATCTGGGCACCGCTCTGGAACGGCTAACAGTGCCCCCTTCGCTGGGCAACCACGTGGCGAGGTCCTGGCTGGCCATCAATTCCTCGCCGTTCTTCCGGTCCTGACGATGATCATTGCTCGATTGCCCGGTCGTAATACTGCGTGTCGAACAGCGTCTCGTTCTCGATGATGGCGTCTGTCTTTCCAAGCCGAGCCGCGTACTCCGCGAGAACGGTCGTACCCTCTGTAATCTCATTCGGATCCGTGACGTACCTCGTCGCCGGATTCTCGAGTGCCATGCGAGCAGTTTCAGCGTCGAGGGCGCTCTCGCCGCCGTAAACCTCGCTCATGTAGCTTGCAGCCTCGTCGGGATTCTCATTGATGAACGCGGTCGCCTCGGCGTGGTTCGCGACCAAGGTCTCGATGGCTCCCGGGTTCGCTTCAGCGAACTCGTCGCGAACGACCGTGACTCCCGCCGGTTCGCCTGGGATGAAATTCCCGACATACGTGAGCCGCTGGTACGGGGCGTCCGTGCGTTCCTCGATCAGCGTCGGCGTCGGCTCCGGGATGATAGCCCCGTCGACCTCACCCGCGAGCAATGCTTGGCGAGCCGCCCCTGGGCCACCTAGGTGAACCAGATCGACGGTGTCGACTGATGCTTCCCGCACCTCCTGGATCCAGTAGCGGGCCGTGATGTCCGAGACACTTCCTTTCGGGTAGGTCCCCAGCTTGAAGTTGCGACCCCGGTCGTCGGCGAAGTCAGCAAAGCCCCCAGTTTCATTGGTGAAATAGTCCCTGGCCTCGTCGGCGACCATCACCACGAAGGCCTCCTTCGAGCTCGCAGAGACGACCGAAACCGGCGTCTCGGAGTCCGCGACCACCAGCGCCGGAATGATCCCGATCATCCCCACGTCGGCTTTGCCCGAGACGAGCAACTGGGTGATGCTCTTGCAACTGGCCGTTTTGGGCTCGATAGTGGGTGCTATCTCCTCGAAGCGGCCCTTTCGATCCATCACCACCGCCTGGAAGTGCGGCGGTGCTGCATCGTAGGCCAGGTTCATCGTTACGGACGATTCCGAGCGAGCGAACGTCGAACAGCCCGCAACGGCCGTGAGTCCGGCCGACCCGACTGCGCCGATGAACTCTCGACGGTGCATCCTGATTTGGGGTTTCGGCAGAGACCACCATAAACGTAACGTAAACGCGTTAAATTTGGCACTAGTATAAACATTACTGGTTACCCGATGGACACCCCATAAAAATTTTTAACCGATTTTGTAATTCGACCCGCCGCTCGTCCGATACCGTACAAGTTAACCCCTACCGCGAATACACTCGAATATCGTGACGAACACGCAGGTCACCCTGATCCAGATCGATAACTACGGTCCGTGGACAGTCACCCCGTCACCACGCCGGGAGGTTGACCTCCAGACCCTCCAGTCCAACCTCTTCGCGGACCTCTCCCAGAAGTTCGGGGAGTACGGCGGTTACACGTTCTTCACGCGGTTCGACAACATGATCGCCGTCACCAACGGGATGGACGTCTCCGAACACGCCCGGATTCAGGAGTCCGTGGGCAATCGCTATCCCGTCACCATCAGCATGGCCATCGGGCACGGCGACTCGCCGGCCGAGGCCCTCGTCGAAGCGACGGCCCGGCTCCAGGACCGCGGCAGCGCACAGGACCACAAGCGAAAGGAGGAGCTCCTGGGGAACACGCTCGCGCAGGCGGAGCGAACCGACGAAGACGTTCAGATCGCTCATTTCGACGTTATCGACGCGACCGGGAAGTACACCGACGAGCTCGACGCGTTCTCGACGTTCATCCACATCGAACAGGGCTACGCGGCCCTCATGCGACACCTCCACGACGAGTACGGCGGGCTCGCCTTTTTCGTCGGCGGCGACAACGTCATTACAGTGTGTCCGGCCCTGGACCAGCAGGATTACGAGTCGATCATCGAACACGTCGAAGCGACGGCAGACGTCAACCTCCAGGTCGGCATCGGCCGGGGAACCACGCCCTACGACGCCGGTATGGCGGCGAAACACGGCCTCGAAACCTGTCGGGAAGAGGGGACCCGCGTCGAAGGGATTCTCGACGCGGGCCACAGCGATTAAGGGAACGGGAGCCGCGGCGTTTTATGCCCGGAGGACGGACCGTCACCTATGCCTCGCGAGGGGCGGCTCCCGGGAGCAGCCCAAACGGACGATGCGATCGTGCTCCACGTTGACATGGACGCCTTCTATGCCAATTGTGAACGTCTCAAGGAGCCGGCCCTCAAGGGAAAACCCGTGGTCGTCGGCATGGGGTACGAGCCGGGAGCCACGATCGGAGCGGTCGCAACGGCGAGCTACGAGGCCAGGGAGTACGGCGTCGAAAGCGCCCAGCCGATCTCTGAAGCCCTCGACCGACTGCCCAGGGCAGACCAGCCGCCGACCGACCCAATGCCAGACGAAGCAGTCGGCTACTATCGCTCGGTCGATCACGAGTACTACGAGAAGGTCGCAGCCGACGTGAAGGCAATTCTCCACGAACTCGCCGATTCGGTGCGGGAAGTGAGCATCGACGAGGCCTATCTGGACGTTACCGATCGCACCGCCTGGGAAGTCGCGGAGGGCTTTGCTCGGCACGTCAAACAGCGGATCAAGCGAGAGGTCGGGGTTCCAGCGAGCGTGGGGGTCGCGCCGAACATGAGCGCGGCGAAAATCGCCTCCGATCACGACAAGCCCGACGGGTTGACCGTCGTCGAACCGGAATCCCTTGAGGCGTTCCTCCATCCGCTGCCGATCGAAGACCTGCATGGCGTCGGACCGAAGAGCGCACAAACGTTCCACGACCTTTCGATCGACACTATCGGCGACCTGGCCGCCGCCGACCTCGAAGTGCTGGCCGAGGAGTTCGGCGAGCGGGGCCGGGAGCTTCACTTTCGGGCTCGTGGCATCGACGAACGGGCAGTCGAATCCCGCGGCCGGCCGAAGAGCCTCTCCCGGGAATCATCGTTCGGAGAGCCAGTAGAAGACCCCGAGCAAGCACGAGAGCGACTTTCGGAGTTGGCTGCAGCAGTCGCTCAGCGAGCGACCAATAAGGGGGCCCTCTATCGAACGATCGGTATCAAAGTCGTCGAACCGCCCTTCGAACAAAATACCCGCGAACGGTCATTGGGCGGGCCAGTCGATGAGCCCGCGCTCTTGCGAGAGACGGCCCACGATCTGTTCGAGGAATTCGAGGGGCGAGCCGTGCGGAAGTTAGGGGTGAGAGTCTCGAACCTCAGCTTTGCGGACAACGAGCAGGCCGGGCTCGACGATTGGAACGAACGTTCCCAGGAAGACGCAGAAGGCCAAACCGGCGAACCGGAGATCAGAGGGCAGTCCCGGATTGGGTCCTACGAGAAGACCGAGTGATTAGTCCGCGACCAGATCTTCGAGCGCTGCGGCCGGGTCTTCTGCCTTTGCGACCCCGCTCGCAAGAAGAACGCCGTCGGCTCCTAATTCCTCGGCTGCTTTTACGTCGTCGCCGGTGCTAATGCCGGCCCCACAGTAAACATCGACAGCGGGATCGACCGATTTGGCAGCCTCTACCGCGTCCCTGACGATTGCCGGGTCCGCTTGACTGACTGGCGTCCCGGTCCCGATCAGTTCCGGCGGCTCGACGGCGACGGCGTCCGGTCCCAATGCGGCCACGGCCGCGATCTGTTCGGGATTGTTGGCACACACGATCGTGTCCAGGCCGGCTCGCTCGGCCGCCTGGATGGCCCCATCAATGTCCGCCAGGGTAAGCCGGCGCTCGGAATGATTGATGAGCGTGCCTGTTGCACCGTTTCGTTCGACCGCTTCCGCGAGGGGTTGCCCCGTATGACTGCCTGATTCCACTGGGCTCACGTGCTGCCCCCAGGTCGCCACGCCCTGCTCGGCGACGGCCGCAAGGTCGGCTGTCTGTGGAGCGATGGCAACCTCAGTCGAGCTATCGGCATCGACCGCAGCCGCAGCGCTGGCGATTTCGATTGGGTCGACGTCGTAGGCCTTGAGATTGACGAGAACGAACATACGTTCGGGTCCGTCCCGAACGCGTTAAAGATTGCCTTCCGCCTAGTCCTTTCGCTCGACCATGTCACCGAGGGTCAAGCCCGAATCCGAGCCGCCGGATTCCCACTCCTCGTCGCCGGATTCCTGGGCCATCGTCAGGGAGATATTCAGATGACTTTCGAGTTTCTTCTGGACCTCGTCGCTCGGGAGCATATCCCCGTGTTCGAGCTTTCGGATCAGGCTGACCTTCTCGTTGATCTGATTGGCGAGTTCCTCCTGGGTAAGGTCGTTTTGCTCTCGCGCGTTCCGAATGCGCTGGTCGTAATCCTCGGCGACTTCCTCCATCTCGTCGTACAGGTCCCGGCGCCGGCCCCCGGAGCTGCTCGATCCGCCGCTGGAAGTGGAACTCGAGGTGGAACTGGACCCGCCACCCGACGTCGAGTACTTCGTCGAGGTGCTCGTGGTGTCCTTGGTCTGCACTTCGGTGCCGAATTCGGCACAGTCATCACAGACCTGCAACTCGGCGCCCTCGATTTTGACCGTCTTCGGACTCGGGGTCTCGGCGCCGCACATCTCACACTGAACCATGGTGGAATCTTACCTGCCACCGGCCTTAAATGGTAGGAACGTCAGCGGAGGGCCTGAAAACCGAACCCGAATCGCTGGAGCGCCGTCAGGTGGCCGACGATGGCGAGGAAGCCGAGGAGTGCCGTGACCAACGACACGCCTGCAACGGACGGGTAAAAGGGAACTATGACGCCAACGAGTGCGATCAATGCCAATCGGTCGGCGCGGCCGAGCAAACCGCCGTATTCCCGTTCGAGACCGACGGCTTCGATTTGCGTGCCCAGATAGGAGGTCAGCAGAACGCCGGTTACAGCAGCGAATCCCAGTCCGTACTGTCCGATCCCGCCTGCAAGACCGGCCACGACGACGATGTCTGCGTAGCGATCGAGGACGTGGTCGAGGAGATCCCCGGCCTTCGAATCGACGTCGAGTTCCCGGGCCAGCGCGCCGTCGATCAGGTCGAGCCACCCGTTCAGGAATACCAGCACTGCTCCAGCTAGATACCAGAGTGGCCGAGCCTGGAAAAAGGAGATACCGGCGCCAATCGCGAGCAGGAATGCAACGACGCTCACCCCGTTCGGCGTCAACCCGACTCGCTTGGCGGACAGCACGAATGGGTCCAGAAACAGGTTTGCCACCGGTCGAAGTCTGTCGAGTGTCATAGATACTCAGTGTAGTCAACCGTACCAGCGCCCGGTTCTCCTTCACCAGCGATGACCGCCTCGATTGCAGCGGCCGTTTCGGCCGGGGTTTGATCCGTTGTCTCAATTTCGTAGACAGAATCGGTTCCGTGGGCCTCAACTGCCTCGGACAGAATGACATCCAGGGCTTCACTCTCCGCGTTTTCCGTCGCGGAGTCCGCTGATTCGCCGCGTTCGAGCAAGCGGTCTTCGATCGTCGCCGGCTCACACCGGAGCACGACTACCCGATCCACGTCGAGAAGATGGGAGAGGTGGGACTCGATCAGAATATCTGTCCGATCCGCGAAGGCTTCTTCGACCGCCTCGATGTCCGCAAGGAGGCTATCCCGCGATTCGTCTTTGCCCGTATGAAGCCCGCGTTCACGAATGACTTCGTTCAGATGAACGATACCCAGATCCGTGTCCAACTCCTCCGTAGCCGTCGTTTTACCTGTTCCAGGCGTTCCTGTTACAGCAATTCTCACGCCGAAAGCACCTCGTTTAGCTCGCTTACGGCTCGTTTCGTTTCCGACTCCGTCCCCGCAGTGATACGAATGTGGGACGGCAGGCCAAAACTCGACAGATCTCGAACGATGACTCCACGCTCCCGTAACGCCTCGGCAACAGCTGTTGCGTCACCAACCTCGACCATGACGAAGTTTCCGTGGCTCGCATAAACCCGTGTGTCAACGTTCTCCTGCAGGTACTCCCGGGACCATTCGACCGTCTCTTTGGTCCGTTCGAGGTGGTCCGTATCGGTGAGGGCTGCCTGCCCGGCCAAACAGGCAAGCGAACTGACCGAAAACGGGGTGTTGACCTGAGCGTAGGTTTCCGCCCAATCTTCGGGAACAATGGCGTAACCAAGCCGGAGTCCTGCAAGCCCGTAAGCCTTCGAGAACGTTCGAAGAACCGCTATATCGTCCCGTTCGGGGAGCAGCGTCCTGGCGCTGTCGCCCTCGGCGAACTCCTCGTAAGCCTCGTCGACGACCAGGAGCGTCTCTTCGTCGGTTTGGTCCGCGATCCACCGTATCGAATCAAGGTCGTACCGACTGCCCGTGGGATTGTGGGGGCTCGTCAGGTAGACGATTCGCTCCCCATCGTAGGCCTCGACGACGGTTTCGGGCCGGAATTCTGATAGTTCGTCGCTGACGTCGTACTCCCGAACCCGGCCGTGGTGGAAGCGGGCGGACATCTCGTAATAGGCGAATCCCGGGCGTGGGACCAGGACCGCGTCCTCGGGCTCGAGCATCGCCCGCGCGAGGTAATCCAGTGCCCCGTCACCGCCCGGCGAGAGCCAGATTTGTTCAGTGACAACGTCCCACTTCTCGGCGAGTGCGGCCGTGAGGTCGGTGTGGACGGATTTCGGGTAGTGGTGCACCAATGGGGCCCGATCTCGGATCGCCTCGACAGCTTTTGGCGCCGGGCCGTGTGGGTTCTCGTTCGACGCGAGCTTGACCATCTCCGAGGGGTCTTTCCCCAGATCGCGGGCGACTTCCTCGAGGCCCTTGCCCGCGACGTATTCGGTGTGGTCGGAGAGGTCCCGTGGTTGCATGGTAGAAAGAAGTGACGCGGACGGTTTAAGTATGATTACTCCCGGCGAACATCATGTTCGAGGGTCCCGACGCCTTCGATTTCTATCTCGACGGTATCCCCGTCCGAGAGCGGACCAACGCCAGCAGGGGTGCCCGTACTGATGACATCCCCCGGTTCCAACGTCATGTAGGACGTGATCTCCGCGACGAGTTCAGGAACGGAGAAAATAAACTCCGCTCGAGAGGATTTCTGGCGCACGTCGCCGTTAACCCGGAGTTCGATCGATGCATCAGCCGGGACCGAATCGGGGTCGGCCACGACCGGCCCCATCGGAGCCGCACCGTCGAAGGCTTTCCCCCGGACCCAGTTCTGTTCCCGTTCCTGGTCGTCGCGATTGGACACGTCATTGACGGCCGTGAACCCCTCCACGAACTCCCAAGCGTCATCCTCGGGGACGTTTTTCGCCTGTTTGCCGATAACGACGCCAAATTCAGCCTCGTAATCGACCCGCTCTTTGTCCGCCGGGAGAGTAATCGTGTCCCCGTGTCCGGCCACCGCGTTTGGCGTTTTCAAGAAGAGCAACGGCCGGTCCGGGATTTCCGAATCGCGCTCTTCGGCGTGATCGGCATAATTGAGTCCGATAGCGATGATTTTCGTGGGTTCGGCTGGGGGGAGGACGTCAACGTCCGCGGGGTCGTACACCTGGCCGCCGGACTCGATGCCATTCTCTGTCCAGTCGCCGACCCGGGTCGCGCCTGCCTCGTCGCGAAAGCGAACTGTTCGCATGGCCCCGGATTTGGCCCCCCGGGGCCTAAGCGTTGCGAGGCCATCAGGCGGTACGTTTTTTGCTGATTTTGCCGTTATTAGAACCTGACCATGGAGCTTACCTGGCACGGCCATTCGACCTGGACGGTAACGGTCGGCGAAACGGACCTCCTGATCGACCCCTTCTTCGATAACCCCCTGACGGACCTGGCCCCGAGCGACATTTCGGAGCCGGACTACGTCCTGTTGACACACGGCCACGCCGATCACATTTCACACGTCCCGGAATTCGCTGCCAGTACGGTCGTCGCGACACCGGAGTTAGCGACGTTCGTCGCGGAGGAATACGGCGTGGAAGAGACGATCGGCATGAATCTCGGCGGGACAATCGAGCTGGGCGACGCGTGGGTTACGATGCACCGAGCAGATCACACAAACGGAATCGAAACCGATTACAACGTGTCCGCAGGCATGCCGGCAGGATTCCTCGTGAGCGACGCCCATCCGGCCGAGGACGCTGAGGAACAGACGTCGTTCTACCACGCTGGCGACACCGCACTCATGTCCGAGATGCGGGACGTCATCGGCACCTACTTGCAACCAGACGCCGCAGCCCTCCCGATCGGCGATCATTACACGATGGGAGCCAAGCAGGCGGCGATCGCGGTCGAGTGGCTTGGGGTTGACACCGCGTTCCCCATGCATTACGACACCTTCCCGGCGATCGAGGCCGATCCAACGGACTTCGAGGCAGCGGTGGCCGCAGGCGACACGGACGCGACGGTATCAATCCTCGACGGTGACGAGACCGTCGAACTGTAGTCCGGGTGGGACGAACGTTTTTACCGGCCCGCGGCGTGTGCTGGAGTAATGAGCGATTTCAGCCTCGATCTGCGCAACGCCGAGGAGGAACTCGACATCGAGGAGACGGATGGATCCTCGCTCGATGGCGAAATCGTCCTCGGGACGCTTGACGGAACGACGCCGGACGAGGAGTGGCTCTCCGAAATCGAGGCCGGGAACGTACTGATGCTCGCCATCGAGGGGGACCTGAACGAGCTCGCCGCCGGTTTCGCGAGGGACGTAAAGGAGTCGGGCGGATCCTTGACCCACTTCCGTCGATTCCTCGTTGTGGGACCGCCCGGAGTTACGGTCAATACGGATCGGTTGTAAGCAATCCACCGTCTGTCTCTGAACGGTTTCCTCTTTCTCGATTTCCGGAGTAACAATCGTTAACGGTTTTCCCACCCTACTTGGAATATGGCATTTCGCGCAGTGGAGTCTGCACAAAACCCAACCATCGTCGATCGTTTCGACGGCGGTTTCGGGTGGCTCGCCCACCCCGAGGAAACAATGCAACGAGCCAGTCATGCTGTCAATTTCGGGGACGGCGTCTGGATTATCGATCCCGTCGACGCGGCCGGTATTGATTCGGAAATCGAGCGGCTGGGAGCGGTCAAAGGGGTCGTCGTCCTTCTCGACAGGCACGAGCGGGACAGTGCCACCGTCGCGAATCGGTTCGACGTTCCGGTCTATCATCCGCCGTACGTCGATCGGAAATTCGAGGCGCCGACCGAACTCTTAGGGGCGACGCTGCCGGGTGAGGACGTCTCAGTTCACAAAGTGCTCGACTGGCCGATGTGGAAGGAGGCAGCGTTGTTCGACGGTAAAACCCTGGTTGTACCGGAAACGTTGGGAAGTGTTCCCTACTTCACCGTCGGAACGGAACCAATCGGCGTCCATCCTATGGTGAGAATAGCACCGCCAAGAAAACTCACCGAGTTCACACCGGACCGGATTCTCGTGGGCCATGGGGAAGGCGTTCACGAGAACGCCGGGCCAGCCCTTCGGGATGCAATCAGGAATGCGAGACGCGGCCTCCCTGCGGCCTGGGCAAACGGCCTGCGATCCCTATTCTAATTCGTCTAGCCGGTGGTCGATATCGTCGAGGCGCCGCAACCGCTCGCGATGGAGGCTCGCGAGCATGTCAGCGAGAAACCCGAACATGATCAGTTGCCCACCCAATAGAATCGCCAAGGTAGCAACCACGGCGAGGATCTCGTGTGAGATACCCTGTGTGAAGAACTCGACTCCAACATATCCGCCGACGGCCAGGCCCGCGCCGAAGATTCCCACCCCGATGCTCCCGAAGTAAAAGAGCGGGTTCGTCGTCTTCGCGAGGCTGTAAAGGGTGAGCAGGATCCGGCCGCCGTCGGCGATCGGATTGAGGTTGGGATCGGATTCGGCGGGTCGCGAGCGATAGGTGATCGGAACGACTGACACGTCGAGTCCGCGTTTGACACATTCCACGGCGATCTCTGTCTCGATGCCGAAGCCTTCGGCCGTGAGATGCATCCGATTGAAGGACTCCAGCGTGAAAGCCCGATACCCGCTGAGGATGTCACCGTGGTCTTCGCCGTGAACCCGTCGGAAGACCGCGTTGAAGAGACGATTCCCGACCTTGTTTAGCCGGGTCATCGCCCCCGGTTGCATATCCGCGAACCGATTGCCGACAACGTGATCCGCCTCACCAGTGCGCAAGGGCTCCAGGAGCCGCTCGGCCTGGGCCGGATCGTAGGTGCCATCCCCGTCCAACATGAGGACGAATTCGGACTCGATGTGGTCGATAGCCTCCCGAACGGCCTGCCCCTTCCCGCTACCGGACTGGACCATGACCCGAGCACCGGCCGCTTCTGCTATCTCGACGGTGTCGTCCTCGGAGCGACCGTCGATCACCATGATCTCCTCGAGCCCCTGGTCGTGGAGGCCCTCGATGACCCCGCCGATCGTTTCGGCCTCGTTCAGGGTCGGGATCAGCACACAGACGTCGCCGTCCTCGGCCATTACACCTGACTCGCGGGGCCGGGGAGAAAAACGTATCCTTCCACGCGGGGTGGTGGCCCGGAACAGTTCTTAGCTCCGTTCTTCGTGTTGATAGGCCTCAATCGCTGGCTGATAGCCTTCGTAGGCCGTGGGAAAGTGATATTCGTAGCCGATGGACTGGAGTTTATCGTTCGAACATTGTTTGCTCGATACAATCCGGTGACGTTTACTTTGGGATGTCACGCCCTCAGCCAGGCGGTCTTCGACGGTCTGTTTCGGTGGCGCATCCTCACCAACTTCCCCCGCTAACCAATCCGCAAACGCCCATTTATCAAGAGGCTCAGCGTCTACTGCGAGGATAGTATCGTTTCGAAGTCGGTCATTTTCGACGAGGAACCGGACAACTCCTGCCGCGTCGTCTCGGTGGACGAGGTTGAGGTACCCCTCTATGACCGGCCCTTTGAGATAGCGCTCCATGCGGTATCGATCCGGCCCGTAAAGGCCTCCAAACCGGACGACTGTCCCGTCAATATCGAACTCTGGGGCTTTCTCAAGGGCGAGTCGTTCAGCTTCGAGGAGGATCCGCTGCCGATCCGATTCGGGTTCGATTGGGGTCGATTCGTCGACCACGGCCCCGTCGAAGTCTCCGTACACGCCGGTGCTTGATGTGTACACCAGTCGGTCCGGAGAAGTCTCCCGAGAGCCGAACTGCTCGATGACGGATTCGAGCGCAGAGTTGTAAATGGCCCCAGCCGTTGGATTGCCCCTGGAACTCGCTGCGAAGACCAGTGCATCTGCATCCGGAAGCGAGGCCAGGTCCTCCAATTTCGTGAGGTCGGCCTGAACGGGTGTTGCTCCGGTCTCGGCGACCGCATCTAAACCTGATTCTGATCGTCTCACACCGTACACCTCGTACTCCTCGCTCAGTTGTCGAGCCAGTTCGAGGCCGACGTATCCGCAGCCCAGAATGCCGACGCGGCTCTCAGTCATGTGATGCGAGGGGAGGGAAGGTTCCCGGTTGCCAAACTCGGTGGGAGACGTGGTTCTGATACAGTGGCCGGGTTTTCATCAGTTCGGTAGCTAGGGCTCCTGTTCGTATTTATTCTCGCATTAGGGAAAACGAGCGAATCTCCCGATAGAGTAAGGCGATTAGGATCCCCAGACTGCTCAGTGCTATCGCCTTCTGACTTCGCCAGGTTCCGTGGTTGCATCCGAATCGAGGACCACACCCGGGTTGAGGCTGGTATTGATCCCAGTTTTCGCGCGGGGGCCACAGACGACGCCGTACTTCCGACGGCCAGTGTCGGTGAGTTCTCCCTTGACGGTCGTCGGTACCGTCTCGTCATCGTGTCGCAAGTTGGCGACGACAGTCCCGGCGCCAAAATTGACGTCCGGGCCAAGCACGCTGTCACCAACATAGGAGAGGTGAGCGACGTTCGTTCCAGTCATCACGACGCTATTTTTAATCTCGACAGAGTGCCCGATTTTCGCGTCTTTGCCGACGAGGGTCGTGCCCCGAACGTAGGCATTAGGACCGATCGTAGCGCCTTCGCGAACGATCACTGGCCCCTCGATGACGACGCCTGATTTGATAGTCGCCCCGGGTTCGACGACCACGGTTCCGTGGAGGTCAGCGCCAGGGTGAACGTTCCCCGCAATGGCCCGGGAGCGCCCTTTGACAAGCCATTCGTTCGCTGCGAGCAGGTCCCACGGGCGGCCGACGTCAAGCCACTGATCCATTTCGACGGGGGCAACCGAGACTTCCTGGCAGGCCCGTTCGAGGACGTCCGTGAGTTCCCGTTCGCCACGCTCGCTTGCTTCAACGTCGAGCCAGTCTTTGGCCACCTTCGGGAACACGTACGCGCCAGTGTTGACCAGATTCGAGGGCGGATCCTCTGGTTTCTCGATGACGCCAGTGACACGGCTTCCATCTTCGGACAGTTCGAGAACACCGTATTGGGAGGGTTCGTCCACTCGGTAGGCGCCGACGGCGGGCCCAGAGTCATAAATCGCTCTGAGAGATTGAGGATCGTAGAGTCCGTCGCCATTGAGAACGGCAAATTGCTCGCCTTCGAGGTGATCAGCGGCCACCCTGAGAGCGTCGGCCGTTCCTTCCTGGGACGGCTGTTCGACGTAGACGATTTCCAGGCCGTCCCACTCCGTCCCGAAGTGTGTTCGAATACTGTCTGCCTCGTACCCGACGACCAACACGATCCGATCCGCGCCAGCGGCCCGGGCGGCCTCGATTGTATGTTCGAGCAAGGGTCGATCCGCGACCGGCAGCATCGGTTTCGGCCGGTCTTCGGTCAGCGGGCGCATCCGGGTCCCCTCGCCCGCCGCGAGAATGACAGTGTCCATGGATTGTATGCCGACACCACGGATGAAAGAAGTAACGGGTCTGAGGGAAAGGCGTTTTCTGACCCACCGGATCGCAAACCGGTACCGGAAATCAGGGTCCCCACCCTCGATGTTTCAGAAATGCCCATTTCCAGCTCGTTGACCGGCTGACGGTTTTATGGCTTCAATTGAAGTGACTCACAGGCCGTTTTGCCGCCCGCTGGACGACGAATTCGTTCAAATATTCATCCCTCGTAAGGGTTGTGTTACCTTCCCAATGTGGAGAAAAATGCAATAATATAAGACATTTCTCATTGGAGTGGGTGTTATGGGTGGGGACTCCAGTAAGTGTCGGAAATGTGGCCGTGGACCGCTGAAGGCCTCTTGGGACTTTTGCCCCCATTGTGGCATGTATTCCCCACTTCAATCCCCCGAAATACAGACCAGTCCAGCCCTAGTAACGACTAGCGAAGGAGAGCCAGACTGCCTTCTTCTCCCCCCGAACGAAATTCCTTGAGCCGCCAAGGTAGAGTTGTGAGTTTGGACGGTTGACATCCTCCCCGCCCTGAAGGGCGAGGATTCCCGAGCGTTGGGATATTAGGGTTTGCAGTCCACCACTTGTTCCCTCGGTGAGAATCCGTGGGACAAGTCATGAAGATAGACTGCTGGCTGTGCCAACCAGCCGGTACTCCT